>Ga0055584_100007354_pt1 | contig 10798 bp, 3 predicted proteins | sample OSDHelmetaG_FD_58716 | JGI IMG/M metagenome (GOLD analysis project Ga0055584, IMG submission 58716) | Pelagic marine sediment microbial communities from the LTER site Helgoland, North Sea, for post-phytoplankton bloom and carbon turnover... | ecosystem: Environmental > Aquatic > Marine >...
TTGTCTACATCTTAGGCTTTATCAAGTAATCCTGCAGTTTGCTGGTTTAGAGGAGGAATAGAGCTTCTTTTGTCTCTTCATATTATATAGTATCAAGGTAATTGAATGAAGTCGTTTTACATTGATAGCAGTGGTTTGTGTTTTTTATTTTTTATGTCAAAGCAATTATATTTTATATTCATAACATATCTCCAATTAATTAGGACTTTGTCTTCCCTTAAAGTTGCTTTTTTATTTCTTATAATATTTTTTTGTACAAATAGTTATGGTCTTAATGTATCTGATATGGTTAAGGTTGAGGGGGAACAATGTTATGATATTGCATTAGACACTGACTCTATTATTTGGTTGAAGACAAATTCATCTCAGGATTCAGTACCTACAATAGATGGTGCTAGCTATGCTATGGTGTATGAGGAGGGGATGCCCGAGTTACAACAAATTACCTATAGTTTTTTTGATCCTAGTATCACTTCTTATTCGGTAGAAGTATTAGAAATAGAATATGATTCATTAGCTGCTTTACTGCCTATTTCTAACGGTTTTGTTTCAAAAGATGATACCACGGTAATGGAACAAAACTATGTGGGGAAGAATGTTTTTTTTCCTAGTAGTGATTATTATTTATCGGATGAGTTTATTTCCGGTGATCAGCATCTCCGTGTCTTACACCTTTATCCTTTTCAGTATAATGCGTGTACGCACATCTTGCGATACATCACACACCTTAAGCTGAGAGTCCATTATGAGCAAGAACCCTTATCTAAAGCCGTCAGTGTAGAAAAAAGAAAGAAGTTGCTTATTCTAGCTCCTCAGAGTTTTCATAAGACCTTAGCGTCATTTGTTCTATGGAAAGAGATCTGTGGTTACGATACCGAATTAATTGATTCTGATGTGTTAGTGGATGCTGCGGCAATCAAACAATACCTGCAAGATATGTATGATAGTGGGAGTTTAGATTATCTTTTGTTGGTGGGTGATGCCGAAATCATTCCGACTAGTGCTACCATCTATGGGAGTAGCGATAATTGTTACGGCTTTCTTGATGGCAATGATTCGTTTAATGATATTGGTATAGGTCGTTTTCCTGCTTCTACTCAGGAAGAGCTTGCGCTAATGATAGAAAAATCATTGTGCTATGAACAGCAATTTTCTTTCAATGATAAACTGCTCAAGTGTGTAGGTATTGCATCCAATGCTACGACCATAGGTGATAATAATGAGACGGATTTTCAGCATATTTCCACGCTTCTAGAAACGCTTGCTGTTGCAGGATATGCTACCGATATAGTAGCAGAAGATATGACAGATCTCTCTATTTCTCAACTTATAAATGATGATTTAGGACTTCTTTTTTATGCAGGACACGGGAGTCAGGTAAAAATGAAAACGGAGACTTATAGTGAAGATTCTATTCTTAACCTCCGTAACTATATGAGTCATCCTATCTTTATTGATGTGGCGTGTCTTAATGGAGACTTTACTTATGATGATTGTATTGCTGAGAAATTTATGACGGCAAGTTATAATAACCAACCTACTGGTATGGTGGCGGTTTTGGCTTCCACTATTTCTCAGCCATGGATACCGCCTATGTATGGTCAGGATGTCATTGCTAATGCCTTTGCGCGTAATGCGAAGCTTCATAAGGTCACGACTTTAAGTGATGTTGTTAATGAGGGTTTAAGTGCTATGATTATTAAATATAGTAGTGGTGGCATTGAGACCTCTGATACTTGGAGTCTCTTGGGCGATCCTACGCTTTTAGTCGCTAATTATGAGTTTGGTGCACTAAATGTAGTGGCAGATTCCTTGTTCGATTTGCGTCAGTGCTCTATTGCTATTGCTACTGCGGATAGTGCTTTGTTGTCCTTGAATAATCAGGATGGTGTACTAGCGGCATCCTATAGTAACAGTGATAGTACTTTTCTTTATTCTAGTGTAGTTTCAATCAAAGATGATTTGTGTTTGTGGGCTTATAAACAAGGCTCTACCGTATTTCGGGAGTTATTGACCCCTGTTATTACTGGTGGCGCCTATTATGGTTTGGATTCTCTTATTATAGTGGACGAAAATCAAAATGGTGCAATTGAGGCGGGGGAACAGCTGTTTGTGTATCCTGTCATTGCTAATTATGGCGATTCGGTGGGGTATGGTATTCAAATGGCGATAACACCGGATGATAATTTTTCTACTGAACCCAATGCTTTTGCAAGTATCGATTCTTTATCTCCTAACGAAACATTTGCTTTTTCTACACCATTAGTTTTAATTGTTAATGATAGTGTTGGCGACGAAGCATTCTTGTCTTTTGAGTATGTAGATGCACAGGGACAGATGAATTTGGATGTGCAGAGTCTTGAAGTGTTGAGTTCTAATGTGACATTTGGAACCGCGACGTATAAAGATGCGAGCATGGTTTCTGGTGTGTCTGTTTTTAAGGATTCTATTATTACGTTGTACATTCCAGCGACCAACTCCGGCGAAGCTTCTGCGATGGACATATATGGAGAGGTTCATAGTGCTTCTCCTTTCTTGACTTATATCTCACAAACAGATGGTATTGATGAATTGCCCCCCAATACTACCGACACTTTAACTTTTCAGTTACGCTGTCATCCAGCCATTCCTATTTCAGAGTTGCTTGATATTGATCTTTTGGCGATGCATGGGGAAGATAGATATGATAAGCATTTACAATTGTGTTATCAGCAAGCAGAAGTGAGTATTGTTGGTACGGGTGAAATTGAATTACAAGAGGCTCCCTTCTTCAATTATTATAAAAATAATAAGAGTCAGTTTGTTTATACTCTAACTAATGAAACCGCTATTACTTTAGATTCGTTGGGCTTCTATCTGACGCATACGCCTTCTTTGTCAGGACAAACTGTACTTAATGACTTGTCCATTTCTGTAGCTCAAATACCTGATAGTAGTGTTGGCTTTCAGTATCTTGAAGGGACTGAAGAAGTGTTTTACCAATCTGTTTATCAGATGCCGACTGATGAAGGTTGGTTGATGTTTGATATCTCCGATATTGAGCTTACGGCGCAAGCTCATCTATTGCTTCAAGTCACGTGGGGACCTAACAGTGTGTGTACACAATACAATAATGCGTACAAAGTGTCGGCTTATAAAACTACAGATTATACGACGTTGACGGGGTATAGCGATGTTTCGTCTTCGCCTAATATTTCTAACCGATATAAGGCATTACCCGATTTGCGCTATACGATGAATACGGAAACGCGCATCTCACGAGTTATCACGGTTTGTGAGACTTCGGGAGAATGTATCTTGGATTATAGTCTTGGCATTGGTACTGAACTTTGTTATCCTGATAATAACGGATACCTACATCTTGATCTTCCTGTAGGTGATTATGAGGTGAGTGTAACTACGGATGATGGCCGTTTTGATGAGAACCTTTTGGTCTCTGCGTATCAAGATTCTCTACAAATTGTATTGCCAACTTCAAGAACAGCTCTTGATGAGTTATATGATGCTTCGTTTATAGACGTTTCATTACAGAATGGAATACTTTATTTTTCTAATGAAGAAGCTTTTTATCTTGAGCTTTTTGATTTGAACGGGCGAAAGATATTTTCAGACGATATTCATACATGCAATTTTCAAATGGCGATTGATACTAAGACACTCTTTATTATGTGTCGTATCAACCATCATAATGTCATAAAACTATTCAATAACTAACTTGAAATTTACACCTATTTATCTAATAATAAAACCATGAAAAAAAATCTACTCTTTATTGTCTTCTTAGCATTATCGATGCTTTGCAGCCCAACCATAATGGCTGCTGAACCTTACATCTTACAATTAGGTGATATCGAATATTCCGTAGATAGTACTCATCTTACAATTACCGATTATACTAATGTTACTGAGAAGGACATCGAAATACCTGCAACATTTACTGATGATGGGACTATTTATAATGTGACTGAAATTGGGAGTTCCGCTTTTAATGCTGATTCTTTAACGAGTGTCATTATTCCCAATTCTGTTACTTTTATTGGAGGAAATGCTTTTTCATATAATTTGTTAACGAGTGTTGTTATTCCTAATTCAGTCACTTCTATTCAAAGTGGAGCTTTTTTCGATAATGCCTTAACGAGTATTACTATTCCCAATTCTGTGACTATGCTCCAGTCTATGATTTTTAATAAAAATGAAATTAATGAAGTGAATGGAGAAATATCTGATGGTCTTATATATGATCGTAACTCTGATGGCACTGATGATTCAACGACTATCGCGTGTTATGGAGGTGCTGCAAAGGTTATAGATTTTATCCCTGATGCGGTGACTACTATTAATGCCCAAGCTTTCTATGGTACAAGTATAAGCTCTGTTGTTATTTCTGATTCTGTTACGTATATTGGTCTTCAGGCTTTTACTCATAACAACTTAACTAGTGTTGCTATTCCTAATTCTGTTACGACTATTGGTGAACGGGCTTTTTCTTATAATGCTTTAACGAGTGTTACTATTCCTAGCTCTGTTACTACTATTGGGGAATTAACTTTTTCTTATAACGACTTAACGAGTGTTACTATCCCCAATTCTGTGAACTCTATTGGGACTATGGCCTTCGATAACAATGAATCACTGACCAGTATTGATTTACCTGTTGATGTTATGGGGTATGAAGGGGGACATTGGGAAAATGCTGCATCAGATACTGTGACGGAAATTGTAGATTTCAGTACTTCGTATTCTGCTATAGTGCCTTTTGAGGTCACTTTTATTGATTATGACAGTGCTTTAATATCTATAGTAAGTGCAAATTCTGGAAGTACAGTTGTTACTCCAGAAGATCCCATTCGCGAAGGCTATACCTTTACAGGTTGGGATGGTTCTTTATATGGTTTAAAAGAAGATGTCACAGTACAGGCACAATATGTCAAAAATTATGATGACTTGGACAAATTTGTCTTTGCTGAGATGACTAATGATGCGGTTAATGTATATTTTGCATATTCTGGATCATTTTCTACCATTACTTCATTTAACGCTTCTAACTTTGAGCTTTTTCTTGGGGATTCTATCAATTGGGATTTGGGTGTTTTAAGTGGTGGTGGTCAGTTTAACCAAGGAGTTTTAGAAGAACCATATGTTTTATCTGGGGAATCTTGGTCTTTTAATTTTGCAAGGTTATCATCGGTAGATGATGTTAATTACATGGTGTTTAGTTCACCTATACCTGCTGATAGCCTTAAGGAGAATTTGACTTTTTCGACCATAATTTATATCGATAGTCTAAAGGATAGTGATGGTTCTGGTGTGAATGGATACTGGCAATTTGAAAATGTGATTCAAGTCTCTAATGAGGTTTTACCTGAATTGGTTATTACAGATAATAGTGCTGAATTAGAGATGGATGAGTTTGAATCTTTTACGTTGAAATTTACATCTGAAAATAGTATTGGCAACACGTTTTGGCAATTTACTAATGTCCCTACATTGGCTACAGCCAACACTAAAGACGGAGAGGTGTTTTTTGATACTCCAGATGCGGGCGAGTATACTTTTGACGTGACGGCAACCGATGATGTACGATCGGTGCAGAAGACGGTCAAACTGGAGGTGATAAGTCGTGATATAGTTGAAGCCACCTTTCGGGTTTCTGTGGACGATTCGCTTATTAGCAATGCCGTAGTGAGTGTGAAGAAAGCTTACAAAACCTATGATATTCAGGTGACGGATAGTTATGGTGAAGCGATGTTTACACTCAAGAAGGACAGCCTTTATGAGATAATAGTAGCCCCTAATCCTGATGATGTGGATCCTGACTTGTACCGTGAATACACTTACAGTATCAAGATCTCGGATAAAAAATTGTATAAGTTAAAGATCAAATCTTTGCCTTTAGTCATTCAGGGCATTAACTTCTATGCCGATAATATTGATTTTCAGAAAGGAAAGAATATTTATACCCTTAGTGGTGGGGTGACGGCTGATTCAGTCATCTTTTTTGATGGCGACGATGAGGTGCTTATTGACAATGATAATGATGTGATAGGGAGCTTAAAGACTAAAAATGCATTGGTTTTTAAAGGTGATATCAACACGCAGGAGCTGATGGTTGAGGCTAGCGATAGACGTAAATTTTATCTTAAATCAGGAGTTATACTACCTAGTGGTGAGGATATCTTCACCCTGAAAGGAGTTGGAGGTATTACTTTTAATGGTTATTTGATGTCCCTTTATGAGGACGAAGATGAGGATGATAAAGGTATAGAATTTGGTGTTTTTCCCGCCATTCCTTTAGTGGAAGATGTTATTCAGAGTGCTGGTTTTTATGTGCGTGATTTGATGTTTGATGCGATGATGTATTCTAATATCGACTTTGATGATGTCATGTTTGGCGCTCATATTGTCTCTTCTTATTGGTTAAGTTCTACAGCGAGTGACTCTACGTATTCATTTAAGGCTGATGCAATGAAAGCGGACAGTACGATGAATAAGCTGTACGATAAATTAGAGTCATTACCCATTTCTATTCCTAGCATCAATGTGATATCGCGTTACAGTGTTAATGATGGTATTTCTAATGCGGTGGAGATTTCTGATCTGAGTGTGTGTTTTGGTAGTCTTGGCTTTCAGGGTTTAGAGTTCTCCTACACCAACAATAAAACCTTGGGGTATGCTGAATGGCATGGCGCGGGTATGGTGCAATGGGGTGGAAAATGTGAAGGTAGTGAGTTTAGCCGTACTCATGCGAGTGACACTACTAGTCGTAACTATGTGGAGAGTAATGTAAGGACCTTTGAAGACTTGCAGACCACGGTGGAAAACACCTTTGGTCAATATGAAGATCTGCAGAATGTGTCGGTCATCGTTCGCTCAGTGGATGGTATTGTCGTTTACGAATCTTCTTATGATGAGTTCGTGGATGTGACTGATGAGATGGAAGAGATGACCTTCTACGAAGACCGTTTCTTGAATGGTTTAGGGGCTGATTTTACCATTAAAGATGGTAAACTTGATGAGATCATTATCACCGCTGACGTAGAGATTCCACTAGGAGCTTGGGGAAAGCTAACCCAGATTACTGGTGGGGTATCGGGCTTAACTAATTTTAAAAATGGTAAAACCACTTATTCGACAAAGAATCTTGAGATGATGGTAGGTTGTAATGTCGAAATGATGAGTAAGTTTGCCTCTATCAGTGATGCTAAAATTATTGTGAAGCCTTGGTCTTATTATGAGATTTCAGGAGACTTATCGGTGAATGATAAACCTTGGTTCACGTCGTGTTTTAATTTTGATACTAAAAAAGACTTGTTTACTGGCGATGTTACCTTAATAAAGAGTGCTTCGAAAGGTGTGCTTAGTGGTGGAGGTTATTTGGCCATTGGCGGTGACTATGGTTTTTCAGGCTATATTTCGGGTTCTGTTCAGGTGCCCGAAAAAGATGATCTTCCTACGGCTTTCAGATGGGCTGCGGGGATGAATGTAGGCTCGGCAACTATAGGAGCGAGCAAAAAGATGATTGGTGCGCGGGTCTCTTTAGGAAAAGAGGTAACGACTTATACTAAGGTCGCAGAATCGGACAGAAGCTGGTTGAGTAGAAAACGTAAACGATTAAAAAGGGCAGCCAAGAGAGCCGCTGCTAAAGCGTTAAAAGCCGCTAAGGTCGTGGTGAAATATGTGACGGTTGCTGTTAAGAATATTATTAATTTTGATGTTAGTGTGGGGTATGATTTTACTAAAGATAAAGTTGTCTTTGGCGATAATGTTAAGATTCCAGAAGCCAAAAGGGTATGCTACCGTGGCGATTCCTTGATTTATGACTTTAATGTAGATGCTGATGTGAGTTTCCTCTACTTGACGTGTACTAGCGATGGTAATGTTCCACTCGATTTTGATCTTTATGATGTGGATATGAACCTAGTGACCGATCAAGCGTCGTGGACTGTTGACTCGAGTCTTAATGAAGTGATGGCTATTGTTACTTTGCCAGCACAGGGGACTTGGCGCTTGAAGGCAGACACCACTAATCATACTAATATTGTGATTCATCCCTTTTATATGGACAATGAACCCGAAGGTATATTTGTTTCGCCAACTGCATGCGATACCACCACGAGTGTGGTGCGAGTGGCTTTTAATGATATCAATGATACACTGGATATTGGCATTTATGTAGATGATGATAAAGCCGATTTTAATGGTCAGTTAATCAGTCAGTTCAAGATTCAGAACAATGCTAATATTAAGTTCAGTTATACCCCCACAAACCTACATACGGGAGAACATTTCTTTTATTATATCGTTTCGGATGGTAGCAATGTGCCTACTTACAAGTATGCTGCAGGTTCCCTTTATGTCTTGCCAAATGATAGTATGCCTCTTCCTCAGGGTGTTAAAGTGGCTTCGGTAGAAGACAGTGTAACCTTTGTATGGGATGCGAAAGATGATGATACTATAGATTATGTGGCTGTTAAGATGATTGATGTTAACAGTGGTGAGGTGTTTGAAAAAGATATTAGTGATCTTTCATCGTGTACATTCAATGATTTATCATTGTCACATACTTACGCTTACAGTTTGTCCAATATTTCATATGCCGAAGGGGAAAGTAATAGTGTTACTGGTGAGGTGTTAGTTTTGTCGTCCAGACACAACAATCCGCCGTTGATTGTGACCAATGAAAAAACGATTTACTCAATTTATGAGCAAGATTCTTTGAACATCGCTTTAGATTTTGAGGATCCGGATAATGATGTAATCTCTATTCGTAACGTAGGTACAGCACTCCCTAAAACAGCTACGTTTGATGTGCAGCATTTTGCTTGGCGTCCCGAGTATGGTGAAAATGGTTTTTATGAATTCGATCTAGAAGTGAGTGATGGTCGTGATGTAGATACTTTAAATCTTAAGGTGTTGGTAGATCTGGTTTACGCCAAAGATATTGATATTAACTTTGGATCGCGTAAGCTCTATGAGTCTGACAATATGTTCTTGACATTAGACTATCCTGAGTCTGAGAATGAAGTAGAAACGGCTTGGCTTTTTAATTATACCAAGGGTGATTCTATAGCGGTAGAGATGACACGTCAGGATGACAAATCCTTTATGGGGTATTTCCAACTCTCGTATCAGCGACGTTCTATTCTTTCTGTAAGTGAGGGGGATACGCTAATAGCCGAATTTATCACTGGTGAAGATACTGCTATGGCCATAGCTTATTTTGATTCTATTCCACAGTTGGTGGATAATACAATTCCCCATACGGTTAGCGACCTAGAAGCTCATTATATTGGTGATAGGGTACGGGTGACTTACACGGTGCCTTATGACGAAATAGATGGGGGCTTGTTCGCTTCTCCTTGGTATTACGATTTACGTTATGCCTCCGAGGACTTGAGTACAGAGGAGGTTTTTCTGAGTTCCGATTATGTGGAGTCACTTGATCGTTATGCCATGGCAGCTCCTGGTGAGCAGGATACGCTTTGGTTCGATTTTGATGAGCTAAACGTTTTAGCCAATGGGCATCGCGTATGGTTCAACATCAAAACACTGGATGGAAAATTGAATGAGAGTGTAATGAGTAACACTTGTTACATCGATTATTATGTGGATCCTTCAGATCTGACATCTTCTTTTGTTAGTGAGAATGTGATTAGTTTAGACTGGAAAGGTTCAGAAGTGCTACCACAGGATCCGTTCTTGCTTTACTACAATGTTTACCGTAAGTATAATACAGGAGTTTACAGTTTTGTAGGTGAGGCCTATGCTACGACGTTTAAGGATACTCTACCTGATTATTTGTCTGATGGTCTTTTAGGTTATGAGGTCAAGGCTATTTATGCTGATGCTATTTCAAATGCTACGCGAGCTGATGGTATTATCCTCGATAGGTATTCTAATGTGGATATTTCTTTTACGCATTATGATCCTAATTCAAGTATTAGTTATAACTTAATTCTCAAGTCTTTAAATTCGACTAATGAATATAGCTTACCCATACATTCTAAGGAAACTATCGGAATAGCAGATGTTAAACACGATACTTATACGGTTCAGATAATGAATAAAGATTCGCTCTGTTTGGATAGTACTATTATCGTTTCGTCTAAGAATAATAAGTTTGAATTTGAGCTTGTAAATGACATTACAGCGATCTCTGTTATCTCAGCAGCAGACTTATTAATCTATCCTAACCCTGCAGTGGATGTTCTTACTGTAACACCTAGTAATAGTGTGTGTGAAATTTCTAAGGTCTCAATCTTCAGTTTAGATGGACAATTGTTAATATCAAAAGACAATGACAACATGAGTAAGGTAAATGTTGAAATTAGTGATCTTGCAAGTGGCATATATCTGATGTCAATACATACTGACGATAATACGAGTATTTTTAATACTAAGTTTATTAAAAGATAAGAGTTCGTAAAGTGTTTATGTGACAAAGATTATACGTTTTGAAAACAGCTCAGAATTTATCCTTGGGCTGTTTTTTTTATCTCAGTGTGATGCTATCATATAAGAAGAGGTCCTGAAGTATATATAGTGTTACACTCGATGGAATAGGCGAGGGGCAAGTGAGGCTTTATAGCACAACGGGACAGAGGGTATCTATCCCAGGTATTTATAGTGGAGATAAAGTACAATTAGACATTTCAAATCTAGAGCCCAATCTTTACTTTATAAGTGTGGGAGATGATAATACTAGAGTGGTAGAACGACTAATGGTACGTTAAATACTTTTTTGTCAGACAGCTTAAAAGCCTTGTTATAATAGCGGGGCTTTTTGTTTTACTCTCGT
>Ga0055584_100007358_pt1 | contig 10796 bp, 10 predicted proteins | sample OSDHelmetaG_FD_58716 | JGI IMG/M metagenome (GOLD analysis project Ga0055584, IMG submission 58716) | Pelagic marine sediment microbial communities from the LTER site Helgoland, North Sea, for post-phytoplankton bloom and carbon turnover... | ecosystem: Environmental > Aquatic > Marine >...
TCGACGTGTTCTAGGACTTCCATACACGTTATAATATCAAATTTATTCTCATTATTCATATTCGCTAAATCTGTATTTAAATATTTAATTTTAAGTTTTTCAGATTTGGCATGATTATTTGCAGATTGAATGGCTTTTTTATTTGTGTCTATTCCAGTAACATCAGCACCTAGTCTTGCAAGAGGTTCACAAAAAATTCCTCCTCCACAACCGACATCAAGAATTTTTTTATTTTTAAGTGTCTCATTGGGGTGGGATTTAAATGCGTCAGTGAGAAATTTCGTCCTTATCAAGTTAAAGGAATGTAGTGCCTTAAAAGCACCATCCTCAATCCACCACTCACCCGAGTTAGCATTAAAAATAGAATCGTCAATATTGGATTCTGTTATTTTCTTGCTTTTCATTTTAATCCATTTAGAACTGTAAATAATTTATAGCTAATAAATAACTATTTGGTCAATTATGTCAATTAAAGTAATGAAATTTGGTGGAACGTCTATCGGGAACATTAAAAGGATAAAACATGTTACTGAACTTATTTCTAAAAGAATAAAAGCTGGGAATAAAAAGATACTTATGGTTGTTTCGGCTATGAGTGGCGTTACTAATAAGTTAGTAAAAGAATATATGGATATTGAAAATAATATTCATAACCCAGAATATGACAGTATCATTTCTACGGGAGAGCAATATTCTTCAGCATTAATTTCAACTATTCTAAATAAGAATAAGATTTTATCAAGATCTCTACTAGGGTGGCAAATTCCGATACATACAGATAAAAGTTATGGAAAGGCTCGAATTTCAAATATTAAGCCAACCTATATCAAAAATTTATTTAAAAAATACAAAGTTCTTGTAGTTTCTGGTTTTCAAGGTATTTGTGAAGATAATCGTATCACAACTTTGGGAAGAGGTGGTTCTGATACAACCGCAGTTGCTCTTTCGGTAGCACTTGGGTTAAAAGACTGTGAAATTTTTACAGATGTAGATGGAATTTTTACATCTGATCCAAGGTTAGTTATATCTGCAAGAAAAATAAATTTTATCACTTATGAGGAGATTCTAGAGCTAGCCTCACTTGGCTCTAAAGTTCTTCATCCAAGATCAGTTGAATTAGCTATGAAATATGGTATTAAAATTCATGTAAGAAGTTCATTTAATAAAACACAGGGAACAATTGTTTTGAAAGAAGAAAAAAAATTGGAAAAAGAGGTTGTTACAGGCTTAACATCCTCCGAAGATGAAGCTAAAATTACGCTTAAAGGTATTCCAGATAAGCCGGGTGTTGCGGCTAAAATATTTGGATTACTTGCTAAACATAGGATTAATGTAGATATGATAGTACAAAATATTACTGACGATGGAAGATATGCAAGTTTGACTTTCACTGTTCCTAAAGAAGATCAAAAAAAAGCAGTTAATGAACTTAAGAAATCAAAAATAAAATTTAATAAAATCCATGCTGATAATAATATATGTAAAGTGTCTATAGTTGGGGTTGGAATGAAAAGTAACGTTGGTGTGGCAGAAAAAATGTTTGAAACCTTAGCAAAAAAGAATATAAATATTCAAGTGATATCTACGTCTGAAATTAAGATAAGCGTTCTTATAGAATTGAAAAAAAAAAAGTTAGCTTTGCGAGCTCTTCACACTGCATATAAACTTGATGATTAATGAATAATAAAATTCTTTCAAACCTTTTTAAAAAAGGTAGTCAATTTCTTGAAACAAAGTATCCAATAATGGGTGGAGCGATGACTTGGTTGTCAGAAAGAAACCTAGTTTCAGCAATCTCAAATGCAGGAGGTTTTGGTGTAATTGCTGCTGGTTCAATGTCCAATACAGCGCTTGAAATAGAAATTGATGAGACGCGAAAAAAGACTTTGAAGCCATTTGGTGTTAATTTAATCCTTCTCCATCCAGATATAGAGAACCTGATTGATTCATGTGTTTTGAAAAAAGTTAATGCTGTTGTATTTGCAGGAGGATTCCCAAAGAAAAGTCAAATTCAAAAACTGAAATCCTCCGGAATAAAAACCTTATGTTTTGCAACTACAAATACTATTGCCCAGAAAATGATTTCTAATGGTGTGGATGGACTGATACTAGAAGGAAATGAAGCTGGAGGACATATTGGCCCTGTTTCCATAAATGTCCTAGTTCAAGAAATTTTACCTAATGTAAGGTCGGTACCTGTTTTTGTTGCTGGAGGCATAGGAAGGGGAGAGCTATTTCTTAAATTTTTAGAGCTTGGTGCTGCAGGCTGTCAGATTGGGACAAGGTTAGTTTGTTCTCATGAGTCAATTGCTCATGAAAACTTCAAAGATATTTTTATTAAATCTGAAGCTAGGAATTGTAAAATATCGGTAAAGCTTGATGATAGACTACCTGTTATTCCGGTGAGAGCAATTCAAAACAATGCAACCCAAATATTTATTGAGGAACAGAAAAAAGTGATTAATCAATTAGATAATAAAAAAGTTACACTGAGTGAAGCACAGTTAAAAATCGAGCACTTTTGGGCTGGATCGTTAAGAGAGGCAGTAATTAATGGTGATATTGAGAACGGATCACTGATGGCAGGACAAAGTGTAAGCTTGGTTAAAAAAAAACAAAAAGTCAAAGAGATTTTTGATGAAATTTTAGGTCAAGCTGAAAGGCAAATCGTTGTTGAAAGGGAATCTAAAAATGAGTGAACTGCGAATTATTTTGGAATCAAAACCAGAAGAAAAGAAAGAAATCTTTATTACTATTGGTGAAAAATTATCGCAGTCCAGAAAATCATCAAGAAAAAAATTAGAAGGTATCTCAAAAAAACTTAATCTCAGTGTAGAAATGCTAAAGAATATAGAAGCAGGAGATGTTTCAAAATTTCCTCAGACTATCCATATTACTGGTTTTTTAAGAGCATTCGCTGAAAAGGTGGATTGTGATATTTCTTTAGAACTTGAACAACTAACACTTCAAGAAGGCTCTAAGATTAAAAAAACAACAGGTTTAAAGCTATCAAATAAATTTTTATTTTTATTGATAATCTTTTTTATTTCTTTAATTTTTATTGTGAGTACATCAGAGATAAAAAAAGAAGTTTCTGATATCAAAACTTTAGAAAGTAAAAAATTTCAATATCAAAAAAACCATCATTTACAAAAAAGTCTTAATACAATTGAGTTTGAGAATGACGAAGATATAAATATCAGCTCTGAACAACCATTAAAGAAAGATTATTTTGAAATTCTTTTTTTGGAGGAAACCTGGATAGAGATACTTGACGAGAATAAAAGTCTATTGAAAAAGGGATTATTTAAAATAGGTGAATCATTGATGTTTGAATTTAAAAAAGAGGATAGTGATTTTTTTATTAAATCTGGTAATTTAGGTGGTTTTCAAATATTTTATAATGAAGAGTTTTTTGCTCCCTTTGGTTTTTCTGGACAGGTTTCTAAAGGGTTCTTTTTCAAAGAAAAAATTAATACTGTTAAAAATGTTAGGATTTTGAAAAATGAGTATTAGACCTTGGAGAGATATTCAAAGGAAAAAGACAAAAAAAATCAAAGTTGGTGATGTTTTTGTGGGAGGAGATGCTCCCATATCCGTTCAATCTATGACTAATACACTTACGACTGACATCAACGCTACTATTAACCAAATAAGAGCACTCGAAAATGTTGGTGCAGATTTGGTAAGAGTTTCGTGTCCTGACGAAGAGTCCAGTCTTGCTTTAAAAAATATTGTCAAAGAAGTTAAAATTCCAATTATTGCTGATATTCACTTTCACTACAAAAGAGCAATAGAGGCTGCAGAATCAGGAGCTTCTTGTTTACGTATCAATCCAGGTAATATTGGGAAGCCTGAAAGAGTGAAAGAAGTTATTAAAGCAGCAAAAGATAACGGCTGTTCAATTAGGATTGGGGTTAACGCGGGAAGTCTTGAAAGAGAACTTCTTGAAAAATATGGGGAACCTTGCCCAGAAGCAATGGTTGAGTCAGCCTTGAATCATGTAAAGATACTTGAAGATAATGATTTTTTTGAATTTAAAATAAGTTGCAAAGCATCCGATGTTTTTCTTGCAGTAGCAGCATATTACGGAATATCCGATGCTTGTGATTATCCCATACATCTAGGTATTACTGAAGCTGGAGGAATGATACCCGGCACAATAAAGTCTTCAATTGGTATGGGATCTTTGCTGTGGGCCGGTATAGGAGACACCATCAGAGTTTCTTTGTCCGCTGATCCTGTGGAGGAGATAAAGGTTGGGTTTAACATGTTAAAGTCACTTAATCTAAGGCACAGAGGTGTTAATATAATTTCTTGCCCCTCATGTGCTCGTCAAAACTTTAACGTAATAAACACGGTAGGAGAGCTTGAAAAGAGGCTGGATCATATAACAACTCCTATGACGTTATCTGTAATCGGTTGTGTTGTAAATGGTCCAGGAGAAGCAAAAGAAACTGACATTGGATTAACTGGGGGTAAGAATCATCAGATATATTTAGATGGTGAAAAACATCATATACTGAGAGAAGGAAATATGATTGATCATTTGGTTGACCTTTGTGAACAAAAAGAAAAAGAACTATTAAATAAAAAAGTCTAAAGTTTTGCAAAAAATTAATTCAGTTAAGGGTATGAAAGATTTGTTTGGTGAGGAATTGAGCAAGCACCAATATTTAAGTGAAATTTTTAGAAAACTATGTAAATTTTTTAATTATGAGGAGATAGCAACTCCTTTAGTAGAACACATTCAGATCTTTAATAGATCTTTAGGCGAAACATCTGATATCGTTTCTAAAGAAATGTATAACTTTAAGGATCAAGGTGATGATCATTTAGTATTACGACCCGAGGGAACTGCAGCAGTGGCTAGAGCCTATATTTCTAATAGTTTCCAGCAAAAATTAATAAACAAATATTTTTATATTGGATCTATGTTTAGAAGAGAAAGACCACAATCAGGTAGACTTAGACAATTTAACCAGTTAGGCGTAGAATTCTTTGGTAATAGAAATATTATGTCTGATTTGGAAGTAATAGTAGTTGCTGATAACTTTCTTAATCAAATTGGAATAAGAAAGAATCTAAGACTTGAACTGAATTCTCTGGGAAATAAAGAAACTAGAGAAAAATATGTTAAATCGTTAACAGAATTTTTTTTTAAAAAGAAAGACCATTTATCAATGGAGAGTTTAAAGAGGCTAGAGAAAAATCCCTTAAGAATTCTCGATTCAAAAAATTCAGAAGATTTAGAGATTATAAAAGAATGTCCAAAGATTAATTCGTTTTTTGACAAAGAGTCTTCAGACTTTTTTGATGGAATAACCAAGGGACTAAATCAACTTGGAATAAAGTTTGAACTAAACCCTAGCTTAGTAAGAGGCCTGGATTATTATAACCATACAGCTTTTGAGTACAAAACTTTCGAAGAAAAAAGTCAAAATACAATTTTAGCAGGAGGAAGGTATGATGGACTCATTAGTATGTTGGGAGGTGATGACTCAACTGGGGTTGGTTGGGCAGCAGGAATTGAAAGGATTGTTTTAAACTTAGTTTCAAAAAGTAAAGAAAAGTTGATGATAAGCATTTTTTCAAATTCCCCAAAATTTGATTTTGATGTTCTAAACATAATTAAAAGTTTAAAACCAAAAGATAATCTTCAAATAAACTTTCTAACCTCTGGTAATTTTAAAAAAAAACTTTCAAAAGCAAACAAACTTAATTCTTTCGCATGTATTATTCTGGCAGAAAATGAGTGGAAAGAAAAACAACTGATTTGGAAGGATTTAATATATGATTCACAAGAAATGTTTTATTTTGAAAAGATAGAGGAATTTTTGAACCATAAATTAAATAAAAAATGAATCTCAAACAAAGTTATTTTTCTTCTAAGCCAAAACAAATTACCCAGGCAGCCATAAATGTATCAGGGAGGGTCTTTGGAGATTTAAGAAATGTAAGCGTAGTTACCATCAATAACACAGAGATTGCACAAACAATATTTAATAATTTTGAAAAAAAAAATATTAAAAAATCAAGTCAAATCAAGAATTCAGACCAAAAATTCTTTAATGCCATAAACAATAATAATTTTCATGAAATAATAAAAGAGGTAAAAGATTATGATATTTTAATCTTTGGATTTTCGGGAAATTTTAGAATTTTAGATAAAAGTATAATATCTAGAATGCTTAAACTTAGAAAACAAAAACCTTTAATCATAATAGACTGTGGGATTCCAGGAAATATTGACACAAAAGCTAGAAGTATTAATAATTGCTTTTTATTTGATCTAAATGATCTTGAACAAATTTATTCTCAAGATATCAAGTACGTAGTAGACAGTTATAATCAAATTGATAGCTACAATGATTTAGATATAGTCTTGCAAGATTTTTATAATTCTTTAGATTTTAATTCCTTTCAAAAAGCAAAGTTTGAGAAAAGAATCAGAGATTTTTTAGATACTGACGACTTAAAAATATATGATACAATTAAGGCTTTTTTGAGACAATTTAAAAAATGATGGATGAAAATAAATTAAATAGTATAGTTTCGAATTTTTTGGATATTGAGAAAAAGTTAAGTAATTTAAATGAGAAAGATTTCTCAAATTATGCCAAGCTTTCGAAGGAATATTCTAATTTAAAGCCATTGGTAGAAAAAATAAAAGAATATAAAAAGTTAAGTCAAGAACTAGCAGGTGTTGATGAAATAATAGCTTCTGATGATGAAGATCTAAAAAAAGAAGCATTAGAGGAAAAAAATCTCCTTAATGAGAAAATCATATCAATTAATGAAGAATTAAAAATTATGTTAATTCCCAAAGATGAATCTGATGAGAAGAATGCAATCATAGAAATTAGAGCAGGAACTGGTGGTGAAGAAGCTGCCCTTTTTGCCTCTGATTTATTAAGAATGTATACAAAATACTCCGAAATTAAATCATGGAATGCTGAAATAATGGATTTAAGTGAAACAGATCATGATGGAGTTAAAGAGGTGATATTAAAGGTATCAGGCAACAATGTTTTTGGAGACTTAAAATTTGAGTCTGGAACGCATAGAGTTCAACGTGTCCCACTTACAGAATCTGGAGGAAGAATACATACTTCAGCAGCAACTGTTGCCGTGTTACCTGAGGCATCGGATGTTGATGTTGAAATATTAGAAAAGGATTTACGAATTGATATATTTAGATCTAGTGGTCCAGGTGGACAATCAGTTAATACAACAGATAGCGCGGTTAGAATAACACATATACCTTCTGGAGTAGTAGCACAATGTCAGGACGAAAAATCTCAACATAAGAATAAAGCAAAAGCTCTAACGGTTTTAAGATCAAGAATATTTGAAAATGAAAGATTGAAAAAAGAAAGTGAGAGAGCATTAGAAAGAAAGTCCCAGGTTGGAAGCGGCGATAGATCAGAGAGAATTAGAACTTATAACTTTCCGCAGGGTAGAGTTACAGATCATAGAATATCATTAACACTTTACAAGCTTGAACAAATTTTGAATGGTGAGGCTCTTAATGAAATTATATCAGCTTTGAGAACAGATGATAATATGAAAAAATTATCTTTAGAGGAATGATGAAACCTACTATCGAAAGTTTAATAAAACAAAGCTCTAAGCTTTTGAGAGTTTATGGATTTGAAAGACCAAGACATGAATCTGTAATAATATTAAAGGATATTTTGAAAAAGAGGTACGTAGATATCCTATCAAATAGCGATGTAAAAATATCAATTAAGGAAAAAAATAAAATTTTAGAAAACTTGTTTAAAAGATTAAAAGGTAAACCATTGTCAAAAATATCTGGCGTAAAGGAATTTTACTCCCGACAATTTATTACCTCAGAAGATACATTAGATCCTAGACCAGAAACAGAGTTGATTGTTGATGTAGTAAAAAATTTACTACGAGATTCTAAAAAAAAGAAAATAAATATTCTAGATCTCGGAACTGGCTCAGCATGTATAATTATAACAATAACTCTCGAGTTAATGTCCAAATTAAATATTCGAGCAACAGGATTGGACATCTCTACAAAAGCACTTCGGATTGCCAAAAAAAATTTAGTCAAGTTTAACTTAAATAAAAAAATTAGTTTGATAAAAAGCAACTGGTTTGAAAGTTTAGGTTATAAATTTGACCTAATTATTTCAAACCCACCCTATATAAGAAAAAAGGATCTTGGTAATTTAAGTAAGGAAGTACTATTTGACCCTCTGATTTCCCTAGAAGGTGGTTTAACTGGTCTTCGAAGTTATTTTGAAATAGCAAAAGATGTTCATCAGTACATTAAAAAGGATGGCTTTATAATATTAGAAATTGGTAGAGGCCAATTAAAACCAGTAGATAATATTTTTTTAAACCGAGGGTTTGGAAGAATTTTAAAAGAAAAAGATTTACAAGGTATTGACAGAGTTGTAGTCTATCAATATAAAGTACAAAATACATAGAATAATCTATTCTAACTCTGTGCAAAATATTAACTCATCGCAAATTGTAAAATTGATTGATAGAAAAAAAAAATTCTCAAAAAAAAGACCGAGATTTAGTAGTAAAAGAACCAATGGCTCATTAAGACCATTCAACAACAGAAACTCTAATGCCCCAAGAACAAGGGTTGGAATATCTAAAGCTCTGGAAAAATATACTGGTCTTGCTGAGGACGCTTTTTCAAACGGTGATAGAATTGTCGCTGAAGGTTATTACCAATATGCTGAGCATTATCAAAGACTTTTAAATGATGTTCCACCCGAGCATAATGTTCAAGAAAAGGCTAATAGAAGCGAGTTGAATAATAATTCCGATACTAATTCGGTTTCTGAAAAACCAAGTAGAACAGAACGAGCTTACAGTGCAAAACAAGACAGGGAACTAGATCCTGAAGATTCAGCAATGAAAAAAGATTCTTTTCCAAATCAAAACGATAAAGCTTCAGCAGATGAGAGTGCTAAAAACGTCACGAGTGACGGTATAGAGGCTCTCAAACCCTACGAGATATAACTTAATCAACTCTTGCCGTTTCTGACTCCTGAAGTTTTGCTGATAGAAATCTTTCTCTTGTTAAGGAAACATTGGCGTAAAAATTTGGTCTCTCTCCATCTTCGATGTTTGCACTAGATTGCAATTTTAATCTCATCGGGTTTAAAGTTCGGTTTTTATGTTTAACCTCGTAGTGTAGGTGTGGACCGGTACTTCTGCCTGAATTACCAACATATCCAATTACATCACCTTGTTTTACAACTCTTCCCTTTTTTACACCCTTGGCAAATTTGTACATATGAGCATAGCGCGTTTTAAAATTATTAAGATGTTTAATTTCAATAAATCTCCCAAAAGATCCATTTCTTCCTGCAAAGGATATCCTCCCATCACCTGCTGCCATTATCGGAGTTCCTCTTTTAGCTGCAAAATCAACTCCTCTATGCATTTTGCTGTATCCTAAAATAGGGTGTTTCCTTACGCCAAACTTAGAGGTGAGTCTTGCACCTTGAACAGGAGTCCTCATAAGATGTTTCCTAATACTTTTACCGTTTGCATCAAAATAATCAATTTTTCCATTATGTAATTTATATCTAAATAATTCCAATTTATGATCTCTTAGATGAACTAGTCCATATAGCAAAAGAGGGTTTCCAATTATGACATTTGATTTTGTGAAGTTTGCTTCGTATAAAAGTTCAATTAAATCTCCATTCCTAACGTCTCTTTGAAAATCCATTGTATAGCTTAAATGATGAAGATAACTTTGTACGATTTTTTTTGGGATACCTGCAGATTTTAGAGTGCTACTGAGACTGTTTTTAACTTTCATTCTTTTTCTAATAACCTTTGTTTCAGTAGGTGCATCTTGATAATAAAAAACAAAATCTTTATTTTTATTTCTTCTAGAATTCAATTGTCTATAATCCTTGATATAAGTATTTATTTCAATAATTTGATCGTTCTCATCTGACATTAACTTTAAATTTTCTTCAATTTTGTAGTCAATAGAGTTATTAACTCTCTCGAAAACAAGTTGTGCCTCTTTATTATTGAGAAATTTGTTTAAAGTTGTACTTAATGACTTTTTATTTTTTACTGTTATAGAAGTTGATTTAAAAATATCATTTCTCTCAGGTATTGGTTTTTGTTTGGGATTTGGTATACCAGAAAATAACACGGTCTCGAAAATTGGAATTAGACTTAGATTCAAATTTTTTTCGTCATCTAGATAGTCACTCTTGATATCCTGGTCTGTAAATTTGGCTATTTCTAATTTATTAATAATTTCTGCTGTTTCTTCATCTTTTTTTTTTGTTAGTTTAAACTTTTCTTCTGTATCAGGATCTAGACCACTTGAATCGTAAGATAAATCTTCAGTTACTTCTATTAAATCATCATCGTAGATGGATTTAAGTGATTCATAATTATTGAATTTTGATATATTATAGATACTAAAATACCCAAAAATAAAAATGATTATAAAGTTGATTTTTTTCTTATCAAAACCTTGCATAACTTAGATCTTACCCTTCCAAATAATTTTTAAAAAAAGATTGACCATTTATTCTTTAATGCATATAACAAACTTCACTAATTATCAAATATTTTTTTTGATGACTACGCTATTTGAAAATTGAATATAAAGGAATGTGTAGGTGGTGAATATTTCACCTAACACATTCAGTAACATAATGTTACATGCTTTGTGTTGGGTTCAACAATCAAGTTTACTTGATTATATCAAACTTGAGAGTTTGATCCTGGCTCAGAACGAACGCTGGCGGCATGCTTAACACATG
>Ga0055584_100007359_pt1 | contig 10796 bp, 12 predicted proteins | sample OSDHelmetaG_FD_58716 | JGI IMG/M metagenome (GOLD analysis project Ga0055584, IMG submission 58716) | Pelagic marine sediment microbial communities from the LTER site Helgoland, North Sea, for post-phytoplankton bloom and carbon turnover... | ecosystem: Environmental > Aquatic > Marine >...
CATCGAACCAATCCAATAATCGCAGACGCGGCATAGAAAAACTGAAGGCAAAGGAACCGCCAACGTTTGTCGATTATCGCCCAACTCGCGAACAACACTGACGAAACATAGCGCAGACCAAAACTCCGCAATTCATACCCTGTGTTAGACGCAATCAATAAGGCGTAAACAATCGCCAGAGCAGACCCGGTTGTTTCAAACAGGGTAGACGCGCCAAATCTAGGCGCAGCCATTTTCATCACATCTACAGCAATCACAGCATATCCAGTGTCATGATTGGCAGCCGTCCACGAATCCCCAAGCTCAGGTTAACTGAACACCCTGAGCCACCTCCATCAGAGTTGAATATCGAAAATCAACATCAGGACTATGTTCAACAACCGCGGTTGCACCCCAATCTTCACTGTTCGCGAGCCCCCGTCAGTCTATCCAAGCTTTGTGCAGTGTGCAGAATCTGATTCGGGTCTATGCCTAGACCTGATTTTATGTTCATTAACAGATAGTCAAAGTTGGCATTGTTCGGCTTATAGCGCCCAACATCCTCAGCCGTATAAATCGCATCAAATTCAACACCAAATTTCTTGTTCGCCGCGGCAAATCCAACCCGATGTACATTGGATAGAATTACTAACTTGAAATGCTCTTTAAGAATACCCAGTGCATCTGCTGAATCCGGGAATGCCGGCCAGCAATAAACTGAAGAGCCAAACTCTTGATCCAAGACGTCATTGCTGTCCATACGAAACTCGAATGCGGTCATTTTGTGGACACTACGCAGCAACTCCGGGTACAACGCCTTCGGTGTTGAGAGCTGCTGAGCCGTTTCGACCCGGGCAAACGCAGCAAGAGCAATTTCACGAGTGATGTCCTTACGGCGATTGCCCATGATCAAGGGCTGTAAGGCATCCCAAATACCGCTTTCCCAATCGACCATGATTCCATAACAATCGAATGTCAGCGTGCTGTAGTCTCTCAGTTTTTTCGTCATTGAGTTTCTCCGTGTAGAGGCAGGAGTGTGACTCAAGTATATGAAAGCAAGCCCGGTGTAAATGTGCTCAAAGGACGAAGATGTTTGCCAATAGGACTGTTTTTTACTTAGCGGGATACAAAGCGATTGGGTGGGTCACCAAAGTACCACGAGAAACGCCGCGTGAATGCTGATTGACTTGTACACCCGAATATTTCGGCAACGATATGTACAGGCAAACCTGTGTTCGCAAGCAATGCACGAGCTTTCTCCATTCGGCGCATCATCAGGTATTTCCCGCTTGATTGGCCGGTCTGGTTTTTGAATTCAGTCTTGAACTGACTTTTACTGAGTCTGGCTACCGCTGCCAATTCTTCAATTGAACACATCATCGCAAGATTGCTTCCAATATGGACTAATACGCGAGTGATCCTGTTGTTTATCCGCGGCACGAAGTCCTGCTGAGCAAGCATCTAAACAGAGCAAACATGCTTCCCTCCAGATCTTTGTTGATCTGGTGCTGCAATTGAACGTCTACAAAGTTGCAATACGAATCCATTGATTCGGATATCGCTGCGAACGGCCAATTGAGCGATTTCGCGTTATCAGGAAGCTCGTCAATATCAACGATGAGAAATCGCGACTGTTCCTTTGCTTTAAAGCCATGACTGATCTCCATGCCCCCGTGAAGAGGCAAGACAATCTGATGGAAGTTATGCTCATGCGAACAGATTGCCGGTGTGTATGCGCGTATTGATAGATTATTCGACATCAACCATTCCGAATTTAGTTGTCGAGTGGTGTTTAGCTCAAGCTCGTAACACACGCTCGCCATAATCGCGCACGCACCGTCAGGGCCAATATGCCGGTATAGGTTGGCGCCAGGGTCAGTGGTTAGAAGGCAAATTTTCGATTGTTACAAGTATCATGCGCCGTCGCATAATCTATGCATAACTAACCCTCAGACTTTGCCGTGAGACGCTCATGCAAACCCTCTGAGCCCACGAACAACCCGACCAGAACTAGACGCTCACCACTGGCGATCATCATCTTACAGGCACTATACCTACCGACAGACGCTGATGATTTTTGCAACGATACCTAAGCGGTGTATGGGCTCGGCGCTAAATGACTTCTACAAGTAGATTCCATCTAATGAGAAAGTTCGGCTATTGGCGAAGCGTCGGCATCCCATTTCACTAACGCCGTTCGCTCCTTAGTTGCATTGACCATCAACGTCGGAATCTCGGTGCTTCGTGCACCTGTGATTGCGGCTAAACTCATCCACTGCTCTATCACTTAGGACCGACCATGGATCTTGGACTTAACAATAAGATTGCCCTAGTTACTGCTGCTAGCCGTGGCTTAGGCCGAGCCATAGCCGAAGAACTAGCCGCTGAAGGTGCGACCGTTGTCGTGTCGTCGCGAAATGAGGCTAGCCTGGAAGCAGTAGCGCAGGACATTAGCAGTGCCACAGGCAGCAGGGTTGTACCACTGGCAGCAGATTTGATGGATCCCGATGCAATTGACTCTCTGGTCGACTCGATTGAACGTGATATTGGTAACATCGACATCCTCGTAGCCAACAGCGGCGGCCCAATGGCACGCCCGTTTGCGGAACTAACGGATGCGGATTGGAATCAAGCATTAAATGAAAAGTTGCTAGCTCAGATACGGCCGTGTCGTGCCGTCTTGCCCAGGATGGTGGCGCGAGAGGGGGGCCGCATCATTACTATGTCTGGCGTACATAGTTACTTTCCACATGCGTACGCAATCACCGCTGGTGTGGTTAATGCCGGGCTATTGAATCTGACTAAGGCGCTTGCGCAAGAAGGCGCGCCCGCTAATGTTTTGGTGAACTCGATTAATCCAGGTCCGATTCGAACCGAACGCATGGTGTATCTCGCCCAGGCGCGAGCTGCGGACGCCGGAATCACAGTGGCTGAAGCGGAAGCGCTAATTGTTGAAGAAACGCTGTTGAAACGATTCGGCGAGCCTGCGGACGTAGGAGCCCTAGTGGCCTTCCTGGTATCCGAACGTGCTGGGTTTATTACGGGTTCAATGTTCTCAATAGACGGTGGCTTGTTGCCAACGATATAGAGGGTAGGCGTCGCGGCGGTCCGCCAGCGCGCGGCCGCCGATAGTTTGCGAACCCACCGTCAAAGGCCCACGTTCAAAGTCCTATTTGCGCAATCTCCGTCTTCCACACCAGCACCCGCATCATTCGTAATAGTGGCTGTGTCAGACAGCCGAGGGCAGCGGCCAAATATCGGTAACGGTGCTAGCCAACCAGTGCACCAGCGCAGCATTAACCTCGACCGGTTTTTCTTGCGCCATCCAATGCCCTGTCGCAATTGTCCTCTCGGTCAAATTGCTACACAACGCGCGCATTGGTTCAGCTAAGGCCGAATCAACACACTCGCAGGTGTAATCGTATTGGCCAATCAGGAATAGAACTGGCATATCCAAACGACCGTTATTGACCGCCTGTGCTGAGTACTGCGCATTGCGTTCGTGGTTCATATACCAAGAGCCTGGACCGAAGAAGCCGTTGCGCGTCAGTGCAGCGACATAGGTCGAGAGATCCGACTCGCTCAAAATGTCGGTATCCAACGGCAGGTCTGGCGCTTCGGCGGCACCACCGAACCAGCCGCCGTCACGGCCAATTGTTGCATTGCGCCAGACCTTGCCCCGCATTTCCGGTAAGCCCTTGCGCGATAGGGCTTTGATGGCGCTGGCCGGATTGGCATCGAATGGGGCAATCGCCCGTGCGAAGTCTTGTTCGTAAAAGGCCTGATAGTCCCATTGGCCAAACGGGAATTCCTCCTCGGAATAAAGCGAACGGTCCACCAGTGGCAAGCACGCCTTGTAGCCCTGCTCCAAAGTGGCATAGGGAACGCACAGATTGGCAACGGCGTGACAGCGGTCTGGATAATGTGAGGCGATGCTCCATACCACCGGTGCGCCCCAGTCGTGGCCAACCCAGACTGCCCTATCGATGCCGAGCGCATCAGCTAGACCGAGCATGTCGCTCACTGTGTGCACCAGCGCATAATCCTCGTGCCGCGGGTAGACGGTGGAGCGGCCATAACCACGCATGTCTGGCGCGATGGCGCGAAAGCCGAGATCACCGAGACATTGTAATTGGTGGCGCCAGCTGATCGAAAGCTCGGGCCAGCCGTGGCACAGGATCACAGGTGGCCCCGATTGCGGGCCGGCCGCTAGATAGAAGGTCTGGTGATCGCCGGTTTTAACCAGATGCTCGGTGACGACTGCCATTCAGTGGTTCCCCTCAGATTTTCAGGTAGGCGCAAGGCCAGAGCTACGCGCCAAGGATTGCTTATTCAAACCAGCGATACAGGTGCTACCCGGCAGGAAACTAACCACACTGCCCTAGCCGTCGGCGCGATACCCTGGCGTGCAGTGCGATGCCAACACGGCGCCTGACTGACGCTTATTTAGCGCAGCTGGATCAACTTGACCTAGCTGTGAGCGGGTCGCTGGCAAGCCAAGCAACAGTTTCGCGCAGCATTGTTGGAATATCTCGCATCTCGATACCAAGGCTGTCGCGTCGTGTGAAATCGAAGCCAGTTGGGGCCACTTTGGGCTCAGATAACGGGGTCGGCATCGGCATACCGTCGATGATTTGCTCGAGCTCCGCGTAGATATCCTGCCAGTGCCAGCTTGCGTAGACGCCAAAGTAGCGACCGGATGCCGATGGATTCTCATACGCCGCCAGGAACAGCTTGGCGACATCATCGAGGTGGCTCATCGACGTGGAGTCGTTGGGGATGGCGTCATGTCGGCCGCGCTCACCGTTCATCAAGCGACGCAGCCACGCATGCGGATTGCCTTCCAGGTGTCCGGGCAGGATAACCGGGCCAAACATGCCGGTTGGAAGAATGATCGATAAGCGCATGCCGTTCTCAGCCGCATAGGCAATGGCCGCCTTCTCCATCACAGTCTTGGTCGCTGAGGTGTACTTTCGTGCACAGCACTGCTCGACTTCATCGGACCAATGCTCGGTCTCGTTTTTTTGCGCAACCGCCGGCACCGGATTGGTGCTGCTGGTGCTGCTGCAAATCACAATATTGCGCACACCAGCACGGTGGGCCGCACGCATGATGCTCAGGCAGCCGTCGACAGTCGGTTGAATGATCTCTGCGTAGCCTTGTTCATCATCCATTTCGCGCGCCGGTGTGCCGCTTGGGCCAGCGTAGACCGGAATCAGACAGGCGATAAAGACACAATCGGTGTCAGCGACGGCTGCCTCGAACGAGGGTTCGTCAGCCATATCAGCACTGAACAAATTCAGGCGCTCGCCTGCCCCAGGTAATTTAAGCAACCACGGTGCCTTCGCTGGATCAGTTCGCTCGCGCAGCGTGCCATTGACCGTGTAGCCGTGCTGCAACGCTTGTTTGACAATGTTTGACCCTACCAGCCCGCTTGCCCCGGCTACGCATAACTTCTTCGACATGCTTACTAATACCCCGCCTTCTCGATTCAATCTGTGAAGTCTATCGGTCCAGCGCGTTCAGGAGTTCCTGACTTCCGAACATGACCCGAGTGTTCAGTCTAGTTTAGGCAGAGCTCACCCATCTGTTGAATCTTATATCTACCCAGGTCCTGTGCACTAATTACTGTTCCAGCGATCTTTCCTAGGGCGGTGATTGTTGCAGGCATTCTTCTACACGAATTTGCCAGCACTACAAATTTCACGGCTGTAAATGTTAGCAAGAGTAGTAGTTTCGAACAGCATTCGACGTCGAGACGAGGTATCGAATGGCCGCTCAATTAAGGGCGGCTTACTCATTTTCTGGCCCAAGCTGATCCGCGCTTGCGTGGAGAAACGCGCGGTCCCCATGGCAACACAGCAGACAGACCTTATGATGTCGTGGCCCCTTACACGGGTCTTTTAGAAGCCGAGAAGTGCACTCTAAGGGCAAAATTTGTGCTTTATTCGCACCCAATTGCTTTTAGATCAGGTTGTTGCTTGGGTCAGACCCAGCGCATCAGACCAGGCAGCATCAGATGACCCGGCACAGACCGGCCGTTGCTGTCATGCCGGTTCGCTAATGGTAGCCATACCCGCAATCATTCAATATCTTGGTAAACGTAGAGGTTCTCCGCATAGCGAACCCACGATAGGCAGCCTGACTACCTTGATAGAAACACTTTTAGGGAGGGCCTCACGTGCCCTATGAGAACGCCCAATATTTGCTTGAAACAGATTGGCTCAACGCCCACCTGCACGATGAGAACCTGCGCATCATCGAGGTTACTGGGGTGTTCGACCCGGACCGAAAAAACATCGCCAAGGAGACTTGCTTCGACAAACGTCACATTCCGGGCGCGGTTTTCTTAGATGTCGCGAGCCACGGCGGCGAATTCTCTGCCCCAAATGGCGAATTCCCTCTGACGTGGCCAGGCCAAACGCAATTCGAGCAACTTATCGGCCAGTTAGGCGTGGGCAACGACTCGCACGTCGTCCTCTATGCCTCAAGCGCCGGACAAAGACTCTACAGTTGTGCGATGTGGTGCACCCGAGCTTGGTGGATCATGCATCACTTCGGTGTGCAGTGTTCAATTTTGAATGGCGCCTTGGAGAAGTGGATTGCTGAAGGGCGCCCAATTTCATCTGAGCCAGGGCATTACCCGCCGCGCGACTTCCGCTCAGACCCTCTTTGGGCACGAGGTATTGCGTACAAAGAAGACGTCCGCGATGCGCTCAACGGCGATGGATCTCGAAGTGTCGTGAATGCTCTGCCATCTGAGCTCCATATGGGCACAAGCGATGTGGTCTATGGCCCCAGAAAGGGACACATCACTGGTTCCATCAATATCCCCATGCCGGGCCTCGTTGACTGGGAAACCGGAGTATTTGCCAGCGCGGAAGAGATGCAGACACAATTTGAACCCCACGATGTGCTCTACGCCGACAGCGTAATCACCTACTGTGGAGGCGGAGGCTGTGCGACCACCGATGCCTTTGCTCTGGCACTCCTCGGCTATACGCAGGTCGCGATGTATGACAACAGCCTGTATGAGTGGGGCGCAGATCCGTCCCTACCGATGACCGACCCAAGCACCGAGCAAGACTAAGCCTGTTAAAGAGTGGCCAGTCACGGCCGGGTGATTGCCAGATCGTCTGTACCAAAGTTTGTGCTGACACCAGTCATTTCGAACCCCAATCGATGTCGAAAAAAAGGCAAGGTATCGAGTCGCCGCGCGCTTGGGCACGGTTTGCTCGTCACAGGCAAGGCCTAGTCAAGCGCTCGTGTGTAGAAACGCGCAGCTGCCTTAGCAAGGCAGCAGATGCGCCATCGATGCCGTAGCCTCTTACGCGCGTCTTTTGCAGCCAAAAAGTACATCCCAAGAGCTGAAAATGAGCTCTATTCAAACTCAACTCGTTTTAGATCAATATGTTGCGCGGGGTTGCGCGGGTCAGACCCGGCACGCGGTTACGAGCTAGGCTGGCATCCACATTCCCTTGCCATATTGGTGGTTTCAGGGCGCCTGGAGGATTAGCCGCTAAAGCGCTTGCTGTTTAGTTTACCGCGTCACTATATAGACCAGCTTGTTTACCCGTGTGTACCGCCAATGCGGCCAAGGTATTCAGGACAGGCGTGGCGACATTCAGTGACCGAGCAAGTGCCAATGGAGCGAGCAGTAAGCAGTCAAGTTCCAGCGATCGCTGACGGTCGTAATCTTGGCGTAGTGAGGGCATATGTGGCGTTGGGTTTCGGCGCAATTGCTCTGGATCAATGTCGCCGGTTTCCATGCCGAGTGCACTGGCGATGGCAATGCTCTCGGCGGCAGCCGCCATCGCCAATCCTCCAAGCCGTTCATCCTCGACCAAAATAGTGAGATCATGGCCGGTGATTAGGCTGATGAGCGAGGAGCTGATGTTGAGCGTGAGCTTGCCCCAAATGGCTTCTCGAATATTGGTAATGAGTGGCGACTCAATGCCTGCGGCGACCAATGTCTCGCGAAGTTCAGCCAGGCCCTGGTCATCTTTGTCATCAGGCCGCCCCAGGTGTAGCCGATTACGATCTGGACTAATGTTATGCACTACTCCAGGCGCAATAACCTCGTTCGATGACGATATGACTCCACCGATGACCCTCTCCATAGGAACTAGAGAGCGCAACGCACCGTCTGGATCCAGAAAACTCAAATCCGCGTCATGACCTGGGCTCGAAGTGGCATCAAGGTTGTACCACCACGGGATACCGTTTTGCGCAAATACAATGCGCGTGTACGGCCCAATTAGAGGCTTAAGGCCCGCCGCCAATTGACCTGGCGCGGTGGCTTTGACCGTTGTGATAATCAACGATTGTGGGCCAAGGTCAGCGGGATTGTCGGTCACCCTTGGACGCGTTTTAAGATGCGTATCGCCAGATCGCAACTCCAAGCCATTGGCTCGAATGGCGGTTAGATTCTCGCCTCTGGCAATTAGGCTTACGCTATGCCCGGCGTTTGCAATACGAGCGGCGAAATTGCCTCCAATTGCCCCTGGGCCGAAGAATGTTATGTCCATGGTGTACGTACCCTTTTTTTACCGGCCTAAGGTGTGTGACATGGAAGGTTTGTAACATGGCCCGAAGAATGGCTTGAAGAAGCGACTAAGCGAATTGGTGTCACCGCCTCTACCGGACGTCACATTAACGATGGCAACGCCGAAGCGTGGGCTCGGGCGCCGGCGTGGCAAATAGCTTTCATGCTTAGGGCTCGCATAGCAGGCTCCGCGCTCGACACACTGCTCTCTTTCGAAAAAGAGTCAAGCCTATGAGGCCACCAGTTGACCGCCGATCCGCTGACATCGCCTGCTCTCGACAATGGCGCGATTAAACCCAACCCAAGTTCGAATCAATTGTGTCTGCGCGCAATCCGCGAACTCCGATAGATTTCGGTTGTTCTGCTATGCAGCTCTTAGTTAGGGATGGTTGCGCGGTCCCAACATCGACCGGGCTAAGTGGTCAAGCAAGGTCGGCGAATGATGAACAAACCAAGTCTCAAGGTGATGAGCGCAGGCGATGTTTACTACAACGGGTGCCACCGAGGTCACCATTGCGCAGTTTGAGCAATATGTTACCGCTACGGGCTATCGGACCGATGCTGAACGTGGTGATGGGAGCGAGACGTTATCCGGTTATAACTAGCGCAATGCAGGTATAAAACAAGTTCCCCAACACCCGGTGGTTGGTGTCAGTCGGAATGATGCGCACGCCTGTGCCTACTGGCTTAGCAAGGGCACTGGAATACGGTTTCGCTTGCCCACCGAAACAAGAGTGGGAATACGCGGCGCGCGGTGCAACTGCGACGCCGTATTGGCCTGGACCTTGCGCAGATGCTGCCAGCATTAATTTTTCTGCATCGGAAGCTGACCCTGACTGTAGCTCTTCGCCGGTCACCCGGGCAGCGGGCACCTTAGCGGTGGGCAGCTTGCCATCCAATCGGTTTGGCATGCGCGAGATCCTTGGGAATGACGAGAACGGCCCAGCGAAAGACGTTGTTACTCAGGTCACAACCATTGACATTGTAGAGAGCGTCGCAGTTGCGCGCGTTGAAGCCGACAACTGGACTTGTCACCGATTCACGGACTTCTTCACCCTGCTCAAAGTTGATCAGCAGAGGAAAGTCATGAATAAGGTCTTTCATCTGCATGATGAATGACTTCGCAACCAGAGCGGGCCCTCGCCGACCCTGGTCTTGAGTTCGGTCGATCCGGGTACTGTGAAGACCCGATTCGATTTTGAATCGGAGAGTAGATTCATGCAGCTATCCATTGACATTGACCCACGGGCCACGAGCTCTCTACAGAACCAGCTAGTCAGTGAGATCAGCACATCGATCACTACTGGGCGACGTGCTCCCGGCACCCGCTTGCCTGGTACTCGTGCGCTGAGCGAACGGCTGGGGATATCGCGGAACACCGTGTTGTTGGCGTTTGCAGCGCTTGCGGCTGAAGGATTCGTCGAGCCGCGTGAAGATGCTGGCACCTACGTGAGCGACGCTTCACCTGAGCCAACAATGTTTAAACCGCAGGAGCCCTACTCCGCACCGACGCTGGCGGATAATGGGAACCTGCCGCCGGTGTTCTGCAACTTCCAGCTCGAAGCAGTCGATCCAGACCTGTTTCCAGCCGCAACCTGGCGACGCCTGATGATGCGCCGGATGCAGTCATCTGATTTCAATCTGACGAAGATTGGTGACCCGCGAGGCGCAATTGAACTGCGTCGTTCGCTGTGTAAGTTCCTCGGCGCCAGCCACGCAATAAGTGTGAGCCCAGACCAGATTTTGATTGTCTCCAGCATCCAGCAGGCAACGAATGTCGTTGGCCAGATGTACGTCACGCCCGGCTCACCAGTGGTTGTCGAACGACCCGGGTGTAGCTTGATCGTACCAATCTATTCACGCGCTGGCGCCAAGATTATTCCGGTTGCGACCGACAACGACGGTTTGCGCGTCGACCTGTTGCCAGAGTGCCCGAACGCATTGGTCGCCGTGACACCGGAGCGCCAATTTCCGATGGGGTACGCACTGCCCGCTAGCAGGCGGCAAGCGCTGCTCGATTGGGCCGAGCGGCAAGACGCACACATCTTTGAAGTCGATTTCGACAGCGATTTTCGCGATGAAGGCTCTCCCAAGCCTGCTCTGCAGACCCTGGATCGCCACGGTCACTTCATTTACGCCGGCTCGTTTGCCCTGACAATCGGCCCCGGATTGCGCAACGGTTATCCGCTGGTTCCGCCAACTCTGGTAGACAAAGCACTCGAGGCCGTACGGTTGCTGGACCACGCGTATCCATGCCAATTGCAAGGCGCGC
>Ga0055584_100007360_pt1 | contig 10795 bp, 12 predicted proteins | sample OSDHelmetaG_FD_58716 | JGI IMG/M metagenome (GOLD analysis project Ga0055584, IMG submission 58716) | Pelagic marine sediment microbial communities from the LTER site Helgoland, North Sea, for post-phytoplankton bloom and carbon turnover... | ecosystem: Environmental > Aquatic > Marine >...
CGTTGATAGGCTGGGTGTGGAAGCGCGGTAACGCGTGAAGCTGACCAGTACTAATAGCTCGATTGGCTTGATTTATGCACTGAAAATAATTTTAAAATACCAAAAAAAATATTAAATTTAACACAATATATAGTTCTTATATTGGTTATTTATACAATAGATACAATTTTTCTCTTTACTGTTCAAAAAATGAACTTAATATGTTCAAAAATTGAACATTATGAAAGAAAATCAAGATCATTTTAACGTACTAAGAAAAATTCAAAGCAAACCTAATTCAACCCAAAGAGAGCTAGCTAAAGAATTAGGTTTTAGTTTAGGAAAATTAAATTATTGCCTAAGAGCTTTACAAGAAAAAGGCTTTGTAAAAATAGAAAATTTTAAAAAAAACCCTAACAAAATAAATTATTTTTATGTTCTTACTCCAATGGGTATAGCTGAAAAAACAAAGCTAACTATAAATTTTATGAAAAGAAAAATGAAAGAGTATGATGAGCTTAAAAAAGAGTTAAAATAATTATGTGGACAATTATTAAAATTGATAAAAAGAAACTTAATTTATTAAAACAAGACTTTCAAAAAAAAATTGAAGGTAATTTCATTTTTTACAACCCAAAGTTAAGAGTTCAAAAATTGAAGAAAAATAAACTTGTAAATAAAGAAATTGATATCCTTGAAAATTATGTTTTTTGTTTCAATAAAAATTTTGACAAAGAAAGCACCTTAAATAATTTAAAGTTTTGCAGAGGTTTTAATTATTTTTTAAGTGGATTTAAACAATCTCAAAGCGAAATAGAATACTTCATAAATAAATGCAAATCATTTGAAGATAAATATGGCTATTTATCAAACTCTTTTTTTTTACAAAAAGTAAATAACACGTACAAATTTTTATCGGGCCCATTTACAAATAAAATTTTTAAGATCATTGCTTTACGTAAAAATAAAATTGATGTTTTGATGGGAAATTTAAAATCTACAATAAATAGAAAAGATTTTTTATTTAAACCCATTTAATCTATGAAGAATATAAAAATTGTAAAAAGTGTTTTTTTACGAAGTGCGGAGCTATGAAAAATGAAAAATAAATTTTTTGATAAGTGGAATAATATTGGAACTTACTCAGTCAAACTAAGCACCTACTTTGAGGTTTATGAACATATTTTAACACCATTTTTGCAAAAAAAGATAATGATATTTTTTGCAAAAAAATTAAAATTTTTAAAAAGAATTAAATTTGTAAATTTGATTGTTATAAAACCGCACAGTATATTAGATTTATATTTAAGAAAAAAGCAAAACAGGAAATGTAAAATTTTTTTTAAAAATGAATTTAAAGAATAAAAAGATTATCTGCATAATTATTGCAAGAGGTGGTTCTAAGGGAATAAAAAATAAAAACTTAAGAATAATTAATGGTAAGCCAATGATTTTTTGGACAATTAGTTTAGCTAAAAATTGTAAATTTTTAGATAGCATATGGGTAAGCAGCGATTCTAAAAAAATTTTAAGTTACGCAAATAAAAGCAAAGTAAATATTATCGAAAGACCAAAAAAATTTTCAAAAGATAACTCATCATCTGAAAGTGCATGGAAACACTCCATGAAAGAAATTGAAAAGCAAGGTAAAAATTTTGATTTTGTATTAGCTCCTCAAGTTACCTCTCCATTAAGAGATCAGCATGATTTTAGTAATGGAATTCGATTTTTTTTGAAAAATAAATTGGATAGCTTGTTTAGCAGTACTCAAGTTAAGGATCATTTTACTTGGAAAAAAAAGGGAAAAAAATTAATTGCAAATTATAACTTTTTAAAAAGAAAAAGAAGACAACAAATTAAAGAATTTTACTTAGAAAACGGATCTTTCTACATATTTAAAAAAAAAGGTTTTTATGAAAAAAAAAACAGATTATTTGGAAAAATTGGAACTTATAGCATGTCTAAAACAAATAGTTATCAAATAGACGATATTGAAGATATAAATATTTTAGACTCTTTATTTAAAAAAAAGAAATAAACTATGCCTTTAAAAATTATTGCAGAAATTGGAATTAATCATAATGGAGATATAAAAATTGCAAAGAAAATGATCGATGTTGCAATCGAGGCTGGAGTTGATGCAGTTAAATTTCAAAAACGAGATATTAATTTAGTATATGATAAAAAAATACTTGATAGTTTTAGGGAAAGTCCTTGGGGTAAAACTCAAAGAGAACAAAAAGAAGGTTTAGAATTTAATCTGGAACAGTACCTAGAAATAGATAATTACTGTAAAAAAAATTCAATAGAATGGTTTGCGTCTGCGTGGGATTTAAATAGTTTAAAATTTTTGAAACAATTTAACTCAAAATACAATAAAATTGCCTCTGCTATGATCGTTGATGAACGGTTGTTGAAAGAAGTGGCTAAAGAAAAAAAACATACATTTATTAGCACCGGAATGTCGTCGTTTAAAGAGATTGATAAAGCAGTGAGCATATTTAGAGAAAATTATTGTAGTTTTGAATTGATGGAATGTATTTCTGCTTATCCTTTTGACGATGAAAAAGCTAATTTGAATATGATTGGTATATTAAAAGATAGATATAATTGTAACGTAGGATATAGCGGTCATGAAAAAGGCGGAATAGCAATTTCAATAGCGGCTGTCGTGCTTGGGGCTACTTCAATAGAACGACATTTAACTTTAGATAGAACAATGTATGGATCTGATCAGGCTGCGTCTTTAACACCAGATGGATTTAAAAGTTTAGCTAAAGCAATAAGGAAAGTAGAAAGTGCATTAAATGGAAACACTCAGAAGAAAATACTTGATATAGAGACTGAAGTAGCAAAAAAACTTAGAGCACATATAAAAAATTAATAAATGGAAAACCTTAATTTAATAGAAATTATACATAAAAAAATTGAACTTGATAAAAGTATTTTGAGTTTAAATAAGGAGATTAACCTAGCAATAGAAAAAATTTACAAAATTTTAAAAAATGGTGGAAAGGTTTTTTTATGTGGAAACGGAGGTTCTGCTGCCGACGCACAACATATCGCAGCAGAGTTTTTAGTAAGATTACGTCCTAAAATAAACAGAAAGCCTTTTCCAGTTATCAGCTTAGCTACAGATATATCTACTATTACGGCGTGTGCAAATGATTATGGCTATGAATATATTTTTAAAAGAAATTTAGAAGCATTAGCTACAAATAAGGATCTGTTGATAGCTATATCAACTTCTGGAAACTCAAAAAATATAATTAAAGTTTTAAAATATGCAAAGAAAAACAAAATTTTTTCTATAGGATTTTTGGGAAATAAAGGTGGAAATGCTAAAAAATTTTGTAATTTAAATTTGATAGTTCCCTCAAACAATGTTGCTAGGATACAAGAAACCCATATTTTTTTTGGTCATTTTATCTTTGAAAATGTTGAAAATTTATTAATAAATAAAAAAAATTATGATTGATTTATCTAAAATTAATAATATTGAAAGTTCCAATAATTTTGAAGAACTTTTTGAATTCGCTAAGGAAAAAGATTTTTTAAGGCATTTGAATAAATTTGCAATACCTAGTTTGAATTTGAATAAAATAAAAAATTTTTTAATAGCTTGCTTAGAAGAGCAAGAATTAATAACAAAATTAAAGTCAAAACCATATAAAGTTATAGTTGATCCTACTAATGCTTGCAATTTAGGTTGTCCTTTATGTCCTACCGGAGTAGGTCAATCAGGTAGAACTAAAGGAATTTTAAAATTTGAAGAATTTAAGAGCATAGTTGATGAAGTGTCGGATTATTGTATAGAAATACACCTTTATAATTGGGGAGAACCAACTTTAAATAAAAATTTAGTTGAAATGTTGAAATATGCAAAAAAGAAAAATATTTGGTCGAGAATATCATCTAATCTTTCCCTAAAATATAAAGATAATTATCTAGAGGATCTTTTAAAATCAGGTTTGAGTTTGCTTCATGTAGATATAGACGGCCTCGATCAGGAAGTTTACGTTAAATACAGAAAAAAAGGTGACTTAAATATTGTGATAGACAATTTAAGGAAAATCAAAGAAATAAAGATGAAAAATAATCTTAAAGAGCCAATAATTGAATTGGCAATGTTAGCCATGAAACAGAATGAACATCAACACAAAGATTTTTTTAAATTTGCGAAAGAATTAAACGCTGACGAAGTAAAGATTGATAAAATTCAGTACAATCCTAATATGGATGAGGGTTGGCTTCCTACTAATCCAGAATTAATTTATAAAACTTACGAAGGAGGAAAGGGTCATTCTCACTCATCTACAGAAAACACGATTAATCAATGTCATTGGCCTTGGAGTGGCATTGTTATTAATTGGGATGGAGGTACCAATCCTTGTTGTATTATAGATGATTCAAAATCAGACTTTGGAAACATTAAAAACTCTTCAATACAAAATATTTGGAATAACACAAAATATGTATCATCAAGGTCTGAGTTTAGCGATAAGAAGGAAATAAAAGAAAATACTATTTGTAATATTTGCAAAAACCAAACACATTCTAAAAGACTATCAAGAATTTCTAAAACTTTTGCAATCAAGCTATAAAAACTAAAAATTTAAGTGAATAGTATTATTTTAAATAAACTTTTAATTTTTTTAAAAATTAAAAAAAATTGGAAAAAACCAGTAAGAGCAAAAATAATAATATATGACCATTTACTTTCTAGGTATTTTGAAAAATATATAGCCAAAGAAGATTATGTAATTTATCATAATAGATTAACCGCTGACTCCGAGATCAATATTTTTGTAATTCTAAGATGTTTTTTAAATTTTGACTTTAAACTTAAAAGTTATAAAAAAATATTTTTTACCTACGTGAGTCCTAAAATTGTAATAACAATGTATGATAATAATCCTGCGTTTTTTAGGTTAAAAAAAGAATTTCCAAACTTAATAACTGTAGCGATTCAAAAAGGTTGGAAATTTGATACTCAATCTGACTTAATTTATCATAGGCATAATAAAAAAGACTTAAATTATGAGTGTGATTATTATTTTTGCTATAATAAGTTTGTTGCAGAAATTTTTTCTCAATTTATAAAAATAAAAAAAATATTTGTTATAGGATCATTCTTGTCAAACACTATTAAAATAGAAAAAAAGCAAAAGGATTATATAGTTTATATATCTCAGTGGAGAAATTATAGAAAAAAAGAAATATTTCACAAAAAATTAACTATTGGCGACTGGCAAAAAAATGAAAAATTATTTCTTTTAAAGCTTTATGAATTTGTAAATGAAAACAATTTAAATCTTAAGATTTTAGGAAAAACATATCTCACAAATTATAAAGAAAAATTATTCTATAATGATATTTTTGGTAAAAACTATGAATTTATTGACCAACATTATGATAGAAATCATTATAAAATTCTAGATGGTGCGAAACTTACAGTCTCTTTGGATTCTACGCTTGCATACGAGAATTTAGCAAGAGGTAATAAGACTATTTTTTTTTTAATTAGAAATAATAAAAAAATAAATTTTGATATGATTAGGTTTTGTTGGCCAGAAAGAAAAAATGAGACGGGACCTAACTGGACAAACTCACTTTCCAAAGATGAATTTAAAAGGCTTTTTTCTATTATTGATTTACCTGATTTAGATTGGAAAGAGATTTATGAGAAAAATTTCAAAGAAACTGTAATATATGACCAAAACAATTCAAAATTTGTTAATCTTTTAAAAGAGTATAGTTAAATACTATGAAAATTAAAATTCCAAAAAATAGAAATTTAAATTATATAAAAAAGTATTTCAAATCTTTCAAATTGGATGAATTAAGCAGTCATCACTTTGACCATTATAAAATGGGAGTTAAGGTAAAGTTTTAGAAATGTCTTTTTTTGATAGTTTAAATTTTAAAAATTTTTACACCTCTCAACAAAAAAAAAATATAGGAATTTTTTTTGTTTTAGCATTGATAAGTACGGCTTTAGAAATGTTAGGAATTGGTTTAATTATGCCATTTCTATCAATCTTGATTGAGTCAAGTTATTCAGAGAAAATAGCTAATTTTATAAATAAATTTGGTTTCAAAATCTCAAATCAAGAGGATTTATTATTATTTTCTATAATTTTTATTTTAATTATTTTCTTAATAAAAACAATATTCTTAAGTTTGGTGTCGTATAAACAGATTAAATTTTTAATTAATCTTAAAACAGAAATTTCTAATAAGCTTTTCAAAATTTATCTTTTAAAACCTTATGAATTTCATTTAAACAATAACTCATCAAAACTAATAAGAAATTTAAATGACTCAACTCAAATTTTAGTTGTCACGAAATCTATACTTACTTTAATAACAGAAATAACTTTAGTTTTTGGAATTATTTTATTGATGATTATTTTGGAACCAGCAGGTACCATAATTTCCTTTTTATTCATTTTTTTAACAGGATATTTATTTTATCTATTAGTTCAAAAAAAGGCTTCAAAATGGGGGGAAGAAAGAAAGTATTATGAAGGAAAAAAGCTACAATGGTTACAACAAGGATTTTCATCAATTAAAGATATTAAAATTATGAATAAGCTAAGATATTTTATTGAGTCATACTCTAAACAAAATTTATTAACTAATAATTCACAATGGAAACAAGAATTCACTTTGTCTCTTCCTAGGCTATGGTTAGAATTATTTACTATAGTTGGTTTTACACTGCTTATAATTTTGCTTATAAACTTTAAAAAAGAAATAGCTAATACAATTCCTGTTATAGGATTATTCGTTGCTGGTGCTTATAGAATAGTACCGTCTGTAACGAAAGTTATGAATTCTGTTCAGTCAATAAAGTTTGGTGTTCCAGTAGCAAATACTTATATTTCAGAATTTTTGAATTTTAAAGAAAAAATTGAAACAAATGATATTTTAAATAAAATTGAATTTAAAGATAAAATAGAAATTATTAATTTAAACTATTCATATCCTCGATCTAAAAAAAAAGTTTTAAATAACCTAAGCATTTCTATTCCTTTTGGAAGTTCAATCGGTATTTATGGAGATAGTGGAGTTGGAAAATCAACTTTTTTGAATATATTTTTACAATTACTTAAACCGCAATCTGGAAAAATTATATTAGACGGTAAAGATATATCAAGTTTTTCAAGACCTTGGCAAAATATTATGGGTTATGTTCCTCAAAGTATATATTTGAATGATGACACACTGATTAATAATATTGCACTAGGAGTAAATGATGATCAAATCAATATTAAAAAAGTTGAAGAAACTCTTAAAATTGTAAAATTAGACAATTATGTTAGAAATCTAAAAGACGGTCTTGAAACAGCAGTTGGCGAATTCGGAGATAGATTGTCGGGTGGTCAAAGACAAAGAATAGGAATAGCACGAGCGCTTTATAATGATCCTCAAATTTTAATTTTAGATGAATACACTAATGCTTTAGACCTTCAAACTGAAAAAGATATCGTTAATGAAGTTAATTTACTTAAAAAAAATAAAACGATAATTACAATTACTCATAAATATTCTTCACTTGAGCTTTGTGACGCAGTTTATAGACTTACAGAGGAGGGTTTTATAAAAAATGAAAAATAAAAAAAAATTTAGTTTTGAAAATCTTGTTAAAAACAAAACGTATTTTATAGCCGATATAGCGGCGAATCACGATGGAAGTTTAGCAAGAGCAAAGAAACTTATTAAACTTTGTGCAAAAGCAGGAGCTAATGCAGCTAAATTTCAACATTTTAAAGCAGAAACTATAGTAAGTGATGAGGGCTTTAAATCCTTGGGTAAGTTAACCCATCAAAAAAAATGGAAGGAAAGTGTTTTTGACGTTTATAAAAAAGCTAGCATCAATCCAAAATGGAATAAAGAACTAAAAAAAGAATGTAAGAAAAATAAGATTGATTATATGACAGCTCCATATGATCTTGATTATGTAGATGAAGTTGAAAGCGATATAGCAGCTTATAAAATTGGTTCCGGGGATATTACTTGGAGGGAAATATTAGAAAAAATTTCAAAAAAAAAAAAGCCATGTATCTTAGCAACGGGAGCGTCTTCATTCAATGATGTGGTAAGAGCAGTTAAGATTTTTCAAAAAAATAATAAGAACAAACTAGTATTGATGCAGTGTAACACTAATTATACAAGTTCAGAAGATAATATAAAATTTTTAAATCTTAATGTGTTAAATCTTTATAAAAAAAAATTTTCTAATAATGTTATCTTAGGTTTAAGCGATCATACGCACGGTCATTTAAGTGTTATAGCTGCTGTAGCATTAGGTGCTAGAGTTGTAGAAAAACATTTTACAGATAACAATAATCGTTATGGTCCAGACCATAAATTTTCAATGAACACTTTAACTTGGAAGAAAATGGTAGATGAAGTTAGAGTTCTTGAAAAAGCACTAGGAAATGAAAAAAAGATAATTGAAAAAAATGAAATAGAGTCATCCATAGTTCAAAGGCGTGGTGCGTGGTTAAATAGAGATGTAAAAAAAGGAGAAATTTTAAAAAAAAAGATGACAAATTTTCTAAGACCTTGTCCTAAAAATTCTATTGATATTTTTAATATCGAAAAATATGTAGGCAAAAAATTTAACAAACCATTAAAGAAAAATTCCTTAATTACCAGCAAATGTCTAAGCAAATAATTATTATTCCAGCTTTTAATGAATATTACTCTTTAAAAAAAATTTTTAATGATATTTCAAAAAAATTTAAAATTATTATAATTAATGATGCTTCAACTGATAAAACTAAAAAATTTTTAGAAAAAAATAAAATAGAAAATATAGAAAATAAAAAAAATAAAGGTTATGAAAAGTCAATTATAGAGGGATTTAAATACGTAGCTAAGCATTACCCAAAAACCAAGAGTATAGTAACGTTTGATGCAGATGGTGAACATAATACTTTTGATTTATCTAGAATATTAAAATTTTATAATAGTAATAATCCTGATCTATTAGTTTGCAATAGAACAAACATAAAAAGAAATTCAGAAAGATTTATAGACTCTATTTTTAAAGCAAAATATGGAATTAATGATCCTCTGTCAGGCTTAAAAGTATATAAAACTAAAATCTTGAAAAAATTTTTTAAAAAATTTAAGTTTAAATATTTTCTAGTTGATTTAGTTATACTTTATTGCAAACGCAAATATAAAGTTTTAAATTTATCAATCACTTGTAATTATAAAAAAAATAGAAAAGCCAGAATTGGAAATCAAGAAAAAGCTAATAAAAAAATATTCAATATTTCAAAAATAATTTAGTTAAATGACCTCAAATAAATATTATAATTTTGCTAGAGACAAGCTTTTTAAACTCCCAAGAAGTTTAACTGGGAAGGGAACTAAGGATACTTTAATTCATATCAAAAGGATGTTTCCAAAATTAAAAATCCACAAGGTTCGATCTCGAACTAAAGTGTATGACTGGAAAATTCCCGATGAATGGAACATCAAAAAGGCTTATGTGATCGATAAATATGAAAAAAAAATTATCGATTTTTCTGATCACAATCTTCATTTAGTTAGCTATTCAAAGCCAATAAAAAGCACAATAACAAAAAAAGAATTTTTAAAAAAGGTTTATTCACTACCAAGTAGACCTTCATCTATTCCATACGTTACATCATATTATAAAAAAGATTGGGGTTTTTGTGTTCCAGATAATTTAAAAAAAAAAATAAAAAAAAATTATAAAACAAATGATAAATTTAAAATTTTAATTGACTCATCTTTTAATAAAAAAGGAAATCTTAATTATGGAGAATACTATATACCCGGTAAGTCAAAAAAAGAGATATTGATATCTACATATATTTGTCATCCATCAATGGCTAATAATGAATTATCTGGACCTATAGTCTCTATGTCTTTAATCAATTATTTTTCAAAAAAAAAATTAAATAAATCTCTAAGATTTATTTTTATACCTGAGACGATTGGATCGCTCACATTTATAAAAAAAAATTTTAAAAAGATAAAAAAAAATTTTTTAGCGGGTTTTAATTTAACTTGTTTAGGAGATGAAAGAATGTACTCTTGTATGCTTTCAAAATATCAAAACAGTGTATCTGATGATGCGATACTTGCTGCTTATAAAAAAAGAAAAATTAATTTTAAAATATTTTCTTTTTTAGACAGAGCTTCTGATGAAAGGCAGTACAATTCTCCAGGTATAGATTTACCTTTTACATCTGTTTTTAGATCAAAATACCATGAATATCCTGAATATCATACTTCTGATGATGATTTCACAATTGTAACAAAAAAAGGAATTAATGGTTCATTTAAACTTGTAAAGACAGCAATTGAAATAATACAAAAAAACATTTACCCAACAAGTAAATTTCTTGGTGAGCCAATGCTAAGTAAAAGAGGTCTTTACAGTTTTATGTCAAAGAAAGATAGCTGGAAATCAGCACGAGGTTTATTAGATATCTTACAATTCTCTGACGGAAGAAATAGTATTGAAAAAATTTCTAAATATACAAATATTAAAAGATTAAAATTAAATAAAAATATTAAAGTTTTAAAAAAATTCAATCTTATTGAAACATGATAAAAAAAATTTGTATTAGTTCAACATCGTCTTTAATTACAGAAAATAATTTGTGGAAAAAAAAAAGTTTTTCTGTTTTCTTTGAAGATTTTGGAAATCTATTTGCAATTTCAAAAAAAAATAAAATCGATTATGACAGCAAAATTAAAGTAATTTTTTTTGCAGATTTAATAGATTTTTTTGAAGAAAAATCTAAAAATATTATTTTCCTAA
>Ga0055584_100007361_pt1 | contig 10794 bp, 10 predicted proteins | sample OSDHelmetaG_FD_58716 | JGI IMG/M metagenome (GOLD analysis project Ga0055584, IMG submission 58716) | Pelagic marine sediment microbial communities from the LTER site Helgoland, North Sea, for post-phytoplankton bloom and carbon turnover... | ecosystem: Environmental > Aquatic > Marine >...
TCTATCGAAACAGGCCTCCATACTCTACGCGTCCGGATAGACGGTTACGACATGGATAACGCACGACAAAGATGCCGGGCACTCATGGCACGTGACCTTTATTGCGGTGTTGAAATTATGCCACAAATAAACACCCATGAAGAAGCTGGCGTCAACGCTCACAAAGGGTAATTACGATCCGCGTGCCGCACGGCCCAACCTGTCATTAATGGCATAGCCCAATCCCTGCATCGGAATACTCATCACCGCAATACGCTTATGTGCTGGCTGATCCAGATCATGCAACATACGAAACAAATTCGCAGCAGCTTCGTGCAAGTCACCGCTTTCACTTAAATTACGCAACCTCATTTCAGGCAAATCTTTGGCGGCACCGCCCAATCCGCCTTTCACACCCATAAACTTAATCGAACCAAAGGCCAGCAATGCTTCATCTTCCTGCACATCCACCGCGTTCAGGCGCATCGGGATCGATGGTGCGTAATGCCGCAAAGTCTGCCCCGGTGATTTAGGCTTATCATGGTTGCCCGCATCATAACCCACATCACCCAGTAACGGCGCAAGATCCTCTGCGCTTATTGCGCCGGGCCGTAAAATAACAGGCACATCACCACTTAAATCCAGCACAGTTGATTCCAGTCCCAGCTTACAGGCACCACCCGCAATAATCATATCAACAGCCGCGCCCAGACTTTGCGCAACATAAGCAGGTGTTGTTGCTGTAATTGAACCGGAACTATTCGCACTGGGTGCGGCCACCGGCACACCTGCCGCGCGTAACAAGTCCTGTGCCACCGGATGCGCGGGCACACGAACTGCCAGCGTCGGTAATCCTGCACTGCACAGCGCGGATACAGGACAATCGTCTCGACGCGGTAAAATCAATGTCAGCGGCCCCGGCCAGAACGAAGCCGCCACTGCGCGTGCACGCTCATCCATTTCAACAAGCTCTGCTGCTGCCTCCGTATGTGCCACATGTATAATCAACGGGTTAAATTGCGGACGACCTTTGGCTTCAAAAACCTTGGCAACCGCGCGACCATCCAGCGCATTAGCGCCGAGACCGTAAACAGTTTCCGTTGGTAACGCCACCAGCCCACCCGCACATAAAATATCAGCCGCTTCTTTTATAACGGCAGGAGCAGGCGCAACAAGACGTGGCTTTGCAATCTCTTGTTTCATTAAAATCGACCCAAAACCCGCACCAGCCAATGTAACGGAATAATACCACGGCGTGCCTCATGAACGATCAGACACACACACCCTTCCTTTGCATCTGCCTGCAATACATGCGCCGTGCCAGGATCCATGATCAGGATATCGCCGCGTTTGTGCGCGCCACTTACATCCGTAAAAGCACCATCAAGAACCAGCGTAACTTCACGACTTTCATGACGGTGGCGCGGTATCTGTGCACCGGGATGTATGCGGGTTATAAACATTGCACACCCATCCACCTCTACCGGAATAGATAACATCTGCACACCGGGCCACACCCGGCGCCATGCAGCAGATGGCCCGCAACGAACAGAAATCTCCATACATAGTGATTGTGGCATCGGAATATTAATTGTATGGCGCGGCTCATACGGCGCGCACGCTTCTTCCTGCTTGCAATTTTCTAGCTGCTCCATCACAGCCTGCAAACTATCTTCCATCATAGCAACGGGCTCGCAACAACTCTCCATCACGGCACCACCCAGACACTCAAACAATGTCGCGCGCTGCTGTGCCTGTTCCGACATTTCAATGTAAGACGAAACCAGCACGCGCTGCGCCTCATTCAACACGCCGCGCGCATAATCCATCAGAAGCATTTCGCATTCATCATTTATATCGCTGTCTACAGGGTTCACGCGCCCACCCCTTTCATCGTTTCTCGCAATTTCCCCAGTGCCAGCCGAATACGTGACTTCACCGTCCCCAATGGAATGCCTGTTTCAGCAGCAATATCATTGTGCGTTTTATCTTCAAAATAAGTTTTGCGGATCATGTTCGCCTGCTCCGGCGGTAATGCCGCAATTGCAGCGGCCAACGCCTTTGAATCCTGTGCCGCACCGGCAGCAATATCGGGTGCATCCTGTGCCGACGCCGGTAGCTCCATATGATCCGGCAACGGTGTCTCACGCCCGCTCTTGCGTTGCAGATCAATACGCTTGTTACGCGCAATTGTAAAAATCCATGTCCCCGCCCCAGCTTTTTGCGGGTCATAAGCGGGAGCCTTCTGCCAGACCGTCAACAAAGTCTCCTGCGCCACTTCATCGGCCTGCGCCGGTGACAAACCACCCTTCATCAGAAACGACTTCACGCGCGGCGCATAATGCTCAAACAATCTGACAAATGCATCCCGACTCCGGCTCTTGCCTACGGCAACGAGCAGATCATCAAAGGTCACAACGGCTGCATCCGGTCTCATCGTCTGCGACTGTAACACCTTTGCTTGATTATGTCCCCTATCTTCATCAAACAGAAGAGGAGAAGCCTGCGGAGAAATAAAATCGGTTGCCATACACATATAAAAAATCCTTATCTGTAAACTATACGTACGAAACACCGTGCCGGATCAAAAAAAGTTTTTTGTATTTCAAAGCAGATAGGCTAATGTCTATGGGTAAGATATTGAATTACTTTCCACCTAGTCGCTCACGCCATTCAAATTAACAAGAAGAGATTGAAAATGAAGAAAATTCTTTGCCTACAAGCTGTTCTTTGTATCATCCTTATGGGACTTGCCACACCAGTCAAGGCAGGTGAGCCGCGAGAAATAGGACAATTTGGTGACTGGTCCGCCTACACCTTCACCGAAGAAGGCAGTAAAGTTTGCTATATGGCCAGCCAGCCCAAAAAGGATGAAGGCAACTATACCCGCCGCGGTGATATTTTTGCGCTCATTACACACCGCCCGGCTGATGGCTCGAAAAACGTATTCAGCTATATTGCCGGATACCCCTATAAAGGCGGCAGCGACGCAACCGTATCCATTGACAGCAATAAATTCACGCTCTTTACGCAAGACGATACTGCCTGGGCACCTGATGCGACAACAGACGGTAAACTAGCAAATGCCATCCGCAAAGGATCCAAAATGAAGATCAAGGGCACATCCTCACGTGGAACAATGACAACAGATACATTTGGACTGAGCGGTTCAAGCGCGGCCCATGACGCCATCACCAAGGAATGTGGGCTTTAAGAAGCAACTGTACTTATTGAGAAAAGGGTAGATTTAAAAATGAAACACATAGAAGTTTCGAAAAAAATTATAATGGACAAAGAAATAAGTGCTGAAGACTTACGATCAGCACTTATCGGACGCATTGAAAAAGCAATCGCTATAGAAAAAATAAGCGATGGCGCAGATCATTTTTCAATGGCCGGCACAAGCGGCTCCCCAGCCAGCCTGACACGCCATGCCCGGCTGGACCTTGATGTCGAAATTAAATTTGATAAGAACATTGCCAGAATCCTTATCTCCGGCTACTCGCGAACAGCCAAATCTCTGATGTTCATGTACCTGACATTGTTCTTCTTAATGTTATTAGTGGGACTTCTACCCGGTTCCATTGAAACAGGTGGCGATAACAGTGGCGCTATGGATGCGCTTGTTTTTGTGATCTTCGGTATTTTCATTGCCATGGACGTGACCAAAAAACTGGCCGAACCACGCGAGTTCCTAGAAACGGCACTGGAATCCCTGAACACCTCCTTCGGTTAATACGGAAATAGTTATACTGCCCCTGTCAAAGCTATGCTTGGCAGGCCATTTAGCATGTGATAATTCTGGCAAACGATAGAAAAATATTGGGCCGACGACCTGGCGGGTGTTAAGATTAAAGAGCATGCAGCGTTTTATTACAGCAATGCAAGGGGCTTTCGACAAGCAAGCATTCAGATCTTTTCTGTCTACGCTGCTGCCTGCGCTATTACAGGTGCTACCTATCCGTAATCGTTATTTACTGACCAAGAAAGGGCGGCTGCGCGCACGGTACGCTGTATTACCCGCTCTGGCTTTTTTTATCTGTGTCATCATCGGTGCTACGCAGGTCTTTCCACGTGGAGACGGCTACACCATACAAAAACACGGCACACAATCACACGCATCAAACCTTGCAAAACAACAACCCTTTGCTGCGATAAACAATATGCGGGTACCACCGATGCCCGAAAGAAAAGCATCGCCAGCCCCTATTGAAACTGCCGCGCCGCAACCACGCGAGAAAACAATCATTGTCGGTAAGGGCGATACGCTGGCTGGTATACTACAAAATGCCGGACTCAGTGGTGGTGAGGCCTACCGCGCCATCACAGCCATAGAAAAACATTACAACCCACGCGCAATCCACCCGGGACAAAAAATAGCATTGCGCTTTGATCCGGTCGATCCAATAAAGAATGACGACTATAGCTTTACAAAACTATCCATGAACATTGATGTCCTGAAAACACTGCACCTCCAGCAAATCACCGACGGGGCTTTTGAAGCACGCCTAACAAAAAAAGAAACTGTCCGCAGGCAATATGCCCGAAAAACAGACATACAGCTTTCTCTCTATGGCTCTGCATTAAAAGCAGGACTGCCAACATCCGTGATCACAGATGCCATTCACGTTTTTTCATGGGATGTCGATTTCCAACGCGACATCAGACAAGGCGATGTCCTGGAAGTCATGTATGACCAGCTTGAAACAAAGGATGGAAAATTTGTGCAAGGTGGTGACATTCTCTATGCACGCTTGAACGTCAATGGACACGACATTCCCTTATACCGATTCAAAACCGCAGACGGCGACATAGATTATTTTACACCAAGCGGAGCAAGTATCCGCAAAGTACTGATGAGCACACCTGTTGACGGCGCACGCTTATCATCTGGCTTTGGGAAACGCAGGCACCCGGTACTGGGATACACAAAAATGCACAAAGGCATAGATTTTGCCGCACCAACGGGTACACCAATTTACGCCGCCGGCGACGGCACAATTGAGCGTATCGGCGAATGGAACAGCTACGGAAACTATATTCGTATCCGCCATAACAGCTCCATGAAAACTGCCTACGCACATATGAAAAAATTTGCCAAAAACCTTTCACGCGGCAGTCGCGTCAAACAAGGGCAAGTCATCGGTTATATCGGTACGACCGGTCGTTCAACCGGCCCGCATCTACACTATGAAGTCCTCGTAAACGGCGTGCAGACCAACCCGCGCAGCATCAAAATGAAGCAAGGTGAAACACTTAAAGGCGCGCAACTCACCGCCTTCAAAAATCACATTAAAAAAGTTGAGAGCCAACACGCCGCTCTGTCCGATGACAATGTTAAACTGGCTTCGGCAACCAATAACCCTAAAAAGTTACATTAGAGACCGGCTCTATAAAACATCCAGCATCTCAGCCACCAGCGGATGACGTACAATATCCACCTGCGCTAATCGGATCACAGCTATATTGTCTATCTGATCCAATTTGTCCGCTACAATTGAAAGACCGGACATACCATCCAGTAAATCTGATTGTGCCGGATCACCGGTTACCACCATCGTCGAATGCCAGCCCAAACGGGACAGGAGCATTTTAAGCTGCCCAAAGGTACAATTTTGTGCCTCATCAATCACAACATAAGAATTGTTCAGCGTACGCCCGCGCATAAAGCCAACAGGAGCAATCTCGATCGTACCATCATCAATATATTGCCGGACACGCTTGCCACCCAGCCGATCACCAAGGGCATCATAAAGCGGTCGTAAATACGGCGCCATTTTCTCTTGCATGTCACCAGGCAGGTAACCGAGCGATTCTCCTGCCTCCATCGCCGGACGAGACAAGATAATGCGCTCTACCTTTCCTTTTTCAAGCGCCTCCACAGCCGCAGAAACAGCCAAATATGTTTTACCCGTGCCCGCAGGCCCCATAGCCAGTGTCAGGCTGTGAGACGCGATAGCATCCATCAACACTTTCTGGCCTTCGGAACGCGGCTTGATCGTTTTCATGTAGCTCTGGTCACGACGCGCATCAATTTCATCGTCCAGCGGATGCCAATCCGTATCCTTAAAGGCAGGGTGCACAACGTTGCCCTGTTTTTGATGCGGCTTCTTATTGTTACGGCGGGATTTCTTAGACATGGGCATCTCCTTTGCTGGGGTTAATGAAAAAACAAAAAACCGCACCCAGGGGGCACGGCTTGAAAAAGCATCACGGGCGAAGGGCCACATGAAATATCGGGGTTTATAAGAGGCGGTGGACTGTCTTTTGACAAGGAAGGAACCTGCTTCATTACACTAACATCAGAATACCAGCTTTTTACAATTTTGGCCACGAACTCCTCATAATTTATTTTTATATGTTAATTTTTGCGCACAAAATGGCAAAGGTCCTTGCCCCCTTACGCAATTTGTCCTACGCTTCTTGGAATAAAAAGAAATAATGATGCGCCAAAAGCGCACACAAAGACAATAAAACAGGGAGAAAATAATATGATGACGACTATGTCCGATCAATACAATGACAACGCGCGCGCCTCATCCAACCCGGACCGTATAATATTCTTAGCCGGACCCGTAACCGATCAAAGCGCCAATGCCATCATTGTCGAGCTTTTGAAACTGGAAGCACAGGATGCAGATAAACCCATCAAACTATACATCAACTCACCAGGCGGCAGCGTGACAGCCGGATTGGCGATTTACGATACCATGATGCACATCAAAGCCCCCGTACATACAATCGGCGTCGGCATATGTGCCTCGATGGCATCTTTTCTTCTAGCGGCCGGTAACCCCGGCAACCGTTACATCCTGCCCAGTGCCACCGACATGGCTCACCAGCCTTCCGGCGGCGCGCAAGGAAAGGCAACAGAAATAGAGAACAACGCCGACCTCATGCGTAAAATTAAACGGCGCATGGAAATGCTCTATGCAGATTTCATCAATGTTCCCTACAATAAAGCCTTTAAAACATTGATTGAAGACACCATGCACGAAGATGCTTATTTCAACGCCTCTATGGCCTTAAAACTAGGTCTGGCTGATAAAATCCTGATGCCGAAAGACCTTAACGCACGCGATGCTCAATTCAAAACCGTCATGGACATCAATGAGCTGGAATATGAAGAAATCAACGACGACAGTCCCAAAAGCATGAGAACCGCCAAAAAGCTTATCGAAGCGCGCGAAGCTTATCTGGCATCGCAATCAGATCAAACAAATATAGTGGACTTTCCTTCTCACCAGCCCGGATAACGGCACAAAATATACAACATGACAAAAGGGGCTGTATAAAGCCCCTTTTTTCTTTAATATAAACCCCATGAAGAATGAATCCGGCAGTGCATTATTTTACATCCTGATCGCCGTCGTCTTGTTTGCTGGCCTGAACTTTGCCGTGTCTCAAATGAATCGTAATAGCGCCGGCGACATGAGCCATGAATTGCGGCAATTGCAGGCCAGTGAAATCCTGCAATATGCGCGCGCCATGAAAACAACCGTGCACGGACTAAAAATTGATGGCATTACAAATACACAGATGAGCTTTGAAACAAGTTTCCTGACCGGATACACCTATGCCAGTTGCGGCAACGATTGCAAAATCTTTACCCCCGGTGCCGGTAACATGGGTTATGCAACACCAAATGTTGATGCATGGATGGACACGGGACAAAACGGCGGGACAAACTACGGCGAATGGGTTTTTTCCGGTGATAACAGCATAACGGATATCGGCACGGCAGCGCCTGAATTATTAATGATCTTGCCTTGGATAAAAAAAGATTTATGTATGGCGATTAATGATCTGCTGGGAATTACCAATCCCGGCGATGATGCGCCGCAAGACACCGGGAGCGCTGATCTAGCTACAAAATTTACCGGCACATTCACAGCATCCGAAACAATCGGTGGGGGTGACCCGGAGATTGAAGGACAACGTGCCGGCTGCTTTCAGGGAGACACTGCTCCCGCAACCGGCACATATCATTTCTTTCAGGTTTTAATCGCCCGTTAGCGCGGGCCGTCAGCCTTATCAGGCACAGAATAACCCGTATCTTGTTTCTTCTGTTTCGATTTGGAATCATTTGCCGCTAACTCATCCTGCGCTGTATCATTGTCATTCGCAGCATTCTTGGTAAAGCTAAGAACCAACCCGCCCTTACCTTCATCCAAATCAGGATCATGTGTAAAGCTGGCTGTCATGCCCTCTTGCAAATCACCGGAAATAACAGCATCCGTAACAGCATCGGCCACTTCCTTCTGCACCAGACGCTTCAAAGGCCGCGCACCATATGCCGGATCAAAGCCCTTATCAGCCAAATAGCCGCGTGCGCCTTCATCAAGGGCCAATGCGGAGCCTTTTCTTTCCAAACGCTGCCCTACCGCCTTTGTAAACAGATCAACAAGAGTCAGCATTGATTTTTCATTATGATCATGAAATGTAACGACTTCATCAATACGGTTCAAAAACTCAGGCTGAAAATATCTCAGCAGTTCTTTACTGTGCAAGTCGAGATGCGTATCATTCTTCTCCGTATCTGAAGCCTCAAGATCTGTACCAAAACCAATACCTTTAATCTTGGCAAGTTTTTCCGGCTGAATATTACTGGTCATGATAATAACAGCATTATTAAGAAGAACCTTTTTCCCTTTGCTGTCCGTAATGAAGCCATCCTCCAACGCTTGCAATAAAGCCTGGCGAACATCCGGATGCGCTTTTTCAATCTCGTCAAACAAAACAACCGAATGTGGATTGCGACGCACGGACTCCGTCAATTGCCCACCATCATCATGACCGACATAACCCGGAGGCGCCCCAAACAAACGGGAAACAGAATGTTTCTCCATATATTCCTGCATATCAATACGAATCGGGCCACGGCCAAACAAGTGATTCGACACTGTATTGGCAAGTTCTGTTTTACCAACTCCGGTTTTTCCAAGGAACAAAAAGCTTCCCACGGGCCGGTTTTCATCATCCATACCGGCTGTGTGACGTTTTACGGCTGAAACAACCGTATCAATGGCATCATCCTGATTAACAACACGTGCCTTCAGATCATCGCACAGTGTTAAAACCAGATTTTTACCATTTGAACGGATATGATCTATACCCAGCCCCGATATGTCAGACACAGTTTTTTCAATATCCGCAATATCAACTTCCGTTGCCGGTGGGTTGCGTAATGTCGCTGCCGCCATCGTTTCATCAATTACATCGAATGCCTTGTCCGGAAAGGCACGGTCAGCAATATTCTTTTCTGCCAGAACAACGGCAGCCTCCAGCGCCACATCTGTTATTTTTACGCCATGATGCGCCTCATAAGAATCCTTCTGCCCCTTTACCATCAGTATCGTATCGGCAACAGATGGCTCATACAGGCGCACTTCCTGCACTCTACGATTCAACGCTGCATCTTTTTCTATACTTCTAAATTCCTTGAGCGTTGTCGCCAAAATACAATTCAACTTACCACTCGCCATGGCCGGCTTAATTGCATTGGCAAGATCAAGAGAACCCTCTGCTCCACCAGCACCGTTCATCATATGTGCTTCATCAATAAACAGAACAGCATCCTCATGCTTCTCCAGCTCTGCCAACAACTTCTGCACACGATCCTCAAACACACCGCGATACTTTGTACCAGCCACCAGTTTATTAACATCCAAAGAGAAAATATTTTTTCCCTCCATCTTTTTCGGCACATCGCCTTTGACGATTTGATAAGCCAAACCCTCAACAGTCGCTGTTTTTCCAACACCGGCATCACCGGTCAAAACAGGATTATTTTTCTTACGGCGCACCAAAACTTGCATCATACGGTGCATTTCATCATCACGCCCAATGGCCGGATCAAGCCGCCCTTTATGAACTTCCAAGTTCATATTTGTACAAAATTGTGCCAGCGGCCCCGTCGGCTCCACGGCAATGATACCGGGCGGTAACGGCTCCGGCGGTGTTATATTCTGTTGATTCCCGTTTTCCATGTCCTTTTGATCCCCTGTTTTACTCTGGTTCGCCAGATGTATATTCTTTTTTTCTATTGCCTCCGCAATTTCCGCGGGCGCATGCGCCATACGATAATAATCATGAGCGACTTCCACCTTCTTTCTATTGATCATATACGCTTTATCCAACAAAGATAGTATAGGACTCCTTGAAATACCCTGCGGGCACACCGTATTTACAAAAAAATCAACAGCACCCGAATAATGTCCATTGTAACGTCTTTCATATTCTCTAGCTTCTAAAACAGCCTGCCCAACCCATTGCGATATAGGACTCGCACTGGCCCTAGGCTTTCTTGTTGCAATCATTTGTGACAGCTCATCCCGTACCGTCACAGGCTCAACCCCTAGATAATCCCGCAAAAAATCCTGAACATCGGTATTCGTTAATAAAACCAGCGCCATGATGTCAGGTGTAAGCATGTTGAGCCTAAACGCCTTCGTCAGCTGCTTGGCCTTATCCAAATCTTTTCTGTAATCATAACGTTGGTCTGTCATCACCCTATCCTTTTCCTGTTTCAGCTTACTATTGCAGCATTATCATTTGTGGAAACATACTGCCGCTCAAAGTGCCTCAGCACACACAGCACGGGAACGCCCCACATTTTTGTAACTAGCATTATACATATCAATACAAAACTGCCTTTGCAACAAAAAAGTGCGGACATTCAGCCCGCACTTTCCATTTATTACAAAATTACTTATTTTTTCAAGGTAAAAGAACGCCCCGCCCTTCCAAGCGAGTGCTTAATTACCCGCCGCGCTGGGTGCTTTTACGGGCTGTAGCGCTCTTGCCAGCAGGCTT
>Ga0055584_100007363_pt1 | contig 10793 bp, 12 predicted proteins | sample OSDHelmetaG_FD_58716 | JGI IMG/M metagenome (GOLD analysis project Ga0055584, IMG submission 58716) | Pelagic marine sediment microbial communities from the LTER site Helgoland, North Sea, for post-phytoplankton bloom and carbon turnover... | ecosystem: Environmental > Aquatic > Marine >...
AGCAATCAAGCGCTGGAGCATTGACTCAATGCAAGTGGTTTCGGACCATCCCACCTGTCGCCCAAAAAGACCAACAAACAGCCGGAACGACGACGCAAGGCGCATCCGGGAATAACGAACAGGGAACCAAAACAATGCTCAGAATCACACTCGTCTCCGCGAGCGCGGCGCTATTGCTGTCTGCCGCCGCCAACGCCGAAGAATTTAGGTTTGCGTTTCAGGCCGATGCCAATTCGATGGATCCCTACAACGTCAACGAGAGCTTCACGCTAGGCTTTCAGGGCAACGTTTACGAAGGCCTCGTCCGACGCGGTCCGACCTTAGAAATCGAACCCTCTCTTGCCACCGAATGGGAGGTCCTCGAGCCGACCCGCTGGCGCTTTAAGCTGCGGGAAGGTGTTAAGTTCCACGACGGTCGCGCATTCACTGCCGACGATGTGGTGTTCTCGGCAGAGCGCGTCCAGAAAGAGGGCTCCGACCTCAAGGCCCGCCTGGCGGGACCCGGGGTGGTCAGCGTCACACGGGTCGACGATCACACGGTCGACGTCGTGACGGCGAAACCCAACCCCATCCTCCACGTCGAGTGGGAAACTTGGGCAATCATGTCCAAGGGTTGGGCCGAAGAGTTCAAGGCGACCGACCCACAGGCGGTAACCGAGACCGAAGAAAACTACGCCACCCGTAACGCCAACGGCACCGGTCCCTATGTTCTCGAAAGCCGCGATGTCGACGTGCGCACCGTGCTTGTCGAAAACCCCGCCTGGTGGGATCGCGGCACGACAAACGGCAACGTCAGCAAGATTATCATGACGCCGATCAGCGCGGATGCGACACGCGTGGCCGCCTTGCTGTCCGGTGAGCTCGATATGGCCTACCCGATCCCGGTGCAAGATATCGATCGCGTCAATCGCGCGAACGGTACGCGCGTCTTGGTCGGCCCGGAATTGCGCACGATCTATTTCGGCCTCGACCAATTCCGCGATGAACTGTTTTACTCGGACGTTAAGGGAAAAAACCCGTTCAAAGACAAACGCGTACGACAGGCCTTCTACCAAGCCATCGATATCGACGCGATCAAATCGAAGGTCATGCGTGGGCTATCCAACCCCTCGGCCATGATGGTCGGCCCCGGCATCAATGGTTTTGACGAAAACGCCAAACGCCTCCCCTTTGACCCTGCCGCATCGAAGCGTTTGTTGTCCGACGCCGGCTATCCGAACGGGTTCTCAGTCACCCTCGACTGCCCTAACGACCGCTATGTCAATGACGAGGCAATCTGCCAGGCAACGGTTTCAATGCTCGCCAAGGTCGGTATCAAGGTCGACCTCAACGCGCAGCCTCGCAGTCAGTATTTTGCCAAAGTTCTCGCGCCAAAGATGGACACGAGTTTCTTCCTTCTTGGCTGGACGCCGGGCAGCTACGATTCCCACAATCCGCTTTTCCTGCTCCACGGATGCCAGAACGACACCGGAAACGGCCAGTTCAACTTGGGGCGCTACTGCAACCCTGACGTCGATGCATTGACCTCAAAAATCCTCAGCGAAACCGATGTCGCGAAGCGCAACGACCTCATTGCGCAGGCTTGGAAAAAGACCATGGATGACGTGGCCTATCTGCCCCTACATCAGCAAGCTTTGGCATGGGGCGTTACGGATAGGGTGAAGGAAATTGCGCAGCGCGGCGACAACGTGTTTCATGTGCGCCATGTCGTCGTGAAGTAGCCGACCCGTTCCCACGGAGCCTTTCTTGGGGCGCGCGTCGGTTTCGGCACGCGCCCCTCTCTTTTGCCGAGGTCGCTCTTGATTGCTCTCGTGATACGTCGGCTTCTTCAATCCGTTTTTGTGATGCTGACCGTCGCGATGATCGCGTTTGTTCTGTTTCGTTTCGTTGGCGACCCCGTTGCACAAATGGTGGGCCAAGAAACACCTTTGAGCGAGCGCGAGCAGATCCGTGAAAATCTCGGCCTCAACGACCCGATCCCGCTTCAATTCGTGCGCTACGTCATCGATACGGCGCAAGGCAAGTTCGGCATCTCGTACCGCATCGGTCGCCCGGTCGACGACCTACTGCGCGAACGCCTCCCCGCCACATTGGAGTTGAGTTTTGTGGCAGCCTTATTCGCGCTTCTCGTCGGGCTGCCAATGGGGGTCTACACCGCCCTCCACCCCGACCGATGGCTTAGCCGATTCTTTCTCACGGTTTCGCTGATCGGCATCTCCCTGCCGACGTTTATGATCGGCATCCTACTTATTCTCGTTTTCGGCGTGATCTTGGGATGGCTGCCGACCTTCGGCCGTGGCGCCGTCGTGGACCTTGGGTTCTGGACGACGGGCCTACTTAGCCTCAGCGGTTGGAAGTCGATCATCATGCCCGCGTTCACCTTGGGCATGTTCCAACTCACACTCATCATGCGCCTCGTGCGTTCCGAGATGCTGGAGGTCCTGCGCACGGACTTCATCAAATTCGCGAAGGCACGCGGCCTCAAAGCGCGATCCGTCAACTTTCGGCATGCGCTGAAGAACACGATGGTGCCGGTGATCACGATTACCGGCTTGCAACTGGGCGCCATTATCGCCTTCGCCATCATCACCGAATCGGTGTTTCAGTGGCCGGGCATGGGCCTCTTGTTCTTGCAAGCGATCCAGGTCGCCGACATCCCCGTGATGTCGAGCTACCTCGTCCTCGTTTCGCTTTTCTTCGTCATCATCAATTTGGTTGTCGATGTTCTTTATCACGTCGTCGATCCTCGCCTGCGCGTCGAACGGCGCGTCGCAATGGGGAACTGATGTCGCAAAGTTGGGCAACTGCACTCCGAGATCGCCTCGATTCAGATGTTGCGTACTCCTTTCGGCGTTCGCCGACCACCATCATGGCGGCGGTTGTCACGGCAGCCTTTCTTTTCGTGGCCCTGTTCGCGCCCTGGCTCGCGCCCCAAGACCCCTTCAATCCGGCGAGCCTCAACCTTCTGGACGCGTTCACCGCACCCGTGTGGGCCGACGGCGGATCCTGGCAATTCTGGCTCGGCACCGACGACCAGGGCCGTGACATATTTTCAGCGATTTTGTTCGGCCTACGCATCTCTCTTTTTGTCGGATTTGCTTCGGTTCTTTTCTCTCTCGTCATCGGCGTAACCCTCGGCCTCATGGCCGGATATCTCGGCGGAATCGTCGACAGCGTGATCATGCGCGTCGCGGACGTTCAACTTAGCTTCCCGAACATTCTGATCGCCCTTCTCATCAACGGCGTGGCACGCGTCGTATTGCCCCGTGCCTCCGTCGAGGATTTGGCCGTCCCTGTGCTGGTCCTATCTATCGGCCTCTCCGGATGGGTGAACTTCGCACGTACGGTGCGCGGATCGACGATGGTCGAAAAGGGCAAGGAATACGTACAAGCCGCGCGTGTTATTGGCCGACCCACGTCGATGATTATGCTGCGACACGTCTTGCCGAACGTGTTGGGTCCCGTGTTGGTGATCGCGACCATCAGCTTGGCCGTCGCCATCCTGGCCGAAGCGACACTATCGTTTCTCGGTGTCGGGGTACCGCCGACTCAGCCTTCGCTCGGCACGCTCGTAAACAGTGGAAACAACTTCCTGTTTTCCGGCGAATGGTGGATCGTGATCTTCCCCGGCGCCACCTTGGCTTTGCTGGTCTTGGCGGTGAACCTGCTGGGCGATTGGTTGCGCGACGCGCTGAACCCGCGACTACGCTAACTACCGGCGTCCAATCATGGTTGCCGCCGTCGCGCCGCGCGGGCCGACGCGAACGTCGATGACGCTGGCCCCGCCCTCGCGAAGAACCGCAACACCTTCCATAATCGCAGTCGCCAGCTGACCTGTCGTTTCAATCGGACCAATCCCGTAAAGACCCTGCGCTTCGGCCAGTTTCGCGAGGTCGGGGTCGGGGTCGGTGATTTTTTGGCCGATCCAACGGTTCTCGGGATTGCGTGATCGTGCCCGCGCCACCCGGTCTTGATGCATCTCGTCGTTGAAGTAGGACTGGTTGTTGGCAACGATCGTGAGCAACGGGATCTTGTAGTGCGCGGCCGTCCAAAACGCGTTCACGCCCATCAGAAAATCACCATCGCCGATCACCGCGACGGCCAACCGACCGCTATCCTTTAGCGCCAGGGCCGATCCAATCGCCATGCCCGGCCCTGATCCGATCCCGCCGCCACCGTCATAACCAAAGAAGTCCAGCGGCCCGGTGAACGGCCATCGGGCGCCTGGCCACCCCCCCGGGAGCCGTACCAACGACACCGGGCTATCCCCCACGGCCTTCTTCAGCGCCTCGGCCACGTGATCAAGCGTGAGCTTGCCCTCGTGATCCGGATCGGCGAGCGAGGGAGATTCATTCTGAGCGACCGGCGCCTTCCCGCCCTTGAGCGCGGCGGTCAACAACGGGACCGCTTCGTCGGGCGGGCTGAGCAGGCTCACATCGACCGGCGGCAATCCTTGGTGATCCATGCTCCAACCGTTATGCACATATTGGTCGATCGACGCATGGATGACGCTCGCACTGACATCCTTGTCGGGCCACGCCTGGCTCAAGGTGCCCGCCAAGTCGATCCAATCGAGGCTGAGGATGACGTCGCACGCCCGCAGCGCTTCCTTCTGATCGTCGCTCAGGAACTGAATGGATCCGCCGTGCTGGAGGTGGTCAGTTGGAAACGTGGCCCCCGCCTTAAAATCGGTGAACACCACGGCCCCCAGCTTTTCGGCCAAGGCAACGCGGGCGTCCCATGCAGCCTGGGTGCGCACAAAACGCCCCGACAGAACTGCCGGTCGGCGTGCGCCGTCAAGCAACGCAACCGCTTTGCGCAGCGCATCATCGCTGGGTCGCGGCGCCGCTCCGGCGGCAAAGCGCTGCGCCGCAGGCGGCACAATCGGCTCGGCCAGTTGTTGCTCTTGTAGATCGGCATCCAGGCAGACATAAACCGGTCCATGCGGCGCCGTTCGCGCGAGCTGGTTGGCGCGATAGATCGATTCGACCGCCGCCTCGACGGACGCCGGCTGATCGTCCCACTTGATGAAATTGCGCACCAAAGCGCCTTGGTCTTGGGCCGTGTGAATCCAGTCGATCCACGGTCGCCGCTTGGCGGCGTCGACGGGTCCGGTTGCGCCAAGCACCAACACCGGCACCCGGTCGCAAAAGGCATTAAAGATTCCCATCGAGCCGTGCATCAAGCCAACGTTGCTGTGCAACACAACCGCCATGGGCTCGCCCGCTGCTTTGGCGTAGCCATGAGCAATCGCCACCGCGTGATCCTCGTGAAGGCAAAGGATCATTTGGGGATCGCGATTGCCGAGGTAGTTGACCAGGCTGTCGTGAAACCCTCGAAAGCTCGCCCCCGGGTTCAACGCAACGTATTTGTACCCCAGGTTACGCACTGCCAACGCCATGGTGTCGCTGCCCCAGGCGGGTTCGGCGTTCCCGACTAGACCTTCGGGTGTCTCGATGTCATCCATTGGTGCCACTCAAAATGTGTCGAAAAAACGCTGCCCACGAAACTGCTCGATCATCCTCTCGCCAATATCGCATGGTGGCGGCGCATAGCCTTGGACTCGATGAATGTTGTTCGGGATGCGACCGGCGATCTCGAGAATGAGTTTGCGACGTATAGCGTTGCCGAAATCGCTGAACCCTTCCGCCACGACGACGAAGGCACCCGGGCCTGCAATCACGCAATGCTCGAAGTAGATATCGAGATCCTTCATCGGGGGGATGCCGAAGGGATTGGGTCGATCATTGATGATTGCAAGACCGTTGACGGTGACCCCGGCGAGGCCGGCAATATCGCGCGCTTCGTCGACCAATCGACCGCTGTTATTGGGCCCGTCGCCCGATATGTCGATCACCCGGCGCTTGCTCTCGAAGGCGTTGGCCTCAAACATCGGCAACGCAAACTCGATGGCACCGCTGATCGATGTGTAGCGACCTCGGTGCAGCGATGCGTCTTCCAGTGCGGCGACAAAGCGTTCCGCGCTGGTCGGGCCGTCGATCACCATCCAGTCGACCGTATGGGACCGGCTAAAAACCCCGGCCCACTCGACATAGGTGACCGCGATCCGCCCTAGAGGCCCGGAAGCAATCGCCCCCAGCACAACCGGATCGAGAAACGCCGCCATGTAGCCCTGCCGCTGAAGGCGCGCCTCCTCGAAGTCGATGCTGCCGGAGACGTCGACCGCCAAGATCAATTCGAGGTCCACTTGCTGCGCCCGGACCGGCGACACCGCCAAGACAAGAATTAGTACGAGGCTAGGTAGACCGAGCAAACGCGTCACGGCGACACCTTGCCGGCAACCGGTACGCCGGGGTGCGCATAGTAGTGCCACAAAAAGCGAGCCGCGGCGCTGCGGTGGGGGCGCCATGCCTCGGCGATCTGACGCATGCGCTTTTCGTCGGGCCGCTTGCGGAGGTTTTTCAGGCGTTGGGCTGCCGCACACACGGCGAGATCGCCAGCCGGCATGACATCGGGGCGACCCAACGAAAAGAGCAAATAGATTTCTGCCGTCCACCGACCGATGCCCTTGATCTCGGTAAGCGACGCAATCGCGGCTTCGTCCTCTAGGCGATGGAGCTTTCGGAAGTTGAGCGCGCCGGAGGTCACCGCACCCGCTAGGTTGCGACCGTATCCGATCTTTTGCCGACTAAGTCCGAGCGCCCGAAGGGCCGCGTCACTCTGGGCCTCGAACCGAGTTGGATCGCATCCGGTTGCATCATTCAGCCGGTCGATGATGGCCCGCGCGGCATGGACGGATAGCTGTTGCGCCATAACGATTCGCAACAACCCCTCAAAGCCCTTCGGTTGGCTGCGGCGCCTCGGCAAACCGACGATTGGGTAGGCCGCCCCAATATGACCATCGCGGCGCGCGAGGTCCTCGAGCGCAGGGGCGAGCTTGGGATCGGGACGCTCAACAGGCATGACGAACTCTAGCGCGGCCTTGCCGGTCGGTGCGAAGGCTTTATGCTGGCATCACAGCCGCCCCATGACCCATTCCGTCTGCATCCTTGGTATTTTCGTGGCCGACCTCACCTTCGTCGCGCCTGGCAATTTGCCGCGCCCGGGAGAGACCGTACTGGGCAAAGATTTTCGTATTGGACCCGGCGGCAAAGGATCGAACCAGGCGGTCGCCGCGCGCCGAGCCGGTGCTGAGGTCTCCCTCATTGCAAAAATCGGCAACGACACCTTTGGCGATATGGCACACGAACTCTACGCGTCGGAAGGGGTGTCCGACAAGGCGCTGATCGAGAGCAATACCCAACCGACGGGCGCCGCTGGTATCTACCTCAGCGAGGCCAGCGGCGAGAACGCCATTATCGTCACCCCTGCCGCAGCCGGCGCGATCACCGTCTCTGAAGTCCAAGCCGCGGCGGAGCACATTGAGCGCGCGAAGGTATTCCTGACCCAGTTCGAAGTGCCGCTTTCGGTCGCCGAGACCGGCCTACGTCTCGCCAAAGCGGCTGGCGTGCAAACCGTCCTCAACCCTGCGCCGGCCGCCGAAGTCGATGCATCGCTATGGTCGTTTGTCGACATTGCGACGCCGAACGAGAACGAGGCCGAAGCGATAAGTGGCCAGACCGTCCGCAGTCCGGAAGACGCTGCCGCCGCCGCACGATTTTTTCTCGACCACGGTGTCGGCGCCGTGGTGATTACCCTCGGCGCAAACGGCGCCTATTTGATGAGCGACAAACACGACCTTCACGTCCCCGCGATGCAGGCTGGGCCTGTCGTGGAAACCACCGGGGCGGGCGACTCATTCAACGGCGCGATGGCGGCAGCCCTTGCCGAAGGTCAATCCCTTGAGGACGCCGTGCGGTTCGGCAATGCCGCCGCCGCACTCTCGGTCACACGACCGGGAACGGCCCAGTCGATGCCGCAACGCGTTGATATCGACCGCCTTGTCCAATCGACCTGACGCCGGAGCCGCCATGACCCGCAAGACCATCATCATCGACTGCGACCCCGGCCAAGACGACGCCGTCATGCTTCTCCTTGCGTTCGGCGCACGCGATGCGCTGGACATTAAGGGCATCACCACGGTGGCCGGCAATGTCCCCCTCGCCAAGACCCAGCGCAATGCGCGCATCATTTGCGAACTAGGCGGCGTCACCGACATCCCGGTCTACGCGGGCTGCGAACGCCCGATGATGCGGCACCTCGTAACGGCCGAGCAGGTGCACGGCCACGAAGGCATCGATGGTGCGGACATCTACGAACCCGACCTCCCCTTGCAATCCCAGCATGCTGTGGACTACATCGTCGAGACCCTCATGGGTGCACCCGATGACTCGATCACGCTCGTGCCGACCGGGCCACTTACCAATATCGGCATGGCGATCGTGCGCGAACCACGCATCCTGCCGAAGATCCATGAGATCGTTCTCATGGGCGGGGCCATGCGCGAAGGCGGCAACACCACGCCCTCGGCCGAGTTCAACATCTACGTCGACCCACATGCCGCCGACATTGTGTTTCGCTGCGGCTGCCCGATTGTCGTGATGCCACTTGATGTGACCCATCAGGTTGTGACGACCGCCGCGCGCACCGCCGCGTTTGCCGCAATTGGGAACCGCGTCGGCAAATCCGTTCAAGCGATGATGGAGTTCTATAACCGGTTCGACGAAGAAAAATACGGCACCGACGGCGGGCCGTTACACGACCCGTGCACCATCGCCTACCTGTTGGACCCCACACTATTTCGCGGGAAGTCGGTCAACGTGACGATCGAAACCCAATCCGAACTCACGATGGGGGCGACCGTCACAGACTTTTGGGGTGTCACCGACCGCGCGCCAAACGCGGTTTGGGTTCACGGGGTCAATGCGGACGGCTTTTTCGACCTGCTCAAAGCGAAGATCGCCCGCTTACCCTAGTCGCTACCACTCGCCCACATTGGGCATGGAGACCCACGGTTCTGCCGGCGGCAACGCATCGCCGGCTTGCAACAACTCAACCGAGATATTGTCCGGTGACCGCACGAACGCCATACGCCCTTCGCGCGGCGGACGATTGATCGTTACCCCACCGTCCATCAGGCGTTGGCACGCTTCGTAGATATTCTCGACCTCATAAGCCAAGTGGCCGAAGTTGCGGCCACCGTCATAGGTCTCGGGATCCCAGTTGTAGGTCAACTCGACCTGAGCCGACTCGTCCCCCGGCGCGGCTAGAAAGATCAGAGAGAAGCGCCCCTTGTCGTTATCGATTCGGCGCACCTCACGCAGGCCGAGCTTGCCGTAGAAATCGAGCGAAGCGTCGACGTCGGTGACGCGAACCATGGTGTGTAAATACTTCACGTGGCGGCACTCCAGTGTACAGCGGCTGAGCCGGCCATTATGGCGACGGATCTCAAATCCGCAAAAAATCAGGCGCCGAGATCGCGAAACTTCCTTTGCAACTCGAACTCGCTCGACGTGACATGCGCTTCCATGCCGCCGAGCCGCCGTTCTATCTCGCGGAACTTGTGCCGCAAGTCGTGGGCGGTGCCGCTTGGCTCGCGCCGCACTTCCTTCCAGAACTGCGCCTCCTCGGTTGTGACCGGCTCTTCGTCAACCGGCGTGTCTTCGAGGATCCACGCTGCCAAGAAGTAGACGACAAGCGAAGGAAGCCAGAACGGCGTGATCAGACTGACGGCGAATATCACCCGAAACGGCGTCGGACTGACCCCGAGGTAGTCCGCGATCCCGGCACAAACCCCGGAGACCTTGCCCTTCTTGCGATTCTTGTAAAGACGGGTGCGGCGCGCACGTTCTTCGCTAGTCATCGCGGCCCCTCCGCCAATTCGGCGACTCGGCATCGAGAATCTTCTCTAGGCTACCCAGCCGTTTTTCGATCTTTTCAGCGCTCTGCCACAAGTCCTGGAGCAACTTCTCGTCTTCGCCGGAGATCGTCTTCGTCCCGCGCCATCGCGTGAGATAGTGAAAGACGATCCACGTCGGCGCGACGACGCCCAAGGAAAGAATGACGGCGATGTTTCCGGTGTCCATTACCCCTCCAACTTCACTGACCTGCCGACGAGTCCGACGACGCCCCTAGGACTTAGGGGCGTTGCCGACACGAGCCTTAAGGGCTTCAAGTTCCTTCTCGATCGAACTCTCTGCCTCAAGCTCGGCGATTTCATCGGACAAGGACTTCCGCTTGCCGAGATCATAAGACTCGATCTCGCCTTCGGTCGCATCGATTCTTTTTTCGATCTTCTCAAATCGGGCAAACGCATCGTCGACGCGGGGGTCGTGAAGCTGCCGCCGAACTTTGAGCCGCGAGTCCACGGTCTCTTTGCGCGACCTAATGGTCTTCTGCTTGGCCTTGGCTTCCGTCAATTTGCTTTCCAAGCGGGCCACATCTTGGTCGTTCTTGGCCAGCGACTCATCCAGCAAGGCGAGTTCGCCTTCCAACGCCTCGGCCGCATCCGAGACCTTGGATTTCTCGAGCAGCGCGCCCTTAGCGAGATCTTCCCGTCCACGCGAGATCGCAAACTCAGCTTTGCGCTCCCACTCACCTATCGTATCTGCAAGGCGATCGAGCTGGCGGTTGATGCCCTTCTTCTCGGCAATCGTGCGCGCCGCAGAAGAGCGAACCTCGACCAGCGTATCTTCCATTTCCTGAATGATCAGGCGGATCATCTTCTCAGGATCTTCGGCGCGATCGAGCATCGCGGTGAGGTTGGAGTTAATGATGTCGGTGAGACGCGAGAAAACGCCCATGGTGATTCTCCTCTTGATGATTGGTGGTTAGGCCAGAATGGCGCCGACCACGGCGCCGGCGAAAAACATGATCCATTGGTCGGTGGTGCG
>Ga0055584_100007364_pt1 | contig 10791 bp, 11 predicted proteins | sample OSDHelmetaG_FD_58716 | JGI IMG/M metagenome (GOLD analysis project Ga0055584, IMG submission 58716) | Pelagic marine sediment microbial communities from the LTER site Helgoland, North Sea, for post-phytoplankton bloom and carbon turnover... | ecosystem: Environmental > Aquatic > Marine >...
ATCATTATACGATTTCAACAAGAAGAAATATTTCGCGAAATACATGTGAAAATATTCAATACGGGCAAGATGGAAATACCTGGAATATTAAACGATGAATTGCTAAACAATGTTCGCGAAATGATTTCTGATATTTTACGTCCAATAATATCCACTGATATCCCGATTGGATTTATAGAAAATGAGGACAATAATAGTGTTCTTATCAACTCGAATTTCAATTGCGGATTTTATATTAATCGTGAAAAAATATATTCGATTTTAAGAAGTGAAAAATACAATATAGAGACGGCATATGACCCGTGTAGTTACCCGGGCGTGAAGTGTAAATTTTATTTCAATCACGATTCGGGATATTCGATCGAAACACAATGTGGATATATTAACAAACTCGATTATAAACAGAAAATGAATGAATTGGGTGAAAATAAACGATATACGGAAGTATCATTCATGATATTTAGAACAGGGAGTTGTCTAATCGTAGGTAATTGTTCACAAAAAATATTATATTTTATATATTCGTTCATCAAAAATATGTTGAGTGAAGAATATAGTAAAATTGTAACCTTATCGGAAGTTTCGAGTTCAAAGGTAAAACAAGTGAAAATACGAAAACGAATGGTAACATTCACAAAAGAATATATGGAAACCAATTTTATAAATAATCTATTGGTTAAATAACCAATCCACGAAATTATTCATTTGTGATTGCGTGTTTGCCTCTATGAAACGGGTGTCTAGTTCCGTTTTATTTCTAAAAAACGCATTGAATGAAATATGTTGAATATTATCAGGTGTAATGACCTGAGTATTTTTTTTGAGATATAAGTGAACGGCGTGTAATAGGAATGAATGACGATGTGCGTATATTTTGTGATCCATGGAAGATTGTAATATTTCGATAATACGATAGACATGAAACTTTTTCTCGTCTAAAACCACATTCAATAAATCGGTAGTAAATGTTGTATGTATTTGTTGTCGATCTTCCATAGTAATATGATTATTCCCCCAATGAAATATGATTTCAGACCATTTCGAAAGTTTGTGAGTGTAAATATATTGTTCGTCACTATGTAATATTTTATTTTCGGACGCATATGCGTTTAATGCGATATTACCAATGAGCATTTTTTGAACGAACACAGAAGGGCTATGTATTTCACTAAACTCTTTAGATGATATTTTTTCAGAATATTCGTTGAATAAAATGTAACTTCTTTCTAGATATACACTCATTTGTTCAACATTCATTTTGATTAAATATAGCATAGATAGGATTTGTAATATGACTTTCCATCCATTATATGGATTTTTAATATGGTTTTTCAAATTATATTCAAAATATTTAGTCAAAGTATTCGAATATAATTGAATGACCGATTCACGATATTTATTCACGTTCATTTACAATATATTTAGAGATTCTTAGAATCTCTTTTGAATAATATGATATTATGCGTAAAAAAATATAAAATATCATAATTGAATAGTTTATATTTTAAACATGAGTGAACTAGTACAATCAAAAGAAACCGCACAAAATTTTAGACTTCCTGAAGTAGCTACATTACAGCATGCGACCAAGTTATCCATTATGGAGGATAAACCAATTATGATGGATTATTGGACTCAATCGTTAGAAAAAACAGTGTTGATTGGTGTTAAAGAAAACCAAGAAAAACTACTTGTTAAAAGTGAAGAAGAATATACCAGTCCTATTGTAAAAATATATAAAACTGGTAATGAATACATTATTGCTACAGAGAATTCGATTTATTTAGTCGATGTTAAGATCCCAACTAAACGTATTTCTTCATAAACAATCAAAATTTACTTTACAATTATTATCAAAACGATAATTGTAAATAATTATTTTTACCCACGGTTTACAATAGTGTATTCAATGCTTCAATCTGGTTAGGTTCCAGATAATCAGGAAATACTATATCGAATATGATGATTAAATTACCGATCGAGTGTTCCCTATTCATGCCCATATTTGGTATTACCTTTTTAAAATTGGGTTTCACTACAGTTTGATTTGTATTATTATTAAACATTATTTCTTTCCCATTCAAATGATTGATTTTGAATGAGAATCCACACAATGATTCTTTTAATGAAATCGATTTATAATAAATTAAATCAAGTCCTTGACGTTTAAATATTGCGTTTGATGTATCGATTTGAATACAAATTTTAACATCACCTTTTAATTGTTCATTCAATACGTTTCCTTTTTCGTGAATTATAATATATTCATTGTTGTCTATGCCTGGATAAATATTCACATATAAAGTTTCTTCCTCTGTAATATTTAAATCACCGATTACCATATTTCGCTCGATTTCGATGGGTAAAGAACAACCGTTATATGCTTGTTCGAATGAAATTACAATCGTTTTATTAATACTCTCCGGTTTACGTAAACCCATTGTCTGAAAAATACGTATATTGGGTGAATCTCTACCCATAGCACCCGCAAATAATGCGCTAAATAGTTCGTTTATATCACCATCTGATGAATTCATAGTGGGCATTCGCATAAACGGTATATCACTTGTAAAATGTGCGAAAGGATTATTACCGAATTTCAATTCCATATCATATTGTTTTCGTTTAGAATCATCTCCTAAAATCTCATATGCTTCATTGATTTTACGGATTTGATCTTCGGCGTCGGCACTAGAATTTCGGTCGGGATGATATTTAAAACTCAATTTTCTATATGCTTTTTTTATATCAACCTCGGTCGCATTTGAAGGGATATCCAATATATTATAGTGGGTCATTGTATTATATGTATTATCATTTATTATTTGGATTACACTGACGAATATATATTTATTATTTTATTTTATTACATTATTTATTTTTAGTATATAAAAATAAATAATACTATATATATTATAAATTTCATGGGAAATCTATTTAGTACTACCACAACCACTATCGATGTAATTAACAAACCTGTTGAAGAAACAAAACCTGTTGAAGAAATCGAAGAATCTGAAATCGATGATGAAAAAAAAAAGAAACGTAATAAAAAAAGAAATCGTAACAAATAGATTTATAAATTCATCATAATAATTTGTGTATTAATATCATTATTATCCATTATAGTTTCAAGTGATCTTACATTATTACCAGCCATATTATCATTATTCAAAAAATAAATCAAATCTAAAATAACTGTTATTTTATCGGTGGTCCATTGTCCATTTAATTCATCGATAATTTCTTTGGTATATAATGAAGTCATGCTATCCTTATAAAAAATAGTGCGGTCGGTCGTTGGATTTTCGATATGATTTGTAATTATAGCATAATAATAATTCAAACATAAATTTATAATGGAACAATTTTTGTATGTTTCCATCAATCGATGTAATCCCTTCAACGCGCAAGTAAATAACAATTTTATTCTATGCGTTTTTTTCAAATTATCCGCGGATAAGAAATGAACACACGCAATATGGAGTGGGTTATACATAAATTGTAAATCCGTTTTATTTGTGTTAAATATGATTCGACACATAGATTGAAAAATACCAGGTTCTTGTAAATAAATCACATTATTTTGTATGAGTATTTTAGTTCCGATGGGTTTATTGCCTATAATTGCTAATTTAATTATAACCGACAATGGGTCTAAAATGAAAGATTTGATATTATTTTTCGTATTATTATCAGGTAATGTAGAAGACATATTAATTTATATAATAACTATAAATTTTTATACAATCATTTACGTATTCAAATATCATAAATAAAAACATATTAAATAATATTAAATATTTTTATTTAATAAATGGAGTCCGAACCGGCATATAAAATAAATGATAAAATTACATTCAAAGGTTATTCGGGGGTTATTACAAAAATAGAGAAATATTCCGACAATGATTTATTAGATTCGTTAGCTTATCCAGAACTTGATTGGATGTATACACATCAATATATGTATACAATAACATATGATATCCCTCAAGAATATGAAAGTATATTAATGCGAAAAAAATATCCAACTGAACCTAATAAATGGATGAAAATCCGCGATTCGAGTATATTCGAATTTATAAATTTCAAGGATGTGGAACGTGTATACTAATTGTTTATATCGAAATCGACATAGAATAAACGTCATATTATTCATAATAATAATAATACAAATTATGAATAATTTATCATCCTCATTGAAATATACGATAGAACCTGATCATCAAACATTCGTTGCGAAATATCGTCCGTATTTTATAGAAGATTTCAATACGAATCAGAAATTCAAAGATGTAGTTCGTTCATTAATTGAAATCGACGATGTGAATATTTTAATAACGGGTCCAGCGAATTCGGGTAAAACCTCGTTTATAAATGCTATCATCCGTGATTATTACAAACTCGATAAATATCAACCATTTCCGGAAAATAATATTATGTTTATTAATAGTTTGAAGGAGCAAGGTATTAATTATTTTCGAAACGAAATGAAGACATTTAGTCAATCCAAATGTTCAATTTTCAGTAAAAAAAAATTAATTATAGTCGACGATATAGATTTAATCAATGAACAAAGTCAACAAGTATTTAGAAATTATATTGATAAATACAAAATGAACATTAATTTTGTGTCGGTTTGTTCAAGTGTTCACAAAGTGATTGAGAGTATTCAATCCAGAGTCCATATATTAAAAATCGAACCACCCGAACAAGAAATGGTCGAAAATTTGATGGATAATATTATTGCGAATGAGAATATAAAAATAACAGAAGAAGCAAAAACATATATTTTGAATTTTTCGAATTATTCAATCCGAGAAATAATAACTTATCTCGAAAAAATAAATATACTAACATCGACAATGATTGATTTGAATAAATGCAAATCGTTAATATCAAATATTTCGCATCAACGATTCGAAGAATATATTAATTTTATTCGAGGGGGCAATATAAATGATGCGATACAGATTTTATATAGAATATATGATTATGGGTATTCCGTAATAGACATATTAGATTTATTTTATATGTATGTAAAATCGAGTAAAAATATGTCTGAAGACGAAAAATACAAAATATTGCCGTGTTTATGTAAATATATCACTTATTTCCATAGTATGCACGAGGATATAATAGAGGTTGTATTATTTACAAACGATCTATCCAAAATAATAGCAAATCCATCGAATGATAATAATTACGCACTGGAATATGTATAATGGTAGAAAAACTCAAAAGATAAAATGTGTAACATATTCGTTCAAACACATATTTTAATATATAGTTATTTATTTTAGCGATATATAATATCATATATGTTAAAACAAATATTTCGCGAAAATCCACCAATTCGCATAATATTTGATATATTAGAAAAGGTTTGTTTGAAAACAGACAAATATTATTTAGTCGATAAAAATGCATATCGTAAAATGATATTTCATGAATATCATAAATTATTGATTGAAGAATTAACGCCATATTATCAATTGTCTAAAAAACTATACATAACACGTCAACTCACATATAATTCATTTGTGAATATTATTAGACAAGTATGTAAAAGTAATGTAGTAATGTTTAATTCTTCCATTAAATACAATGAATCAAAATATAACATTGATTATTTTATTTACTATTAAATTAGATAATCGAATTGTATGTGTTGAATAATAATAAAATAATACATTTATATATTATATACTTCGACGAATGTCTATATTTAGTGAGAATGGAATAATATATACAATTATAACGATTGGTATAGTTGTAGCAGTTAATTTATTCGGCAGGCAATTAAAAGATACGATTTCCCCTGAATCGGGTGAAAATGAATTGATTCGTAAATATTTGTTAAACGATAGTCCATTATATGGTTACAACCGACCCAAATTATGGATTCATACAACATATGAATATAATGCTCGATCATGGAAGAGTTTTGGATCTCGTGGTTCGACCGATTTAAATCAGCCATACATTCACTTAACTGTTCGTTCAATCGTGAAAAACTGCGGTAATGATTTTAATGTATGTTTAATCGATGACGATTCATTCAATCAATTAATACCCAATTGGACAATAAAAGTATCCGAATTACCAGAACCCGGACGTCAAACATTCCGAGATTTAGCAATGTGTGAATTATTGTATATTTATGGCGGATTAGTGGTTCCGAATACATTTATATGTCTACGCAATTTATCCGATTTATTCTATTCAGGAATCGAATCGAACACCCCATTTGTATGTGAAATGCCGAATAAATACGAGTCATTTAAAAGTGGACACAAGAAGAATCAGTTCACATCCAATATACGATTTATAGGTGCGCCAAAACGTTCACCTATCATTCACGAAATGATCGAGTATTTAAAAATACGCACAGACGACCCACACGTTTGCTCCGAACCTGATTTTTTCGGCTATACTTCAAAATGGGTAAATCATGAGATATTGCGAGAAAGAATGCGTTTGATCGATGGTATATACATTGGTATTAAAACATTGGATAATAAAACAGTTGAAATCGATGAATTACTTGAATCTGAACCAATCAATTTCTGTCCTATAAAAATGCACGGAGTTCTTATACCAGGCGATGAAATTTTAAAACGAACTTGTTATCAATGGTTTTCGGTTATGCCTGTCGAAGAAATATTAAAAACAAATATGACTGTGGCCAAATATTTGATGGCGTCTTTATCTAAAGATACTCCCAAATATACCGACACATCAATCGAACGCACTGTAATGACCATTTAGAACAACCCGTATTGTAAATGTACGAATATATGTAAAAAATACTTAAATGCTACAATAATTATTATGTATACTATGAATAAATACATAATAATAACTACTATTGTAAAAAATATATTTAAAAAATAATTACAAAGACCAATCTGTGATGGAGAATTGAACATAATAATACACAACTGAATCGTATAATCGATTTATCAAATGAAGACCATTGTGGGCCTTGTGGGTAATATGCGAAAACCCAAATTAAAAAGGAACAACCCATTTGAGATAAGCAAATAAAATCGATAACGATGTAATCTCAATATTTATTTTATGAAATTGTATCCATCACGACAAATATCATCAATTGTTCGCTTGGTTTCCCATCCTAAACATTGTTTTGCTTTTGCTGCGGACGCATATACTTCATCAATATCTCCTTCTCTTCGATCCACATACTTATATGGTATAGATACACCCGTTACTTTTTCAAACATTTGTAATAATTCCAATACCGACGTTCCTTTTCCTGAACCCAAATTATACACTTCCAATTCGGATTTTTGGTGCGTTAATGCAGCTACGTGACCTTCAGCTAAATCCATTACATGGATATAATCTCGAACACCTGTACCGTCACGTGTATTGTAATCATTACCAAATATACTTAGATATGGGTATTTTCGTTTAGCTACACGTAATATATATGGAAATAAATTATTCGGTTTTCCTTGTGGGTCTTCACCGATTAATCCGGATGGATGTGCTCCAACTGGATTGAAATATCGCAATATTGTGATAGACATATGGGGGCGAACTTTCGCATAATCCATCAATATTCGTTCTTGGAAATATTTCGTTTGACCATATGGGTTTGTTATTGAAATTCCAGTTTTACTCATTTCCGTCATAGGTGGGGGTGTGTCGCATCCATAGACGGTCGCGGAAGATGAGAATATCAACTTTGTGCTATTATATTTTTCCATTATATCTAATAAAATTAATAATCCATTCAAATTCTCGCGATAATATAATAGCGGATTTTCGACGGATTCACCGACCGATTTTAATGATGCGAAATGAACAACAGAATCGATATGTTGATGGATATGAAAAAGTTCATTCATAAAATCAATATCCAATATATTTCCTTCAATAAATGTAATTTTATCTGGATATTTCACTAATTTTTTGATCTTGGATAAAACACCTATTGACGAATTAGCCAAATTATCTACTATAATTATATCATGTTCTTCTTGACCAAGTGATACGGCGACGTGTGAACCTATAAACCCCAAACCACCAGTTAATAATATACGCATTATATACATATACGGATATTATTTCATTTCTAAATCATAATAATTATTTGTCCTATGACTGGAATTCAATAGCACTGAAAACGACGAATTATGATGACCATAAAATTCAACCGAGTTTTTACCAATCATATAATCCACAAATGCGGCTTCTTCGAAATTCAATTCGTCAACCATATTATCCGGTTTATATATTATATTTTCCAAGGTATCAATCGATTCTGATAATAAATGTGTTGGGATATTATTAACATTATTAGCCGCAATATATGTGGGTATATGTTCATTTTTAAATTTTACGTGTGATATAATATCGCATAATTTAAGAGGATTTGATATTTTAAAATGCGCATTAAAATCGTGTTCATATCGATAATGCAACACATTATATTGATCTGGTAATGTACGTTTTATTTGTTGAAAATATTGGATTAATTTTTCACATGGAGTTATTTTTGGGTATATATGAATGGAATCTTTAATATTACATGGGATTGCCCAAAATTGTTTCAATACAATATAAGTTTTTTCAATGCGTTCCAATTGTGGAAAAATAGCGACTTCATTATCGATCCATTCGATCGCACGCATATTGTTATCGTATGTGTTATCTTTATTACAATCTAATGTATGATATGGTTTATATAAATCAATTTCGGTTAAAAAACAATCATCAAATAATTCGGTAAACGCTACATCATACCATTCGCATAAATTGGACGGATTTCGATATGATGCGTATCTAAATGAAAAAGTAATATTATAGGCTATACAGAAATTTACACCTGAATGTATATCATACATTTGATTACATAGTCCGCTATATGTATCAAATATAATAGTAAACATTTATAATATATATTATATAACATTTTTTATAATGATGATTATCACGAACTATATTATATTATATTATATTTTACTGTTATCTGTCCAAACCGAAATGTTTTGTGTTATACCTAATTCATCAATAGATTCGAACCGTTTATATAATAATGTCGGTAATAATACTTCCCATTCCTCATATTCATAATGATTCATCTGTATATCTTGATATAACTCATTTATCACATCAAAATAATATTGTAATTCGTGTTTCCCGATTTTATAAAAACATGTAAAATAATATGATCTGTCTGTAACCAACGAATTTCTTTTAAAAATAGATTTATCATTATCATATTTATTATAATTGAATCGTTCATCAATCAAATATCGCCCAGTTATTTTAAACAAATTCTGTATTTTCATACCGTTATAATACATTTGTATATACTCGATTATTTTATATGTTTGTGCGACTTCACCAAACACTTTGTGAATACTATTATTTGTTAATTTATTTACCATATCATCATTGTGTATATTAATAAAACAATCGATCGACTGTTTTAGTTCGTGGTATTCATCATTTGTAAATTGAGAATTATCAAATAAAATAATAAAATTATTGGGAATATGTTTACGAATGCTACGTATCGTAGCAAATGTTTGATGATATCTCTCGTCCTTTGTATAAATCGAACGTTTATCTATATAACTAAATGGTGCCGATGAGATATATATTTTGGATGTTATTATTACTATATTGACTTTATCTACAAACAAGTTTGATGTGATAATTTCATTATTAGATGTTTCGTCATTAAAATATGTTTTCCAAAATGGCGGAAAATAAATACACGATTTTATTGTATAAAAATAATTTTGTTTCTTATGAATAATTGAATCACAAGATAAAGTGTGAACATCATTAAACGCATACGCATTTTGATATAATGATAATCTGCGCTGAACAGTATTTGGTAAATATTTATTTTGATAAATAATCGGTAATTTTGTTATCATTGCGAGAGATAACGTGAATGAAAACGTTTCAGGCCATAATGATAATTCGAATAATACATTTGGTTTATGTGTTTCTAATAAATGATTGAATTCATTGATATTATTATACGAATACTGATTTTTCAGTCGTTGGATATGGGCTTTTCCGAATATTACAATATCGATATCATTACGTTTTTCGACCATGATAAATATTTGTTGTAGTGCGTAATATCCTTTTACATCCGAAATATCACCAATAATACCGATGATTGTTTTTGGATTGTTGGTCACTATTTTTTTATCACTTCTACGATAATCTGGTAATTCTGACACTATTATATTATTATAACCTTCCAAATATCTCCCAAATGAATATAAATTACCAATATGTTGGGTAATAATACGATTAAATCGATGTATATTGAATTTATAATTGATATTATCATCTTTGATATCGTGATAATACAATTGTGGATTATTAAACATTAATGTGAAATCATGTAATAAGGTGGTTATTTCTTTATTTAATGTGAATAATTTTTCAATAAATTCCGGTGGATGTCCCATGGTGGAGTTTACAAAAATTTTGAGAATCTTATCCGCATATGTATCCAAAAAACGACAGGCAGATGGAGATTCCATATAGTTTTGAAATATATACGTGTCATCTATATACCAGTATATTTTATCTTTGAAACATCTTGCTACCAAGAAATGTGTGGTATATTTAAATTGCGAAATGATGGAATTTATGAAAAACGAACATCCGCCACCATAACAAGGGAAATCAATTATTAAAATGAATTTATCATATTTATCCATTTGTTCAGAAATATTACCAACTATTTCTAATTGTTTAAAGAGGGGGTCATTTCTTGTTTGTATA
>Ga0055584_100007365_pt1 | contig 10790 bp, 9 predicted proteins | sample OSDHelmetaG_FD_58716 | JGI IMG/M metagenome (GOLD analysis project Ga0055584, IMG submission 58716) | Pelagic marine sediment microbial communities from the LTER site Helgoland, North Sea, for post-phytoplankton bloom and carbon turnover... | ecosystem: Environmental > Aquatic > Marine >...
TTCGCAGAACTCGGCATCGGTGCCTACAAGTACAAGATCGGTACGGATCGCGATCGCGAACGTACCGCGCTCTTGCGCCAGGAAATGGGCCCCGAGTTCGTCCTTCTGGCCGACGCCAACCAGAAGTTCAATGTTCGCGAGGCGCTCGAGTCCGCGGCGATGCTCGCCGAGTACGGGGTCGCGTGGATCGAGGAACCCGTCGTCGCTGACTCGACCGATGATCTCGCGGCCGTTGCTCGCTCGAGCCCTGTCCCGACGGCCGCAGGCGAGAACAACTACTTCCGCTGGGGCTTCCGAGAGCTCTGCGAGCGCAACGCAGTGGACTATCTCCAACCCGACATCGCCCGATGTGGTGGCGTGACCGAGTTCCGCAAGATCGGCGCGCTCGCTGATTCGTTCGGGCTGTCGCTCACGAGCCATCTCTGGCATGAGCTCTCGATCAGCGTCGTTGGAGCGGCCCCCTCTGGCTGGGCGTGTGAATACGTCGAACTCATACCCGAGGGAGCATTGACGAGGTCGTTCGACGTCGTCGATGGACACCTCGCTGTGCCTGACGTGCCTGGACATGGGGTGGAATTCACCACCGAAGCCCTAACAAGCTATCGAGTGAGCTGAGCCATGGTCAGGCGGGAACGGTGACCGAATCGAGAATGCTCTGCAGCAACACATTGCCATCGGTCGAACCAAGTAGTGCGTTGCTTGCTCGCTCGGGGTGGGGCATGAGGCCAACGACATTTCGACCTTCGTTGCATACTCCTGCGATGTCGGCGATGGAGCCATTGGGATTTCCCACATAGGTGAGCACAATCTGCTCGTTGGCTTGAAGCTCGGCCAACGTCTCGGGGCTACAGGTGTAGTTGCCCTCGAAGTGATTGATAGGAACGTTGAGCTCGTCACCGGTCGACGCTGCTGACGTGAGAACCGAGTTCGTCGACTCGACGCGCAGTATCTGCCAGTCGTTGAGGAATTTCAACCCCGCGTTCTTCTGCAGGGCTCCCGGCAGGAGCCCCGCCTCGGTCAGAACCTGGAAGCCATTGCAGATACCGACGACCGGCATACCGCTGTTGGCAGCATCGATCACCGCGGTCATGATTGGACTGAATCGTGCAATCGCTCCCGGGCGGAGGTAGTCGCCATGAGCGAATCCTCCAGGAATCACGACCGCATCAACGTCTCCCAGGGCTGCATCGCCATGCCACAGGACCTCTCCAGCCCCGCCCAGCGCCTCGATTGCTTCAACCGTGTCGAACTCACAGTTCGTACCGGGGAATCTGACAACTCCGACCTTGGCCGTCATCAACCCGCCTGCACTGTCGCAGCTTCGACCATGGTGATCGACGCACCCTCGATCACCGGGTTGGTCAGGAACTTCTCGCACACCTCATGTAGCTGCGCCTCGGCTGCACCAGCATCATGGGCCTCGATATCGAGATGGATGCTCTTGCCCGAGCGCACATTGGACATTCCATCGAACCCGAGCGTCGGCAACGCTCGTTCGATCGTCGAACCTTGGGGATCTGCGATTCCCGGATGGAGTTGGATGTCGAGCACGGCGTGAAACAACATGCTTCAAACCTAGCGGTTCGTCACCCCTGGCCAGTCGGCAAATGTCATGCCGGTGATTCGTTCGTACCCCTCGGTGTATCGCTCGATCGTGGCAGAGATGACCTCGTCGGGAATCGTGGGCGGTGGTGGCGTCTTGTCCCAGTCCAGTGTGTCGAGAAAATCCCGCACAGGCTGCTTGTCGAAGCTGGGCGGTGTCGTCCCCGGAACCCACTGATCTGCGGGCCAAAATCGAGACGAGTCCGGCGTGAGCATTTCGTCGGCAACCACGAGCTCACCGTCGACCATGCCGAGTTCGAACTTGGTGTCGGCGATGATGATTCCCCGTTCTGCCGCCCACTCCGCACCCGCTTTGTAGAGCGCAATCGACAGATCACGTGCCTGCTCGGCAATGTCGATACCGACAAGCTCCACCGCTTGCTCGAAGCTGATGTTTTCGTCGTGCAGGCCGTCTTCGGCCTTTGTCGATGGGGTGAACACGGGCTCGGGAAGCTGTTCACTCTCGAGCAGGTTTTCCGGAAGGGCCGTGCCGTGCATGGTTCCCGATCGCGAGTACTCCTTCCAGGCTGAACCGGTGATGTACCCACGGACGATGCACTCGATCGGCAACATCTCGGCCTTGTGTACGTACATACTCCGCCCGGCAAGCTCGGGATCCTTGGCACCGTCTGGAAAATCATCGATGTCGGTCGAGATGAGGTGATTGGGAGCAATCTCTGCCAGATGATCGAACCAGAACGCCGAGATCGCAGTGAGCACGCGACCTTTGTTGGGCACCTGTTCGTTCATCACGACATCGAACGCGGACAGGCGATCGCTCGCAACGATCAGCAGGTTGCCGTCACCGGCGTCGTACATTTCGCGGACCTTGCCCGCATACAGATGAGGAAGTTGAACAGTCACCCTCAGAACATATTCGTCAATCGTGCAAGATGCCTCGACGAACTCCAGATCGAGATGAACTTTTGCTGTGCGACCGGCTAGAGGATTCCACCTGGCCGGTATGTCGCGGCTTCAGGATGGGCGGCAGCGAGTGTCCCGACCCGGGATTCGATGGCTGCGACGTGTTCTCGAGCAAGACCGCTGAGTCCAATCGGGTCCGAGACAGCTGCGTCGAGCTCTGCGGGGTCACCGGGAAACCGAGGGTCCGCGGCAAGGCGATCGAGTAGATCGTTGTCGGTGCGGCCACCTTGGCGCATGTCCAATGCGACGGCCACCGCATGTTCCTTGATCGCCTCATGCGCCTGTTCGCGTCCCGCACCTGCCTTGACGGCGGCCATGAGCAACTTCGTAGTCGACAGAAATGGCAAATACCGCTCGAGCTCACGATCGATGACGGCGGGAAAGGCACCGAACTCGTCGAGAATCGTGAGGAACGTTTCGAACAACCCGTCGAGCGCAAGAAATGCGTCAGGCAGCGCAACACGTCGAACGACCGAGCAGCTGACATCTCCTTCGTTCCACTGGTCGCCAGCCAGCGAACCAACCATGGTCAGGTGGCCACGCAAGATTGCCTGGAAGCCAACCACTCGCTCGGAGGAACGAGCGTTCATCTTGTGAGGCATGGCCGATGAACCGACTTGGCCCTCCTTGAAGCCTTCGGTCACGAGCTCCTGGCCGGCCATGAGGCGCAGCGTGTTGCAGAAACTCGCAGGACCCGAGGCCACCTGCAGCAACGCCGAGACAACATCGAGATCAAGTGACCTCGGATAAACCTGACCCACACTGTCGAGCGCCGAATCGAACCCGAGATGTCGCGCTACTTGTTGCTCGAGCGCGACAACCGCATCTTTGTCACCAAGGAGATCGAGGAGATCCTGCTGGGTTCCCATGGGGCCCTTGATGCCGCGAAGCGGGTACCGAACGATCAGCTCATCAATTCGGACATAGGCCTGAAGCAACTCCTCGGCGGTGTTCGCGAACCGTTTGCCCAGCGTCGTCACCTGTGCTGCGACGTTGTGACTCCGACCGGCCATCGCGACCTCGGAATATTCGACGGCGCGTTCGGTGAGTCGAACCAAGGTTGTGATGATCCGGGACCGGATCAACTCGAGGCTCCGACGAATCTGCAGCTGCTCGACGTTCTCGGTGAGGTCTCGCGATGTCATCCCTTTGTGAATGTGCTCGTGCCCAGCGAGGGCACTGAACTCCTCGATCCGCGCCTTCACATCGTGTCGAGTGATCTTCTCTCGATCAGCGATCGACGCAAGATCGACGTTTGACACAACAGCTTCGTAGGCTTCGATCACCCCAGAGGGCACGTCAACACCAAGCTCGGCTTGGGCTCGAAGCACGGCGATCCAGAGCTCCCGCTCGAGAACAATCTTCGCTTCCGGTGTCCAGATGTCGAGCATGTCGGCACTGGCATAGCGGCCAGCAAGAACGTTCGGAACAGTCATCGAAGGGCCTGCTGTCGAACTCGGACACCGTTTCTGAACATCAGCGCGTGGCCATCTCTTGTCGATGTGCGGTCAGCTGAGCCTGAAGTCCTTCGTCGCTGATGGCCAACATCTGCACCACCAACAAAGCGGCATTCATCGACCCGTTGATCGCGACCGTGGCGACCGGAATCCCCTTGGGCATCTGCACCGTTGCATAGAGCGCGTCGACTCCATCGAGCCCCCCACCGGACAGCGGCACGCCAATGACAGGAAGTGTGGTGTGTGCCGCCGCGGCGCCAGCGAGGTGCGCAGCCATCCCCGCTCCACAGATGATCGCCGAGTAGCCGTTCTCACGTGCACCACCGATGAACTCAGCCACCTTCGCAGGTGTCCGGTGCGCCGACATGACCCGAACATCGGCTTCGATCCCGAACTGCTCGAGGGTCTCCCCCGCTGCAGCCATTTTGTCGGCGTCGTTCGGCGAACCCATCAGTACAGCAACCTTGGCCATTTCTCCCTAACTTTCTCGCGCTTGTGCGGCGATATCGGATCGGACGTGCATCCCGGGAAACTCTATTGCGGCAACGCCCTCGTACGCCTTGGCAACCGCCTCATCTACTGTTCTTCCCCGACCCACAACGTTCAGCACCCGACCTCCACCGGTGATCAGTTCGCCAGCCGCGTTCTCTTTCACCCCAGCGGCATACACCGAAACGCCATCGATGGCTCGGGCGGCACCGATCCCGTGAATGACATCACCTGTTCGTGGTGAAGCGGGATAACCCTCGCTCGCGCACACCACGATCACATGGGCGTCATTCGAAAAGGTCGGCTCAGACTCGATGTTGCCCGCCGCAGCCTCCATCAGCAATTGCACCAGATCGGAATCGATTCGGGGAAGCACAACCTGGGTCTCGGGGTCGCCGAACCGCACGTTGTACTCGAGCATCTTCGGCCCAGCAGGGGTCAACATGAGCCCGGCGTACAGCACGCCTCGATAGTCGATGCCGCGACGACGAAGCTCCGCCAAGGTGGGGTTGATCGCTTCTCGCTCCACCATCTCGAGAAGACCAGCGTCTGCCCACGGAAGTGGCGTGTATGCCCCCATGCCTCCGGTATTGGGCCCCTCGTCGTTGTCGAAGATGCGTTTGTGATCCTGCGCTGGAGCAAGCAGCACTGCCTTGTGCCCATCACACACGGCAAAGACGGAGACCTCGGGGCCCGTCAAGCCTTCCTCGATCACGACAGTCGATCCGGCGTCGCCGAACGCCTCACCAGAGAGATAACTGCGCACTGCGGCCTCGGCCTCAGCTCGGTCATTCGTGACGACCACACCCTTCCCGGCGGCGAGTCCATCGGTCTTGATCACGAATGGTGCAGACATCGTGGAGAGATAGGCGAGCGCTGCTTCAACTTCGGAGAACGAACCGTAGGCGGCGGTCGGCACACCAGCCGCGGCGAACAACTCCTTCATCCACGCCTTGCTGCCTTCGAGTTGTGCCCCATCTCGACCTGGCCCGAAGACCAGCTTTCCCTGCGCGCGAAGTTCATCGGCCAGCCCCTCGACTAGTGGTACTTCGGGGCCAATGACGAACAAGTCCGCTTCGAGTTCGGTGGCAGGTGTTTCAACCGAGCCAGGAATCCCTGGGTTGCCAGGTGTGACGACGACAGACTCGGCGGTGCGACCAAGCACATCGGCCAACGCATGCTCGCGTCCACCGGAACCGACTACCACCACTCGCGTCATGGTCTCGCCCCCTGTGTATCGCTACGCCTGGAAGTCCAGGACTTGTTTGCGACCAGGCCCGACTCCGACCAATCCAACCGGCATTCCGCACTGCTCCTCGATGAAGGTCAGATAGTCGAGTGCCGCCGTGGGGAGCTCGGATCGATCGGTGGCGCTGGTCAGATCGGTCTTCCATCCTGGCAAGGTCTCGTAGATCGGTGTGACGTTGTGCAACACGGTCTGGTGATACGGAAAGTCTTCGAGGCGCTCACCCTCGTGTTCGTACGCGACGCATACCTTGATCGAATCGAGGTCGTCGAGGACGTCAAGCTTCGTGATACCAAGTTCGGACAACGAGTTCACTCGTCGTGCGTAGCGCATCATGACGCAGTCGAAATAGCCGGGTCGACGGCGACGTCCCGTATTCGTCCCGTATTCGTGGCCGACATCAACAAGGTGTTCGCCAACGTCGTCGAAGAGTTCGGTGGGAAACGGTCCCGCTCCCACTCGGGTGATGTACGCCTTGGCAACACCGACAACGCGGTCGATGTAGCGAGGTCCGACACCAGAACCGACACATGCACCGCCAGCGGTTGGATTCGACGAAGTCACGTATGGGTAGGTGCCGTGATCGAGATCCAGGAACGTGGCTTGCGCGCCTTCGAGCAGTATTTCGTCACCCGCTTCGAGCCGATCGTGGACAAGGGCAATCGCGTCGGTCACCATCGGTTCGATCTTCGGGCGGTACTCGTTCACGAACGTTTCGGCGATCTCGTCGATGTCGAACCCGAGTTTGTTGTAGACGCGAGCCATCACCGGATTGAGCTGATGCAGCACAACTTCGAGTTTTTGGCGGAAGATCTTCTCGTCGAGCATGTCCTGAACCCGAAGGCCAGTCCGCATCGATTTGTCTGCGTACGCCGGCCCGATACCCCGCTTGGTCGTGCCGAGCTTGTTCTTTCCGAGATGACGCTCCTGAAGCGCATCGAGACTCTGGTGGTAGGGAAAGATCAGATGTGCATTACCGCTGATGCGCAGCTTGGACGTGTTGACGCCCTTCGACTCGAGCATCGCGATTTCTTTGAGCAGCACGCCTGGATCAACGACGACTCCGTTACCGATCACTGGGGTGATGTGGTCGTACAACACACCCGAGGGCACGAGCTGCAGCGCAAAACTCTCCCCCTCGACGACGATCGTGTGACCAGCATTGTGACCACCCTGGAAGCGCACGACCGTGGTCATGTCGCGTGCGAGCAAGTCGGTGAACTTGCCCTTGCCTTCGTCACCCCATTGGGTACCGACTATGACTGTGGCGCCCATGCCAACCCCTCCCAGTCAGAAAACTCCGACCGACGGACTCTATCGCCGTGACGCACCGGTCGGATTTGTGCCGACGAGGCCTGTGTCAACCAGTGAAGGCGGGCGTACCTGGTTGCACCTGTGCTGTCGGTGCGTTTTCGACTATTCCGGCGACATCGGTTGGAGGTGCGGTCGTCGTCGGTGCGTTTTCGACCACTCCGGCGACATCGGTTGGAGGTGCGGTCGTCGTCGGGCCTGCGATCGCTATAGGAGCACAGTCGATGTTGACGAGGATCGAGGTATCGCCACTGTCAGGAATCTGGATGTCGACACCACCCGGACTGTTCGAACCCTCGGTCGACGGTGGTGCGACCACCACTGTGCAGATCAATTCCTCTGGATAAGCGACAGCACAATCAGAGCCTGCTGGAAGCCCTTCGATCAACAGATCGATCATTGTCCCTCTTGCAGATTCTTCGAGATCACCACAGGCCACCATGACGTTGGATCCTGTTGCAGCGGTGCTGTTGAAGTCGATCACGAGTGTGCTGTCGGGTACTGCGATTGCCGTGGCACCGAGGCAGACCGGACGAACGGAGTTCACGCTGATCGAACCAGGCGATGCATGTTGTATTCGCACGACGACCGCCGTTTGATCGATCGTGACCTCACCGAGATTCCCGGACCACGTCGCTTCATCAACACCGTCTTCGAGGTCGCCCGTGACCCCAGATGTTGCAACAATCGTTCCATCGGCTGACAGAAACTGGACGTACCACTGCTCTTGCGGTTGTGGATCGAACTGCTCACGTCCCAGATACCCGTCATAGGAGACTGCGTCGAGCACGTACGCGCCCGGTTCCAGCGGCGACGCCAGGACGTAATCTCTCAGGACGGGCGAGGTGGACTGCAGTCGATTGCCGAAGTCTCCAAGGCCGTAATAGTCAGAACCGAAGCCGGTCACGCTTGCGCCACGGCAGTTCGCCGCGGGGCCACTTTGTGCGGACACCGAACCAGCCATCGTGATGACCGAGACAACGACCAAAGCCGCAGCCACCAACGATAATCCAATCGTCCGAGTAGAACGATTAGTACTTGACTCTGTCGTCTGAGTTTCCACTGCAGTCTCCTCGAGCGACCAGGTCACCGTCGTGTGACGACTTGGTCGATACCGCGAGAGTAGATCTGCCGATTTGCTCAACCAAAAGCCTTTTGGACCAAATTGTTGGGCCAATCGACCCTGTCAATCAGGCGAATTCGAGGCTCGTACCATCGGCCGACACGCCGACCGAGATCGATGAGTCCTCGGCGAACGTCCCGTCGAGCAAGTGAATCGCCAATTTGTCGGCCACCTCACGCTGCACCACCCGTTTGAGCGGTCGAGCACCAAAGGCCGGGTCATACCCCTCTTTGGCCAGCCAGGATCGAGCCTCAGCGCTCACGTCCAGATCGATTCGTCGGGATGTGAGGCGTGCCTGGAACAACGAGAGCTGAATGTCAACGATCTCTCGGAGGTCGCTCTCAGTGAGCTCGCGGAACCGCACCATGTCGTCGATGCGGTTGATGAATTCTGGCCGGAAGAAATCGTTGGGATCTCCGGCGAGGTTCGATGTCATGATCAAGACAACGTTCGAGAAGTTCACCGTGCGGCCTTGACCATCGGTCAGCCGCCCATCGTCGAGCAACTGCAGGAGCACGTTGAAGACATCGGCGTGCGCCTTTTCGACCTCGTCGAGCAAGACGACGGCATATGGCCGCCGCCGCACCGCTTCAGTGAGTTGCCCGCCAGCGTCGTACCCGACGTAGCCGGGCGGGGCCCCGATGAGTCGGGACACGGAGTGCTTTTCCATGTACTCACTCATGTCGATGCGGATCATCGCTCGCTCGTCGTCGAACAAGAAATCCGCGAGCGATCGAGCGAGTTCGGTCTTTCCAACACCGGTCGGGCCGAGAAAGAGGAAACTGCCGATCGGCCGATGCGGATCGGACAGACCCGCCCGGCTCCGGCGAATTGCATTCGCAACCACGGCCACCGCATCTTCTTGGCCGATCACGCGCTCATGGAGAACTTCCTCGAGGCGAATGAGCTTCTGGATCTCACCTTCGAGCAAACGCGAGACGGGCACGCCGGTCCATGCGCTGACCACCTCAGCGACGTCTTCGGCATCGACCTCTTCTTTGAGCATCACGTTGTCGCCCTGCAATTCGTCGAGTCGCGACGTCGCGTCATCGATCTCGGCTTCGAGCGTTGGGATGAGGCCGTATCGAATTTCGGCCGCTTTGTTCAGATCGGATTCGCGGTCGACATCGAGCCGCAATTGTTCCAGCTGCTCCTTACGGGTCCGAATTTCTGCGATCGCATCCTTCTCGCTTTGCCAATGCACCTTCATCGCACTCAGCTTCTCGGTGAGATCTGCCACCTCCACCTCGAGGTCGGCAAGCCGCTCCTTCGATGCGCGGTCCGACTCCTTTTCGAGTGCAACCCGTTCCATCTCGAGTTGTCGAACACGACGATCGACCACATCGATCTCCATGGGAACCGAATCGATCTCGATACGTAGTTTCGAGGCAGCTTCATCGACGAGGTCGATCGCCTTGTCTGGCAGGAACCGACCGGTCAGGTATCGGTCGGAGAGAACGGCCGCGCTGACGAGGGCGGCGTCTTGGATGCGCACGCCGTGGTGAACTTCGTAACGCTCGGCCAAACCGCGCAGGATCGCAATCGTGTCCTCGACCGATGGCGGATCGACGAGAACCTGCTGGAACCGACGCTCCAGCGCAGCATCCTTTTCGATGTACTTGCGAAACTCATCGAGTGTGGTTGCGCCGACCATACGCAACTCACCGCGAGCGAGCATCGGCTTGAGCATGTTGCCGGCGTCCATCGCACCCTCGCCACCGGCACCAGCGCCCACCACGGTATGGAGTTCGTCGATGAACGTGATGATCTCGCCATCGGAGTCTTCGATCTCCTTGAGCACCGCCTTGAGGCGCTCTTCGAACTCGCCCCGGTACTTGGCACCCGCGACCATCGATGAGAGATCGAGGGACATGATCGTCTTGTTCTTCAGCGACTCGGGTACATCACCTTCGACAATTCGATTCGCGAGGCCTTCGACGATTGCCGTCTTGCCTACCCCGGGTTCGCCGATGAGTACAGGATTGTTCTTCGTGCGACGCGACAGCACCTGGATCACCCGGCGGATCTCGTCGTCACGCCCGATCACCGGGTCGAGCTTTTGCGCACGCGCCGCAGCGGTCAGATCCCGTGCGTACTTCTCGAGCGACTGGTACTGATCTTCGGGGTTCTGACTGGTCACCCGATGTGACCCGCGAACCTCTCGCAGCGCCTCGAGAACCTCGGATCGATCCAACTCGAGGCGGGTGGAAAGGGCCAGCAACAAGTGCTCTGTGGACAAGTAGTCGTCGCCCAGATCGTTTCGGACGATCTCGGCAGCATCGAATGCATTGATGAGCTCGCGAGACTGCTGCGTTTCGGCCCCAAAGGCTTTGGGGAGTTCGCCAAGTCGTTCGGTCAGACGATTTCGAACCGCGAGAGGCTCTTGACCGAGCCGCTGCAAGATCGGCAAGACGATGCCGTCGGCCTGTCCGACAAGCGCCAGGAGGAGATGGTCTGGCGTGACCTCCGGGTGAGACTCTGCCTTGGCCAACTCTTGTGCGGCTATGAACCCTTCGCGGGTCTTTTGTGTCCACTGATTTGGATCGATTGCCATGAATACCTCCTAGCACGGCGGGACTCCATGAGCCTCGTATGCCCGCCGTTCGCCGGCGACGTCGCGGCCGGACGAGCCGACCAA
>Ga0055584_100007366_pt1 | contig 10790 bp, 9 predicted proteins | sample OSDHelmetaG_FD_58716 | JGI IMG/M metagenome (GOLD analysis project Ga0055584, IMG submission 58716) | Pelagic marine sediment microbial communities from the LTER site Helgoland, North Sea, for post-phytoplankton bloom and carbon turnover... | ecosystem: Environmental > Aquatic > Marine >...
GTTTCGGAGTTCTCAATAATAAACCCTGATGGAGCATGCTTTAATCTAACTGCTGTTTCAATTTTATTAACGCCCTGACCACCGGCACCGCCAGCACGAAAAGTGTCCCAAGAAATATCTGCAGGATTTATATCAATGTCAATATTGTCATCGACTAACGGGTAGACAAAGACTGAAGCAAATGAAGTGTGACGTTTCGCATTAGAATCGAACGGAGATATTCGAACTAACCGATGTACTCCATTTTCGCCTTTTAAATAACCATAAGCAAATTCGCCTTCAATCTCTAAGGTTACTGACTTTATGCCTGCAGCATCGCCTTTGTTATAATCTAGCTCACGGATTTTAAACCCTTGCTTTTCTGCCCACATGATATACATACGCATTAGCATTTCTGCCCAATCGCAACTTTCTGTACCTCCGGCACCAGAGTTAATTTCGAGCACAGCAGTCATGTTATCTTCTTCACCAGACAGCATGTTCTTGAATTCTAAATCATCAAGAAGCTCTACTATTTTCATGTGCTGCACATAGACTTCTTCGTTAGAAGCTTCACCTTCTTTGTTGAACTCCATTAATACTTCTAAATCTTCTAACGAGCTCGAAATCTTGTCATAAGTTTCTGTCCAAACTTTTTTCTGTTTTAGCTTTTTAAGAACCTGCTCTGCTTGTTTTGGGTCATTCCAAAATTCAGGGTCTTGAGTTTTTAACTCTTCTTCTTCTATTTCGACTTTCTTCAGGTCGATGTCAAAGATACCCCCTTAACGCTTCCAGGCGACCAGCTAAATCTTTAATGTTTTCTGATGTTATCATAATTGTGTAAAATTTACGCCACTAAACTAAATGAAATTATGAATGGTGGGGTCATTTAATCACAAAAAAACGAATTTGCTGAAGACAACATTAAGCGCATTATTCAACAGAAGGTCAAGTGGCAAAAAAATAACCCTCTAGACAAAAGTTCATTTATTTTAATCAAATATGGAACAAGAAACACCAAAGCTAAGATCATAGATCAATTGAAAAAAGTTACCGATTATCTCGCTTAGGCAAATTACGGCCCATTGTACCTCCCAGTCTTTTCAATATGCTTTCTCTGTCTTTTATCGACACAAAAGTAGATGTATCAACTAAGGCAGATGTGTTTATGATTTTGGGCTCTGTTTGATCCATTATTATAACGGAATCCATAACTAATGGAAGCAGTGTCAGGTCATAATTATTTTTAGATATATACAGCCTTAAATTATTTATTTGAAAAGGGTCAGTTGCTAATGCAATTTTGATAAATCCCATTTGTTTTGCTATTTCATAAGAGTAAAACAGATTTTCTGTACTGTGTTCAGCTTTTTCCTCAGTGAAAATATTTTGTTCAGGAATACCAAGTTCTTTTCCATATAAAGCCATTATTTTACTCTCAACGAATGGAGAATAAACTGCACTTCCAGAATAAATAACATTGTTGGCATACCCTTTATCAATCAAAAACTTCGACCACAAAACTCTATACCTCATTGTCTTGCTCCAGGTCTCACCATGATAAGGAACTCCAGGCACAATTATAACGTCAAATGGCATTCCCCGAATGTTAGACTTAAAAGTTCTATAAGGTGAACTTCTTATGGGGTTAATTACTGTGCATCCCAATGTCAAAAATAGCAGTGCTATTAAAAAACAGGAATGGATTTTTTTCATTGAAACTAGAGTCATTTATTTACGTAACCAAAGATGCAATTTCTAATCATAACAAGTGTTTCAAAGGTCTATAATTTCAACGAAATAGAGATTTAAACTTATTTATAACAATAAATTTATTGAGCTATACTTAACACTAGTTTCCTATAAATCAATTTAGTTGATAAATTGTTTAGGCCACTAAGATGATTGAATCATGGGATAAGTAAACTGAACATAAAAAGTGAATTAATGATCATTCAATAATTCCCAGACCAAATTCGCCTCGAACCCTCTAGAATTCAAATAGTTTGCCAGTTTCTGCTTTCTACGAAAAGGATTCGTTTCCTTTTCTTGACGTTCACGTCTTTTTAGCACATCAGCAAGGGTTAATAAATAATCCCTTTGGTCGATTTGTTCTAGCCCCTTCTTCTTGCAGTACTCACTGATTTTTCTTTTATTGAGCTCCGCCAAAATTTTGTTTTTCCCCCACTTTTTAATGCGAAATTTACCTATTGCATAGGCCTCAGCAAAGCGTTCCTCGTTTAAAAAATCACCATGAATAAGTGAAACTATTGTTTCTTCTACGGCTGATTGATAAAGTCCCCAGCCGTATAATTTATTGCGAACTTCTGAATGGCACCGCTCCTGATAAGCACAATACTTCTGAGCTTTAATTAAAGCTTGATGGGGAGTAAATTTCTGTCCCATTAAGACAAATAAAATAAATCTAAATTACATTTTAAGCTCGTTTCTATCATGATCGTAGAAATGATACTCCAAGAAAGTAGATGAAGTTGCCGCTTTAATCTTATATCTCTTTTTGAATTTGACCAACCACTTCATATTTACGGAAGGATAACCTTTCTTCAAGTAAGCTTCTAAGAATGGATGTACCTCAAGAGAAATGGATTCATTAGGATACTTTTCCATAATTGCAGTCATGCTTCTTTCAATTTCGTCTATAATCAAAACACTTGCCTGAACTTCACCAGTGCCTTTACAACTAGGGCAAACCTCTGCTGTTTTAATAGTCATTTGTGGTCGAACCCTTTGCCTAGTAATTTGGACCAAACCAAATTTACTTGGCGCTAAAACCTGATGCTTGGCTTTATCGTTAGCCATCGCCTCTCGCATTTTATTGTGAAGAAGTTTACGATTTTCCGCCTTTTGCAAATCAATGAAATCAATGACAATAATTCCACCCATATCTCGCAAACGCATCTGACGGCCCATTTCTTCTGCTGACTCAAGATTAACTCGCAAGGCATTTGTTTCTTGATCATCCTTAGATTTGGCAGTATTACCACTATTTACGTCCACAACATGGAGCGCCTCCGTATGTTCAATTACCAAATATGCTCCACTTTTCATGGTTACATGGCGACCAAACGATTGTTTAATCTGCTTTTCTATTCCTGCACTCTCGAACAATGGCGCTTTTCCTTTGTAGAAATTAACAATATTCTCCTTCTCCGGAGAAATTATTTTAATGTAATCTTTAAGTTCTTCTGCCATTTCAGCATTATCGACTTTGATGCTACTAAACGATTCGCTCATTACATCGCGTAAAATCGCTGACGATCTATTTAATTCTCCAAGAACTCTTTTTGCTGGCTTTGCATCATGCAAATTCTTGTGAATTTTTCGCCATCGCTTTACCAATTCTTTAAGATCTGCGTCAAGCTGTGCGACCTTCTTATCTTCTGCAACAGTTCTAACAATTACACCAAAACCTTTTGGAACAATACTTTCTAGTAACCTTTTCAGCCTTTCCTTTTCGCCATTTTTTCTGATATTTTTTGACATCGAGATTCTATCAGAAAAAGGAACAAGAACCAAGTATCTTCCTGCTAGGGTGATTTCAGTTGTAAGCCGTGGACCTTTTGTAGAGATTGGTTCTTTAGATACCTGAACGAGTATATCGAAACCTTGCTTTAAAATATCGTCAACTTTACCATTTTTATCAATGTCCTTTTCTCTGCGAAAAGTCGCTAATGCAGCAGTATTCTGCTTGCCATCTATACACCGCTTTGTATAATTGTTGTGCGTTAAAAACTGAGGACCTAAGTCAAAATAATGTAGGAAACCGTCTTTGTCATGTCCAACATGGACAAAAGCTGCATTTAAGCCAACTGCCAATTTTCTAACCTTACCAAGGTAAACATCACCTACTGAAAACTCGTTAGACTCAGGATTTTCTTTGTGGAGTTCGATAAGTCTATCATCTCCTAACAGCGCTATTCTTACTTCCTCCTCGGAAGTTGCGCTAATAACTAATTCATTATCCATAATAATATGTATATAACCGACTAAACCTCGAATTTCGAGGTTTAATAGTCAATTAATAAAATGGAGGAGCCCTTTCGAGCAACTAATAATATAAAAACCTAATTTTATTTAGGAATCAGACTAGAATCACTTCTTCTTTTTATGTCTGTTTTTTCTTAAACGCTTCTTGCGTTTGTGAGTTGACATCTTATGTCTCTTTCTTTTTTTACCGCTTGGCATAACTAATTAATTTTTAATTTTTTAATATGTTTTTCAACCTCTTCAATGCGCTTTAAATCACTGATAGAGGCTTTAAATTCCTCAAAACTTTCTATTGCTAATTCTTTCTTACCTATTCCTGCATACGAATGACCCAAATACAAATACGCTTCTGTATATTCGGGATCTAATTCAAGGACTTTAGTTAATCGTGTAATGGCTTTTTCTAACTGCCCAGATTGAACAGAGAATATACCCAAATAAAATTGGGCCTCGACATTTTCCGGGTCATCTTCTGCTATTTGACGAAGCTTAAGAATCCCTTTCATAGGGTCGCTTCCATTTTTCACTAACTCAACTGCCTCTTCAATTCCTAGTGAAGAATCGTTTTCGATAACAGCTGGATTTTGTACCTTACTCGGTAATAAATATAAAAGAACTACTACTGCAATAGAAAATGCAATTGCAAATATCTGACTTTTAGTTGAGAAACGCACTAAGGTTAACCAACTTTTATGCTCTTCTTAACTTCTTCGCTGAATGTTTTAGAAGGTTTAAATGCTGGAATGTAGTGCGCAGGTATAATGATTGTGGTGTTTTTAGAAATATTTCTTCCTGTCTTCTCCGCTCTTTTCTTATTAATGAAACTTCCAAATCCTCGTAAGTACACATTTTCGCCGTTCTCCAAAGAATTTTTAATGGAACCCATAAAAGCTTCAACGGTTGCCTGAACCGCTATTTTTTCAATTCCTGTTTGATTCGCAATTTCGCTTACAATATCTGCCTTTGTCATATTTTTTTTTTAAAGGTCTCTAAATCAGATTACTAATATTTAATGTAATGTTTACACTATTTCACAAACTTAAAATATAAAACATAGTTTTTCATGTAAAATCTATTATTTTTGACCAACAGCTGTTTTTGCACTACCAAATGCATTTTTCCAAAGAAATAATTAATTGGTATCACCTCAATAAAAGGGATTTACCTTGGAGAAATACTCGAAATCCATACAAAATTTGGTTGTCTGAAATTATTCTACAACAAACAAAGGTCATTCAAGGGCTTAGCTATTACCTGAAATTTATTAAACACTTTCCAACAGTGCAAGATCTTGCTCAAGCCAAAGAAGGTGCTGTTCTAAAACTATGGCAAGGTCTAGGCTACTATTCTAGAGCTCGGAATTTACATTATTCAGCTATTCAAATTGTTTCTGAGTTTGATGGGAAGTTTCCAGCAGATTATGCCACTTTAATAAAACTTAAAGGCGTTGGTGACTACACCGCTTCTGCCGTTTCCTCATTTTGTTTAAACGAAGCCCAACCAGTAGTTGATGGTAATGTTTATAGAGTTCTCTCTAGATATTTTGGTGTTGAAAATGCAATAGACTCAACCCTTGGCAAAAAAAAGTTCAAAACTCTCGCCAACGATGTTCTCGACAAAAAACAACCAGGATTGCACAACCAAGCAATAATGGAGTTTGGGGCACTTCAATGCGTTCCAAAAAATCCTGAATGTAAAAAATGTCCCTTGGTGTCTTCTTGTTCGGCTTACTCAAATTCCACAGTTACTATTCTTCCCCATAAACAAAAGAAAATAAAACAACGACACCGCTATTTCAATTACTTTGTCATCAGGCATGGTGACGACACATATTTAGAAAAGAGAACTAACAAAGGAATATGGGAAAATCTGTTTCAGTTTCCATTGATTGAGACTGCAGAAAAGTTAGCAATTGATAAGTTGGTTCGATTGCCAGAATGGGATGCGCTTTTTAATAACTCAACTTATAAAATTGACACTGTTCGCAAGGAGATAAAACACATTCTTAGCCATCAAATAATTCATGCTCGATTCTTCGAAATAATCATTATCGGAAGTTTTGAAAGTAATTACCTAAAGGTTTTATTAGATGATATTGATAAATATCCGGTACCTATTTTAATCGGTAATTATATCGAGCAGCACATTTCTTCTGTGTCAGTTTAATTTTCTACATTTGTTAGGACAAAGACTAATGCAATGGCTGGAAGTGTAAATAAAGTAATTCTAATTGGTAATCTTGGTAAAGATCCAGATGTCAGACATTTTGAGAACGGTGGTTCCGTTGCGAGTTTTCCTATAGCAACTACTGAATCATACAAAAATAGAGAAACTGGTGAAAAAGTTGTTATGCCAACCGACTGGCATAATATCTCAATCCGAAGACCTGGTCTTGCAAAAATAGCAGAGACTTACCTTAAAAAAGGTCAACAAATATATGTCGAAGGTAAGCTTAGAACTAGAACTTACGAAAAAGATGGCGACACCAAATACATCACTGAAGTAGTTGTAGATGAATTCACTATGTTAGGAAGTAAGGCCGATAATGACAATGCTGCCCAAGAATCTACTCCGCCCCAAGCGGAAGCAATCACCAAGATCAAAAAAACTGAATCAAAGCCGAAATTGGAAGATAAAACTCAGGATGACGATTTACCGTTTTAACTTAAAATTAATCTAGAAATTGGACGAACCTCCTCCCCTTTTACTTCTTAATATTTTTTCATCCGATTCGTTCGTAATCTTTGTCGGATTTATCATAATGACTGCTTTACTATTCTGCTCTGCTTTTGTGTCAGGGGCAGAAGTCGCTTATTTTTCGTTATCTCCTGCCGACCAAGAGGAACTAAAGTATTCAAAGTCAAAACTTAACAATCTCATAAAAGATTTATTAGCTAAACCAAAAAAGCTATTGGCAACTATACTTATTGCAAACAACTTTATAAACATTAGCATAGTTATTGTCTCTTCTTATCTATCTTCTAATTTGTTTTCTTTTGAGAAAGAATTTATTGGAATATCTCCTCAAATTTGGGAATTTGTGGTTCTTGTGGTGGGAGTTACATTTCTAATTCTATTAGTGGGGGAGGTCATTCCTAAAGTATATGCTAATAAATATCCGCTTAAACTGGCTGGAATAATGGCTTATCCTATATACTCTTTAGGTCAAATTTTCTGGTACATTGGGTTAAGCCCCTGTCTAATTTCTACAACATCTTTTATTGATAAAAAATTTAAGAAAAAGACTGAAAATATTTCTATAGACCAGTTGGCAATAATGCGGGAAATAACAGACGAAAATGAAGTGCTGAAAGACTCACAAAAAATCTTACAAGGAATTGTGAATTTCGGGAAAACAGATGTTAAACAAATAATGCAGCCAAGAACAGAGGTGACCGCAATAAACATAGAAGCGGATTTCAAAACTGTTATGAATGACATTATAGTGTCTGGGTTTTCTCGCATTCCAATATATAAAGAAAACTTTGACCAAATTGAAGGTGTTTTATACGTGAAAGATTTACTTGCTCATCTTGATAAAGCTGACCGCTTCAAATGGCAACCCATATTAAGAGAAGCCTACTTTGTTCCTGAAAGTAAAAAGATCGATGATCTTTTATCTGAATTTCAGTCAAAAAAAATACATCTCGCTATTGTTGTTGATGAATATGGTGGTAATTCGGGTATCGTGACACTCGAAGATATTATTGAAGAAATTGTTGGAGATATTGCAGATGAATTCGATGAAGACGACCTAACTTATTCTAAACTTGATAACTCAAACTACGTATTCGAAGGGAAAACTCCTTTAATAGATTTATACCGCGTTTTAGATATTGATGGCGAATGCTTTGAGAAAAACAAGGGTGATTCGGATACTATAGCTGGGTTTGTTTTGGAGCTTTCTGGAAAAATTATGCGAAAAAATGAAAAGATCAGTTTCGAAACTTATATTTTTACTATCGAATCCTCAGACAATAGAAGAATAAAAAGAGTTAAAGTAACTATAAGTGATGCAAAAATTGACGAAGCTGAAAAATAGCATTTTATTGTTTTTTAGCGTATCGTTATTAATAGCGTGCGAAGAAGTTTACTCCCCAAAACCTAGAGGGTTTTTTAGAATTGACCTTCCTGAACACAACTATAAAAATTTCACTCCCATAGACTGCCCATATAGTTTCGATATTAATAAACAAGCTTTCATTGCTAATAGCAGAAGTAATGTTAATGAGCCCTGTTGGGTAAATATTAATTACCCTCGGTTTAAATCTACAGTTCATATTAGCTATAAACAGATTGATAATGACTTGCCAAAATTTCTTGAAGACTCACGAACACTTGTATACAAACACACTGTTAAAGCTTCCGATATTCAAGAAAAATTAATCGTTAATGATTCAGCTAAAGTTTATGGTTTAGTGTACTTTTTGGAGGGTGATGCTGCCTCGACTATGCAATTTTACTTGACAGACAGCGCTAATCACTTTTTACGTGGGGCTCTATATTTTAATGCAAGACCAAATCCAGATTCTATTGCTCCAGTTCAAGAGTTTATTCGGCAAGATGTTTTACATTTTATTAATTCCTTTGAATGGAAAAACGTTTAGCGTTCCATTAATTATCCATTTCTGCTGTTTTTTTGAATTAAGATTTAAGTATATTGGTCACGTAAAAAAAACTCATGAAAAAGCACCTATTTTCTTTATTCCTTATCGCCCTTACAATTAGCGCGTTGGCCCAAGAACAGTTCTCAAAAGTTAAAATCTACACTGATGATTTTGGATTACAACAATTAATACAATTAGGCGTAGGGTTAGATCATGGGCAAAGAGAAAAAGGAGAGTTCTTTATTTCTGATTTTTCTGCTTCCGACATATTAATTATGGAGGCCAACGGATTCGCAATCGAGATACTTATCAATGATGTTTCTGCCTATTATCAAGATAGAAATAATGATTCAGAATATAGAGAAATCAGAGATGATAATTGCTCTGGAACTTCTCCTGAGAATGAATTTACTACTCCATCAGATTTCAACTTAGGTTCAATGGGTGGATTTTATACTTATCAAGAGTTCTTAAATCACTTAGACACAATGTTTGCAAAATATCCTAATCTAATAACGCAAAGAACAGCGATAGATACATTTCAAACACATGAGGGCAGACCAATATACTGGCTTAAAATTTCTGACAATCCGAACATTGATGAATCTGAACCAGAGATTTTATATACTTCAGTGCACCACGCAAGGGAGCCAGCATCACTTTCCCAAGTTATTATGTACATGTACTACCTTCTAGAAAACTATGGCATAATTGACGAGGTAACCAATATTGTAGATAATACTGAGCTATATTTTATTCCAATGATTAACCCAGATGGATACATTCACAACTTTACCACAAACCCAAATGGTGGAGGTATGTGGCGAAAGAATCGAAGAATTAATGGAGGCGGGGAATACGGTGTTGATCTCAACCGAAATTATGGTCATTTTTGGGGTTTTGACGACAATGGATCTTCACCGAACCCAAGCAGCCAAACATATAGAGGTCCAGCAGCATTTTCAGAACCAGAAATTCAAGCAGTCAAGTTTTTTAGTGAAGAACGTGATTTTTTAATGGTATTAAATTACCACACGTATGGGAATCTATTAATCTATCCCTGGGGATATGCTCAATCTCTTTACACACCAGACTCTGCATTATTTGTAGAATACGCGAAAGTTATGACCGAGCAAAATAACTATACGTATGGAACAGGTGACCAGACTGTAGGTTATATTGTTAACGGTGATTCTGACGATTGGCAGTATGGTGAACAAACAACAAAAGATAAGGCACTTTCATTTACGCCTGAGGCAGGAGATAATGATGATGGATTTTGGCCAACATCAAGTAGGATAATTCCTATTAGCAAGTCGAACTTAAGACAAAATCTTAATTACGCTCATCTTGCGGGTAAATATGCTCGAGTTGAAGATAAATCACCTACAACAATTTCTAATATAAGTTCTTATATTGACTTTGAAATTAAACGCTTAGGTCTTGATTCTCCAGCAACATTTACAGTTAATCTTGTCCCTATAAGTCCGCAAATTTCTAGTGTTGGAGGTCCTGTAGTTTTTTCGGGCATGTCTTTACTCGAAACTAGAGTAGATTCAATTTCGATGAATTTAATTACAGGTATAAATGATGGCGACCAGATCAAGTTTTTGATGAACATAGATAATGGTTCTTTTATTGTTTCTGACACTATTACCAAAACCTATGGCACCGGAACTTCTGTATTTGCGGATAATGCGAGCAGCATAGCTAACTGGACCGCCGAAGGAAGTTGGGCAATAACTACCGAAGATTATCATTCGGGGCCAAGTTCTTTTACTGACTCACCAGGTGGCGATCATGGTAATAGTGTTACAAGTAGTCTCTTTCTCAATGATACAATTGATTTAACCAATGCAGTATCAGCCAATTTAAATTTTTGGGCACGTTGGGAGCTAGAAACAGGCTATGATTACGTTCAGGTTCAGGCTTCGAATGACTTTGGCGCGAGCTGGATTCCATTATGCGGCCAATATACCAAAATCGGAAATTCTAGTCAAGATGAGGGGAACCCAGTATTTAATGGATTCCAGTTTGAATGGGTATTAGAAGAAATGGATTTAACTGACTTTTTAGGAGAAGAAATATTACTTCGGGTGCGCTTTAAAAGCGATAATTTCACAACAGAAGATGGGTTCTACCTTGATGATGTGGAGATTAACATAATTGAAGGTGAAAATTCTGAAAACTCTATTT
>Ga0055584_100007367_pt1 | contig 10789 bp, 9 predicted proteins | sample OSDHelmetaG_FD_58716 | JGI IMG/M metagenome (GOLD analysis project Ga0055584, IMG submission 58716) | Pelagic marine sediment microbial communities from the LTER site Helgoland, North Sea, for post-phytoplankton bloom and carbon turnover... | ecosystem: Environmental > Aquatic > Marine >...
CGCCGATTTGATCCTCAGCTTGCGGGCGCTCTAAAAATACGGCTAAAGCGGTGGGCATGCTGCCCATCTCAACGATCGGGCGGCCTTTTTGTGTCTTCCGATCAGCCGCAGAGACCGCAAGCCCTGGGTTCAAGGCGCTCCTGAATGTAGGAGATCAGCCATAACGCCGTACCCATTGCACCGATCTGACCATAACAATTCTTATGGGCTTCGCCGCGCCAAACGACTGGCCGCCAGACTGGCGCTGGCACACCGTATCGCCGGGTGGGTCTGACATGCTCCCGATCCAGCTTGATACAGCACGCCTGACCATTGTGATCGTGGGCCGAGGCCTCGCCGCCGCCCGCAAGGTCAAGACTGCGCGGGACGGCGGTGCCCGGCATCTGGCTGTCTTTTCGGACAACCCGGGGCCGGCGCTTACTGCTGCAGCCGGCGGGGACCTGATCGATCGCCTGCCCGACAACACCGAACTGGCCAGAGCGCATCTGGTGATTTCCGCCGGGCTGGAAGATGTCGAAGAGATCGCGCTGGGCGAGCGCTGCCGTGCCCTCCACATTCTGGTCAATGTCGAGGACCGTCCGGAATACTGCGACGTCCATCTTCCTGCCGTGCTGCGGCGTGGCGATCTGACGTTGGCGATCTCGACCAACGGACGCGCGCCGGGTCTGGCTGGCTTGTTGCGCCGCCATCTTGAAACCCTGTTCGGCCCGGAATGGGAACACCGGATTGACGAGGTGGCCGACGTTCGGGCGGGATGGCGCGCCAACGGGGTAGATATGGCAGGCGTCAAACAGCGGCTCAGCCGGTTTGTGGAGCAGCGCAAATGGTTGCCGTGAACGGCTGGCAGCAACGCCGCAGTATCCGTGCCCGGGCAAGGGCAGCAGAGCTGGCGGCGGCGTATAGTCACTATGATGCCGGTGACCTGTTGCGCGTCATGATCGAAGAGGCGTTTGCGGGCGATCTGGCCATCGCGTCCTCCTTTGGTGCCGAGGCTGTGGCGCTGCTGGCGCTGGCTGCAGAGATCGACCCCGCTGTGCCTGTGTTGTTTCTTGATACCGGCAAGCTGTTCCCCGAGACCGTTGCCTACCGTGATGATGTCGTCGCCCATCTGGGCCTGACGGACGTGCGGGTCGTCGCGCCCGACATCCTGGACGTTGCGGCAGTCGATACCTCAGGTGATCTCTGGTCGCGCCAGGCAGGAGCGTGCTGCTACCTGCGCAAGGTTGTGCCACTGGTTCAGGCGGTCACGCCCTTTAGCGCATGGGTCACGGGGCGCAAACGGTATCAGGGTGACGGGCGCCGCGCGCTTGCGCCCATCGAGGCGTCGGACGGGTGGGTCAAGATCAATCCGCTCGCGGCCTGGACCAAACAGGATGTCTTTGGCTTGATTGCCAGACGTGGTCTGCCCAAACATCCCTTGCTGGCGCAGGGTTACCTTTCCATCGGATGCCAGCCCTGCACGCGCCCGGTAACGGCCCTGGAAGATGAACGTGACGGGCGCTGGGCCGGACAGGACAAAACCGAATGCGGCATTCATACCCTGGAGCGACCAACCGGCACTTCAGGATCGGCGCGGAACATCAACCAGCCACACCCGCAACCATGACACGTGAACCGTTTGGAGCTTGTTATGAGAGGTTTGGCGACACACATGATTTCCTGTAAGCCCTCTGCGTCCTGACAAACATGGCCCCGATGGGGCTGCTCCTCCTGCCTCCAGGTTCCCATGACCGAGCTTTCCCTGGCCCACGGCCTTTCCTTTGACGAGCTCTATCAACGCGACGGCCTCGTGCGCCTGGACCGTGTCTTTGTCGAGAACCTGAAAACACGTGAACTGGCGCTGTTCAACCGCCTGATGGCTGGGCGCGAGAATCCAGATGGCCTGGACGAGAAAGAACATTCCGAACTGCTGGTCGATCTGGGCCCCTTCGTCGAGAGCTTTGTGGGCGAGCTGTTCGGGCTGGAAGCCGAGCTTGGCAAACAGCGCGCGGAACGCGACCGGCTGAACCCGATCTATGCCTGCAAGCTGCAGTTCGTGCGTCGCCGCGCGGCCAAGGCCTTCAAGCCCGATGAACTTGCTGCTGCAGACGGCAGGGCACTGCGTCGCGCACTGGAAGACGAGATCGGCGAGACGCTGAACGAACTCAACTTTTCCATCGCCGTCATGGGCTGGCTGGAAGATGAGGAGGCCAACGCCGGAAAACTGGAGAGCGCAGCCAAGTTTGCCGCCTGGGCGACGCTCTCAAAGGACGGCAAAGCGCGTTACCGCAAGAGCCCGCTGTTCCACCTGCCAGCAAAGATTGATGCCGCCAATCTGGTCGCCGTCGAGACGATCGAGATAGATGGTGTGACCATGCTGCGCGCCCATGACGACCATCTGCGTCTGCGTGAAGGGTTTGCGCTGACCGATCAGGGCATGGACCTGACCGGCACGCTGGACCAGGCAAACTACTGCATCTTCTGCCACAATCAGGGCAAGGACAGCTGCTCCAAAGGCCTGAAGGAAAAGGACGGCAGTGCCTTCAAGGCTTCGGCATCGGGCGTCGCGCTGGCGGGCTGCCCGCTGGACGAAAAAGTGAGCGAGATGAACCTGCTCAAAGCCCAGGGCCATGGCCTTGGCGCACTGGGCGTTGCCATGGTCGACAATCCGCTCTGTGCAGCCACGGGTCATCGCATCTGCAATGACTGCATGAAGGCCTGCATCTATCAGAAGCAGGAGCCAGTCGACATTCCCCAAATCGAGACACGCACGCTCAAAGACATTCTGGCGCTGCCCTGGGGTTTCGAGATCTACAGCCTGCTGTCGCGCTGGAATCCGCTCAACCTGGTCCGTCCCCTGCCCCGTCCGGCAACGGGAAGGCGCGTCCTGGTGGTTGGCCTGGGTCCTGCAGGCTTCAACCTTTCGCACCACCTGATGAACGACGGGCATACCGTGGTTGCCGTCGATGGCCTGAAAATCGAGCCGCTGGAGACCGAGTTCTCTGGCATCGATGTTTTCGGTGAGCGCCATCCCATGCGCCCGATCCGTGATGTCGAAGAGCTCTATGAAGACCTCGATGATCGTGTGATGGCCGGGTTTGGCGGCGTGGCCGAATACGGAATTACCGTGCGCTGGAACAAGAACTTCCTGAAGCTGATTCGCCTGCAGCTTGAACGGCGTAACAGTTTCCGCATGTTCGGCGGCGTACGCTTTGGCGGTACGCTAACCATCGACAGCGCCTTTGCCTCGGGCTTTGACCATGTTGCCCATTGCGCCGGTGCGGGACGGCCAACCTATATCGACATGCCCAACGCGCTGGCACGGGGCGTGCGCATGGCATCGGACTTCCTGATGGCGTTGCAGCTGACCGGCGCAGCACGCAAAACCTCTATCGCGAGCCTGCAATTGCGCCTGCCTGCCGTCGTTATCGGCGGCGGCCTGACTGCCATCGACACCGCAACCGAAGCGCTCGCCTATTATCCCGTTCAGGTCGAGAAGTTCCTGCATCGCTACGAAACCCTGGCCGCCGAACGGGGCGAAGAAGCCGTACGCGCCGGCTGGACGGCTGAGGAAACCGAGGTTGGTGATACCTTCCTTGAGCATGCCCGCGCGATACGCGACGAGCGTACCGCTGCACGGTTCGCCGAGCGTGAGCCCAACATACTGGGCATGCTGGATTCCTGGGGCGGGGTCACCATGGCCTATCGCCGTGACCTGACCGATGCACCGAGTTATCGCCTGAACCACGAGGAAGTCGCGTTGGCCATGGAAGAAGGCATCCGCATTGCACCGGGTCTGTCTCCCCAGGCGATTGATGTCGACGACCACGGCCATGCCCGGGCCATCCGCATGAGCGACGGCGACGGCAACGAACATGTGTTGCCCGCCCACGCGGTGCTGGTTGCCGCAGGGACCCAGCCCAACACCGTGCTGGCACGTGAAGACACGCAGCATCTGGGTCTGGACGGCAAGTTCTTCCAGGCGCTCGATTTGGACGGCAACCCGGTATCGCCAGAGAAGCTGGCCAAACCCGCAGAAGTTCATGTGCTGATGCATGTGGGCCAGGACGGCCGGGCCGTCAGCTTCCACGGCGATCTCCACCCCAGTTTCGCGGGCAACGTGGTGAAGGCCATGGGTGGGGCCAAGCGCGCCTATCCCGTCATCACCAGTGTGCTTGAGCGCCTGGGCGAGGCAGAGGCACGTGACGACACAACGTTCATTGCAGATCTCAACGACCGCCTGATCGCCCGTGTCGTGGCCGTCGAACGCCTGACACCCACCATTGTGGAAGTTGTGGTCGAAGCACCGGAAGCGGCCTCCATGTTCCACCCGGGTCAGTTCTATCGTTTGCAGAACTACGAGGCGCGCGCGCCCAAGGGCGATGACGGCACCCTGCTGGCCATGGAACCGCTGGCGATGACCGGCGCATCGATTCCGGTTGCTGGCCGACAGTTGAGCGTGATCGGCCTGGAGATGGGCGGATCGTCCGACCTGATGGCACAGCTTCAGCCGGGCGAACCCGTCATCCTGATGGGCCCGACTGGAACGCCGACCGAAACCGAACCTGGCGAAACCGTTCTGCTGATCGGTGGTGGATTGGGCAATGCGGTCCTGTTCTCCATCGGCAAAGCCATGCGCGATGCCGGGTCACGGGTGCTGTATGCCGCTGGCTACAAGGCCATGGCCGACCGCTACAAGGTGCCCGAGATCGAGGCGGCAGCCGACACCATTATCTGGGCCTGCGACGAAGAACCCGGATTTACACCGGGGCGCGACCAGGACCACACCATCGTCGGCAACATTGTCGAAGCGATCGTTGCCTACCAGGAAGGCCGGTTGGGCGAAAAGACCATCGACCTCACCGAAGTCGACCGCATCGTCGTGATCGGATCCGACCGCATGATGGCGGCTGTGAAAGCTGCACGCTTCAATGCGCTGGCGCCCTGGCTCAAGACCGAACACATCGCCATCGGCAGCATCAACAGCCCGATGCAATGCATGATGAAGGAAATCTGCGCCCAGTGCCTGCAGCCCCAGGTCGACCCCGAAACCGGCGAACGCCGTCCGCCCGTGTTCTCCTGCTTCAATCAGGACCAACGGCTCGATTGCGTCGACTTCAAGGGCCTGAACGATCGCCTGGCCCAGAACGGCGTGCACGAAAAACTCACACGCCACTGGATCGACCGAACCCTGCAGGACTTGTCTCTGCGCGATGCCGCAGAATAGGGTTGCCCCTAGAACCGAGAGGAACACATTCATGAAGGTACTTGTCGTGATGGCGCATTCACGCCGGGATTCGTTGACCGGGCAAATTGCCGACGCGGTTGCCGCCGGCCTGGCGGATGCGGGCCATGAAGCCGAGATCGCGGATCTCTATGGCGAAGGTTTTGACCCCCTGGTCACACCGCCCGACGAGCCTGACTGGGAACGCGAAGACAAGGTCTATGCCGAAAGCACTCAGGCCGAGATTGCGCGCCTGCAGCGCAACGACGGCATCATCCTGGTTTTCCCGATCTGGTGGTGGTCCTTCCCCGCAATCATGAAGGGCTGGATCGACCGGGTCTGGAACAAGGACGTCGCCTATGGCGCCAACACGCTGAACCACAAACGTGCGCTGGCCATCGGGCTTTCGGCATCCGATGCCGCGCAATATGCCAAACGCGGTTACGACACGGCAATTGAAACCCAGATCGTGACCGGCATCTTTGACTTCTGCGGCATTCCCGACGGACGGCTTGAGTATCTGCACGGCTCAACCGACGGCGGTGAACGCGCCGTGGAAATGATCGGTGAAGCCCGGGAACTGGGCAAACATTTCGCCGACGGGTTATAGGAACTCATCGGTCTGCAGTGCGGGAACGTTAGATATGAGCGCTGCAGACCGTGAAGCCTTTGCCGAAAGGCTGATGCAGAGCAGCAGCCAGGCCGAAGAGATCCTCCTGCGCCTGCTTGCGATCTCCAGCGAAAATCCACCCGGAGACACGGTCGCTCTCGCGCACGAGATCCAGTCGATTCTGTCTTCTGTTCCAGGCATCGAGGTCGAGCTGGTCACGGCTGTTGAGCCCATTGCCAATGTTGCAGCCGTGATCCGCGGAGGGGCACCCGGTCGCAGGCTGGTGTTCAACGGTCACCTCGACACATTCGAGAACGGTGATCTGTCGGCCTGGTCAACCAGCCCGTTCGGCGAACGCACAACAGACCATATTTATGGTCGAGGCGCCGCCGACATGAAGGGCGGCCTTGCCGCGCAGATCTTTGCCGCCATGCGTCTGGCTGAAATGCGCGAGCACTGGCAAGGCGAACTCGCTCTGATTCTGACGGGTGACGAAGAAACCGCCGGCCCGCACGGCACCCAGTTTCTGCTGGAAACCAACGAACTGGCCACGGGCGATGCGATGATGTGTGCAGACGCAGGCTCACCCCAGGTCTTGCGCTTCGGCGAAAAGGGAACGATCTGGATGACCATCCAAGCGCGCGGCAAGGGTGGTCACGGTGCACACGCCCATCTGACCACCAGCGCGGTCGACCGCCTGATCGACGCCATGACGCGCCTTCGAGAGATCACCACCATGCCTCTTGCAGCCAGGCCGGAGATCGACGCTGCCATCGGCCATGCGTCAGACATTTCCGAACAACATTCCGGTGCGGGCGAAGCACAAACGCTGAAATCGATCACGGTGAACTTTGGAACCATTCAGGGCGGCACGACCCGCAACATCGTGGCCGATCACGCCGAGGCAACGGCCGACATCCGCCTGCCTGCCGGGGTCAGTCTGGAGCAGGCCAACGCAGAGATTGCGGCGCGCCTGGAAGGCCTGCCCGGCATGAGCTACCGGATCGACAGCCAGACCCAGCCCAGTGTCACCGATCCCGGCGAGGAGGTCGTTGCGCGTTCAGTCGCGGTCAGCAGTGAAGTCCTCGGCCGCCGCGCCGTCGCCACCATGCGGGTTGGCGCCAGTGATTCCCCGCTGTTTCGCGCGCGCGGCATTCCATCGGTCGTCTGCGGCCTGACGCCCTTCAACATGGGCGCGCCGGACGAACACGTCCTGATCGAAGAACTCCGGCAACTGGCCCGGATCTATGCCCTGACCGGCTTTGATTATCTGTCTGCCAGCACGCCCTGAACTGGGCTAGCCGATCACGACAATCATAACCGAGACCGCAAGCAGGAAGCCCAACGCAAAGCGCCGGTGGAGGTGCACGGTTGCCGGATTGAAACTCCGCATGCCGATCCAGGTGCCCAGCAGGACAAACGGCAGGACAAAGCCCGATCGTGTCAGGGCGGTTTCGTTCATGACGCCTTCGAGCGAAAAGACAATCAAAGTGACCAGCGCGAGGATGGTGAAAAAACCGACCAGGTTGGCACGACCGATGGCGGGATCACCATCGCGCGCCAGCTGATAGAGCACGACCGGCGGGCCGCCGATGCCCACACCTGCATTGAGGAACCCCGCGATGAGGCCAACCCCGATATGGGTTGCCGTGTTGCGCGGACCCCGATAACGCCAGCCGATCAGCATGATGAGCGTGAAGAAGACAACAAAGGCAGCGATGGCGCGGCGCATCAGCTCCGCATCGGCATTAATCAGGACCCAAGCGCCCAACGGGACGGTGAAGACCGACACACATCCCAGGATCAGAACCTCGCGCCGGTCGATCAGACGCCAGGTGCCGCCAAGCATACGCACGGCGTTGACCAGGCCCATGATGGTGACAATCGGGATTGCCTCGACCGGTGAAAACAGAACTGCCAGAATCGGCATCATGACGAGATTGAGACCAAATCCTGCAAACCCGCTGATGAGGGCAGCAACCAGCCCGGCCGCAGCAGCGCCAGCAAGTTCTAGAGTCATCAGATCTGCCAGGGGCATGGTCGCTGTCTTTCAGGAAAGGCGGGCTTGTCTCTCACGGAGCGCGCCATCCGGCAATGGGGTAAGGTCCGCCATGGGCAAGCTATTGAAATGAAGCCGGACCGCCAGAAACGTTTTTTTGATCCCGATCGCCTGTTGGATGCACTGGACGGGTTCGAAGCCTGGAATGCACGCCAGTCACCATGGCTGCGCATCCCGTTGGGCATTCTTCTTTGCCTGGGTGCGGTGCTGGCGATCCTTCCCGTCTTTGGTCTGTGGATGCTGCCGCTTGGCCTGCTGATCCTGTCCGAAGACATCCCCTGGCTTAGAAACCGGCGCGAAAAATTCGAGGGCTGGTTGCGCAGACTTGTCGGCACACGCCGGGAACGCAAACTGGCCGTTCTGGAAGATGAGCGAGGACGCTGACGCAGCCTCGCGGCGACGTGCAAACGGCTTGCGACTTGGTATAGGTTTTCACGGGAGATTCATCACTCTGCATTGAGGGGCTTCATGCACGCCATCATCGCCGCCGTGGTCGCGGTTCTGCTTTGTCTTCTTCTGTTCAAGGTGATCCGCAAACAGCGCCTGATCGGCGCGCCGAAATCTGGTGCCGGCATGGTGCAGCGCATCGCCTTTGCATTGGCCCTGATTGGCCTGGTTCTCATTGTTCTGGGGTGGGCCGGCATTGCGGGCTTTGGGTGGAGCGTCTGGCTGGTCTGGGCCGCCCTGGTGATCTACCTGATCTCCGCCATTGTTCGGGCAACGAAGCGCTTGTGAGGGCTTTTGTCTTGTAGCCTCAGTCGCCGGCCCTCGCTCCGTTCACTTGGCTTACGCGCCTCGCGGCGCCGAATGCCTGCTCACCGCTGGAGCAGGCACATTTCACAATCAGCGCAGGTGGTGCGTGAGACAATCAGCTCAAGTGGCGTGTTCATGGGGAGGCCCTCCTGGGCCGACAGGGAGCGACTGCGACCCCGCCGCGCAAGCGGCGTTAGCCAAGTGAACGGAGTGAACGCTGGCGCTTGAGGCTAAATGACAGAGCGGAGCGAGAGCCGGCGCTTGAGGGAACAAAACAGAAAACCCCGTTCAGGGGTAAATGCGCCTCTGCAGGGCTTCGGCAATGGCACCGACGCCGGGACCGAAGGGCTGGCGACCGGAGAGATCGGGAAAGACCTCGCGCACGGTATCGGCCAGGCCGCCCAGCTTCTTGGGAACCAGGCGTTGGGTGACATCAAGTGCGCGCAAAGCAATGGGAGCAAGGCTGGCGAGCGCCATGTCGAGGCATTCCCCGGCGCGCTGCTGTTTGCTCCAGGCCAGGAACACGGGGCTGGCGACATCGTTCTGACCAAAGCCACCTGATTCGGAACCGGGAAGAAGTGTTGCCTGGGCATACATGCGCGCCTCCTCCTCATATCCGGTCTGGGCCATGGGGATACAACCCATGTAGCCCCGCCGCATGCCGTCCGGGGTATCGGGCGCGATAAGCTGATCGGGCAGGAGCGAGACATTGCCATCGAGCAATTTGGCACCGTGACGCTCGGCGATGACGCACAGATTGGCATAGGCCGCGCTGAGGCAATCCATCGCCATCACGGCATGGGGATTGTGATAGCCGCCGGTTGAGACGAACTGGCCATGGGGATGATCGTCATCAACGACGTCGATCCAGACCGGATTGTCGGTCACCGCCTGCAACGACTCCGTGGCGACATCTTCGGCCATGGCAGCAGCACGGCGGGCCTGGCCCAGCATGCGCGGGACGATGCGGTAGCTGACCGGGGCTTGATAGGAACGCCGTTCACCGCCATGGCCACCATCGATCAGGCCACGCAGGGTGGACAGGGCCCAGCGATCGTGGGGATTGTTCCAGTATGCTTCGAGCTCGGCATCGAGATGTCCCAGGGGCGCGTTGAAGCCTTCGAACGATAGCGCCAGAACCTCACAGGCAACCTGCAGACGGTTGGCGGCCGTCAATGCGGCATCGGTCACGAGCCCGGTAGCCGAAGGCGAGCCGTTGACCAGACACATGACATCCTTTTCTTCAGGCTCGATCTCCTCGACCAGGTTCATGAAGAGGTGACTGAGCGAGAGGATTTCACCTGCTCCGCCCTGCCCCTTTGCAGGCAGCGGCGGCAAGGCACTGCCATCGAGCATGGCTGCGACTCCGCATGCGATCTCGGGCGAGACCGCGGCGTGGCCTTCGACAAAGTTGGTCAGGCGCGCCAACACGATCATGCGCACCACACGTTCGGGCAGGAGGTCACCCCAGGAAGATGCCGCACCGACGGGCGACATCTTTGCCCAGCCCTTGCGTTCATCCGGCTTGAGTTTGGTTTTGGCCATCTGGCCGGCACCGGTGGTGACGCCGTAGATCGTGACATCCGGGTCATGTTCAAGGATACGCGTCAGGCGATCACGCCCTGCCGCCATGGCCGCAACTGCACGGGGACTTAAAGAAACCCCTTCACCCTTCCAGGCGACACGGCGAGCCGTCTCAAGGGTAAGATCGGCACGTGTCTCGACCGTGACCGTCATGGTTTAGACTCCTGTATCTGGCGGCTTTCTGCTGTTTCTGATGCGAAACAGGGCATTGCGGCCCTTGTGTGTTGGTGGTCACAGTCTGAACACAAATCGAGATTGCGACGAACGATTAATGGTTTCCCTAACCGTTTGTTAAGAATTTGATCCCATATTCCTACTCGACCGGGGGCGCCAGGATGACAACGGTCAGACCAACGGATGGTTTTACCAATTGCCCCGGCCAACCGATTGAATCAGATACCCTTAAGGAGGGATCAACATGAAAGCACTTACCAATTTCGCAGCAAGCAAGCTCGCCAAGTTCCGCAAGGACGACGAAGGCGTGACCGCCATTGAGTATGGCCTCATCGCCGGCGCCATCGCGGTTGCCATTATCGCCGTCCTGCTGATCCTGGGCGAAGACATCAACGCCCTGTTCGAG
>Ga0055584_100007369_pt1 | contig 10789 bp, 8 predicted proteins | sample OSDHelmetaG_FD_58716 | JGI IMG/M metagenome (GOLD analysis project Ga0055584, IMG submission 58716) | Pelagic marine sediment microbial communities from the LTER site Helgoland, North Sea, for post-phytoplankton bloom and carbon turnover... | ecosystem: Environmental > Aquatic > Marine >...
CAAGTTATGCACCTTCTCTAATTAATTTTCGTTTAGAGTTAATTAAAGATCTTTTATCTAGAAATCATAGTGTAAGTATTGCCGCACCTAAAGAAAAATTTTCAAACGAAATTAAGAAAGAACTAAATAGTTTAGGTGTAAATATATATACTTTTTCACTCTCAAGGACAGGCTTAAATTTTTTTAGAGAGATTAGATCTCTATATCAAATTTTCATGATCATTAAAAAAACTAAACCAGGTGTGATAATTGCATATACTGTTAAACCAGTCATATATTCAGGTTTGATTGTTAAATTTTTTAAAAAAATACGTTATTACCCTTTAATAACGGGATTAGGTTATGCTTTTATCAGTCAAGAGTCTTTAAAGCATAAAATATTTAATTATCTAATTATCAAATTATATAATTTAGGATTAAAAAATTCAACAAAGATAATTTTTCAAAATAAAGATGACCAAGATTTTTTTAATAATTTAAAAATAATAAATAAAGAACAAATATCCAAAATTGTGAATGGCTCGGGTGTTGATTTAGATTTGTTTCCATTTTCAAAATTACCGACAAAACCAGTTTTTTTAATGATTTCAAGATTATTGATTGATAAAGGTGTGAGAGAATATGTAGAAGCTGCTAAAATTGTACGGTCTCGTTTCCCTGATGTGATATTTCAGTTAGCTGGATATTTAGATAAAAATCCATCTAGCATAACAAAAAAAGAATTGCAGAAATGGATTAATGAAGGTTGCATCACTTACTTGGGTGAGATTAAGCCAGTTCAATCTATTTTGAGGACATGCAGGTATTATGTTCTTCCATCCTATCGAGAAGGAACACCACGTTCAACGCTTGAGGCTCTTGCAACTGGAAGACCTGTTATTACAACAGATGTACCCGGTTGCCGAGAAACAGTAATTCATGAAAAAAATGGATTATTGGTTAAAGTCAAAGATCCAGATTCATTGGCAAAAGCAATGATTAGATTACTTAAAGAGAGGGATGAGGTTGTAAAAAAAATGGCAACTCAAAGCTATTTATTGGCAAAACATAAGTTTCAAATTAGCAATGTTAATAAAAGTATGCTTAATATAATGAATTTATGATTTATAAAAAATATTTCTTTATAACTTTAGTTTTTAAAAAAAAGTTTTAAAATATTTTCATTAAAATTTTTATTTAAATATTATAGTTTTTAAATGATAATTGCATTAAGACTCTTGATATGAAAATAAATTATCCTTACTTTAATAAACATTCAATCAAAAGAGTTCACAAGATTCTTGAATCAGGAAAAGTAAATTATTGGACTGGTAATCAATGTAAGGAATTTGAAAAAGAATTTTCTAGATATATCGGAAATAAATACTCAGTATCAGTAAGTAATGGAAGTGTGGCACTAGAACTGGCATTAAAAGCAATTGAATTAAAAAAAGGTGATAAAATTATTGTAACACCAAGATCTTTTGTAATTTCTGCTAGTTGTGTATTAAATATAGGCCTTAAACCGATTTTTTCTGATGTCGATGAAAATGGCAACATGAGTATTGAGGGTATTAAAAAAGCTTTTAATAAAAATGTAAAAGCAATAATTATAGTTCATTTAAATGGCCTCCCATGTGATATGGATCCAATTTTAAAATTTGTAAAAAAAAATAAAATTATATTAATAGAAGATTGCTCTCAAGCTCATGGCGCTATCTATAAGAAAAAAAAACTAGGATCATTTGGTGATTTATCTACTTGGTCATTCTGTCAAGATAAAATTATTTCTACTGGAGGTGAGGGCGGAATGATTTCAACAAATAATAAAAAAATTTGGTTAAAATTATGGTCTTTAAAAGATCATGGAAAGAACTATAAGAATGTTTTTTTTAAAAAATACAAAACTTCATTCAAATGGTTGCATGACTCCTTAGGTTCAAATTATAGAATGACTGAAATCCAAGCAGCAATTGGAAGAGAACAACTGCAATCTTTAGATAATCAAATAAAAAAAAGAAATTTAATAGCTAATTTATATTTAAATGGATTAAAAAATTATTTTCACAAGTATAAAATTTTGAAAAAACCAGATTTTAAATGCCAATCGTGTCCTGAAAAAGAGAAAAGAAATGTGTGTAATAATTGTAAACATGCTTTTTATAGATTAAATTTTTTTATTAATAATAAAAAAATTAAACAGACAAAATTAATAGAGCAGCTAAATAAAAATAAAATAAATTGTGGTGTAGGGTCATGTCCAGAAATTTATAGAGAAAAAGTATTCAAGAAATTTAATGCTTATCCTCAAAAAAGATTGCAAAATGCAAAATTCCTTGGTGAAACAAGTATAATGTTTCCAATTAATCCCTTTAGAAATATTAAAGAGGTTAAATCAGAAATAATTTCAATTAAAAAAATATTTAACAAGTATAAATAATTTATGTACGAAAAATATTTTAAAAGACTATTTGATATTGTGTTAAGCTGCATTTTAATTTTCTGTTTATTTCCTCTTATGATCTTAATATTTTCTATGGTGTGGTTATTTATAGGTTTTCCGATTTTTGCTCAAAAAAGACCAGGGCTTCACGGTAAAATATTTACCTTATATAAGTTTAAAACATTATACGACTCTTCATCTAAAAATATTGCAGAAGATAAAAGACAGAGTAAATTTGGTAATTTTTTAAGAAAGACTGGCATAGATGAGTTCCCACAATTATTTAATGTACTTGGAAATAGTATGAGCATTGTAGGTCCGAGACCTTTGTTAATAGAATACTTAAATAGTTATACAGTTGATGAAAATAAACGACATTTAGTCAAGCCTGGGATTACAGGCTTAGCTCAAGTTTTTCCTAATCCCTCTGGAGAAAAATCTTGGAGTAAAAGCATGGAATTAGATATTCACTATTCAAAAAATGTAAGTTTTCTATTAGATATGCGAATACTGATTAAAACGTTTTTGTTAATATTATTTCAAAAGAAGCAGTATAAAGATTTTAAAAAATTTTATGAGTAAAAAAATAGCAATAATTGGAGCTGGTGGTCATGGAAAAGTTGTTGGAGAAATTGCTTTATTAAATGGTTACAAAACAATTCATTTTTTTGATGAAAGGTATAATGAAATTAATAAATTTCCATTTCAAATCTGTGGAAAAATAGATTATCTAAAAAATAACTTAAAATATTATGATACTTTTTTTGTTTCAATTGGAAATAGCATAGTTAGAAGTGAGAAAACAGAATGGCTAAAAAAACATAATGTTAAAATTGTAAATTTAATACATCCCAAATCAATTATTAGTAAATTTAGCAACTTAGGAACAGGTAATTGTATAATGGCTAATGCTATTGTTAATCCAGGAACCTCAATAGATGAGGGAGTCATTTTAAATACTGCATGTTCAATTGATCATGATTGTGTAATTGAAAAATTTGTAAACATTTCTCCCAATTGTGCATTATCTGGAAATGTACGAATTGGAAAGTTTTCACAATTAGGGACGGGTACATCTGTTCATCCAGGAATTCATATTGGAGAAAATGTAAAAACAGCAGTTGGTTCTAGTGTCTATAAAAATATTTTAGACAATAGTATTTTTAGAAATAAATTATAATTCAATTATTTAATTACTATTGTTTAATTATTAAAATTTAAAATTGTTTAACAAATTAAAAGTATTTTATTATATGGTATTTCTCATATTTTTAAAAATATTGAATAGTATATTATCTTAACCTAATTTATAAAAATTAGAATTTTTTATAACTTAACTGTTTTATAATACTATAATTTTTAATTACTTTAATATTTAAAAATGATATTAAATGTAAATTTATATTGTATTTTAGTTAAAGAAAGTGAATAATCTTCTGAATAGTATTTTAACTTTACCTCGCTTTTTTAAGCAATTAATAGTAGCAATAATTGACATTGTCTTATGTATTATATGCGTATGGTTGGCATATATTATTAGATTAGAAAATTTAATTTTATTTGGAAAATTAAATTTTAATGCATCGCTAATTTCAATAGTTTTAGCTATTCCAATTTTTTGGATTTTTGGATTATATAGAACAATATTTCGTTATACTGGATTATCGATTATCTTAGATATTTTTTCAGCTATCATAATTTATGGAACTTTATATTTTTTAATAATCGGAATTTATCAAATTGATGGAATACCAAGAAGCATTGGTGTTATCCAGCCAATGCTTTTATTTTTTTCAATAATGTGCTCAAGATTGGCAATTAAATATATTTATATTAGCTATTTATCAAAAAAAAATCGTTTAAATAAAAAAAATTTACTTATTTATGGAGCTGGTGAAGCGGGAAGGCAATTAGCAGTAGCTCTAGTAAACAATTTAGAATTTAATGTAGTTGGTTTTTTAGATGACAATGAAGCATTACATAAACAAATTGTAACAGGTAAAATTGTTTATTCTATTTCATATTTAGAAAAATTAATCAAAAAAAAAGATATTAGTTTTATTTTTCTTGCGATGCCATCGATAAACAGAAGAAAAAGAAATGAAATTATTAATAAATTAAATCCATATAAAATGATTGTTAAAACCCTTCCAAGTATATCAGAGATTGTTGACGGACGTATAAAGATATCGCATATAAAAGATTTAGATATTTATGATTTATTAGGTCGTAGTGAAGTTAAAGCAAATATTAACTTATTAAATATTAATATTTATTCAAAAACAGTTCTAGTGACTGGTGCAGGCGGCTCTATTGGTTCTGAATTATGTCGTCAAATATTAAAAATAAAACCAAAAAAATTAATACTTTTAGAATTAAATGAATTCTCTTTATACAAAATTAATGATGAACTTAAGCACTTAAGTAATGGTGTTAAAATTTTTCCACTACTTGCGAACGTGCAAGATAAAGTAAAGTTAAAATTAATTTTTAAAATCTTTAAAGTTGACACTGTTTATCATACTGCAGCTTACAAACATGTACCTTTGGTAGAGGAAAATATATGTGAGGGGATTAAAAACAATGTATTTGGTACTCTGGCTGTTATAAATGCATCTATAGAAAATAAAATCTCAACTCTAGTTTTAATATCAAGTGATAAAGCAGTTAGGCCAACTAACATAATGGGTGCCTCAAAAAGATTGTCAGAACTTTGCATGCAGGGAATTTGTAACTCCACTAAAGATATTGATACAAAATTTTCTATAGTTCGGTTTGGCAATGTTATTGAGTCATCGGGTTCAGTTATACCAAAATTTAAAAATCAAATTAAAGCAGGAGGACCTGTTAGCTTAAGTCATGAGAATGTAACAAGGTATTTTATGACTGTGTCAGAAGCTGCTCAATTAGTTATTCAGGCTGGCGCAATGGGAAAACATTCTGAGGTATTCGTTCTTGATATGGGAAAAGAAGTTAAAATTAAAGAAGTGATAATTAAAATGGTAGCACTTTCAGGTTTAACTATAAAAGATGCAAATAATCCAATGGGCGATATTGAGATTAAATTAACTGGCCTTAAGCCTGGTGAAAAACTATATGAAGAGTTAATAATAGGCGATCATCCACAAAAAACTGAGCACCCAAAAATATTTAAAACAAATGATCCTTTTATTCCAAATGAACAATTAAAAGAGTATCTATTTAAATTAAGAAGATTAATAAGCTCCAATCAAAGCGATGAAGTTAAAAAATATATGCAGAAAATACTTAAATCTTATCAATCTAATGCAAAATTGGTAGATCATTTAAGTAGCGAACAAGTATCATTTAGTAAACTAGAAAAATAAAAATATTGTTCTAGGTTTCAAACTTTTTTACAATTTCTTTAATTCGATTTTAATTCTTTACTTAAGGTTCTAATATTATAAAGATTAAGATATATGGTTTTGATAAAAAAATTTAAATTAATAATTTATGATTCTGAACTCCTTTAGAGAAAAATTTATTTTTTATTATCTGCCTATTATTTTGTTTTCTCTTATTCCTTTTTTTTTAATTACTGGCCCATTTTTAAGTGATTTAGCAGTCTCAATAATAAGTTTATTATTTATAATATATTGTTTTAGTAAAAAAAATTTTTCTTTTTTTAAAAATAAGTATTTTTATTTTTTTATAATATTTTGGGGATATCTAGTAGTTAATAGTTTAATTAATAATTTCGATATTAAAAATTTTGGCACCTCTTTCGTCTATTTAAGATATGGTATTTTTATGATAGCTATAGTAGCTTTTTTAAATTTTGATAATAAATTTATTAAGTATTTTTTTTATTGTATTCTTATTTGTTTTATTATTATAATTCTAGATGGCTATTATCAATATTTTAGTGGAGAAAATATTCTTGGATGGAAATTCTCTTCAAGAACATCAAGTTTCTTTGGTGAAGAGAAAATTTTAGGAAGCTATTTAAGTCGGTTGTGGCCAATTTTTTTTGGCATATCTATATTAATCATTAATAAAAAAGATAAATTGTTTTTATTAATAGTAATAGTTTTTATTTTATCTGAGTCATTGATTTTTTTAAGTGGAGAAAGAGCAGCTTTTTTTTATATAAATTTATCTGCAATATTTGTAATTTTGTTTTCTCAAAAATTAATGAAACTAAGATTATTCACATTACTAACTAGTATTTTATTACTTGCATTTATTAGCTATATTAATCCTACTGCAAAAGAGAGGATATTTGATGAAACTTTAAAAGGAATGAATTTAACTAGCAAAGCAGCAAATGAAGACATTTATATATTTACTAAAGCACATCATGAAATGTATATTTCAGCCTTTAACATGTTTTTAGAAAATAAGTTTATTGGTGTTGGTATTAAGAATTTTAGAAATAAATGTAATGATCCAAAATTTTTTGTAAATAATAAATCAGTTTGCAATACGCATCCGCATAACACTTATCTTCAAATTTTAGCAGAGACTGGTATTATTGGATTTTTATTTTTATTAACATTGCTTTTTTATTTCATTAGATCAATTTTTAAACATTCAATTCTTAAATTTAAAGGGCAAAATTACTTTACTGATTTTGAGGTTTGTATTTTGTCTGGGATATTGATTTATTTATGGCCACTTGTTCCAACAGGAAATTTTTTTAATAATTGGCTTAGCATAGCTATGTTTTTAAACTTCCCTTTTTTAATTTGGAGTAGAAGTTAAATAAGAATTAAATTAGGGATTACATTTAATTCTTTACTAACCTTTTTTGCACATTTATATATCAATTTAAATGACCAATGAAAAAAATAATTATGATGAAATTGATATTATAGATATTCTTGAAACAATTTGGGATAGTAAATTTACAATCCTTGGCATAACTTTTGTATCTTTTTTTTTATCTTTTATTTGGGTTCAAAATAAAACTAAGTCATTTTCTATATCATTTCCAATTGAACAAGGAGACTCTAGCACGTTTATTGATTTACAAAAAATAAATGAAATTTTATATATAAATGGTCTTATCAAAGAAGAAAAACAATTAAACGATTTAGGTTCAGAGATTTTTTTAGACTTTATTGAAGAATTTAAGGATTACGAAGAGGTTATAAAGTCTCTTGATAAAAATGATAACTTTTATCAGACAATTAAAGAATCTAAAAGAGCTGATATAAATCAAGAGTTATTTGATTACGTAAATTCGTTTAAAATTTCTGAAACATCTCAAGGTAAAATAAATAAAAAACTTGCTGCTTCAATTTCATTCAATTGGAATAATGTTGATGAAGGTAAAAATTTATTGAATAACGCCATATTGTTAACTTTGGAAAACGTAAAACTTAATTATTATAATAATCTTTATAAAATAGTTTCTTCCACTGATTTAAAAAATAAATTTGCATTAGAGAACTTGCGTAACAAATTAAAAGTTTTGCTAAAACATAATGAAATAGTAGACTCTATACGATTGCAGTTTTTAGAGGAACAATCTGAAATTGCTAAATCACTGAACATAAAAGCAAGTGAAAATAAAGATTATAACTTTGATCCATCCGAGTCTCTATTTTTTTTACGTGGTTACGAATCAATAGAGAAAGAAATATCAATTATAAAAAAACGCACAAACAAAGAAAAACTTCTTTCATTGAACGAATATAATGAATTAAGCAAAAAAATTCTTTTATTAGAAGACAGCTCACTTTCATCTAATCTAGTAAATTTAATAAATGATTTTGATAAAAATGAAACAAATGATTGGATTAAATTTGATTTAAGATTTGCAAATATTTCGTCAGAAAATAATAATATCCTATATGTTATTTTTATTTTTTTTGGTGTATTTTTGGGTTTAATTTACTCTATAATTTCAAAAAATATAATTAAACGTAAAGCTGACAAGTCCAAAGTTTAAAAGAGTCTATTTTTATAAATTATTAATATTAAAATTTCATTATCAAATTTTATATTTTTTTTAGAACATTTATAAGTTTTTCTACATCCTCCAATGAATTATAATGCACTAAACTAGTTCTAACGACTCCATCTTCAGTATTTATTCCTAGAGCCTCTAAACATCTCCATGCATAAAAATTATCATTTCTAGTTGCAATTCCATTTTTAACTAAATGATTACTTAAATCTTTAGATGAAATACTGTTTGAAATAAATGATATAGTTGGCGCTCTATTTTTATTTTCAATTTTTTTTTGACCTATTAATTTTAAATCCTTTCGTCCATTTAAATAATTTAAAAGAGGATTTGAAATTTTTTCTTCGTGCTTTGATATCATTTTATTTATTTTATTTATTTTTTTTCTCAAAGTTTGATCTTTGTTTGTAAAATGATGATTATAAAATTCATTAAAATATTCATATATTCCAATCAAAGAACATAATTCCTCATGATTAGCTCCTCCAGGATTAATGGTATACGGATAATTTCCCTCTAAGAATTCGTGATTTTGATTAGGTAATTTTTTTAGAATATCTTCTTTCCCATATAAAAGTCCTAAATGTGGACCATAAGTTTTATATAAACTAAATGTATAAAAATCTACTCCTAATTCTTTTACATCGGGAAAGCCATGTGGTGAATAAGATACTCCATCACCAATAATAATAGCATTTTTTTCATGAACAATTTTTGTAATGCTTTTTAAATCATTAATTGTTCCAACTATATTTGAACAATGGGTCACAGCAACAATCTTTGTTTTATTAGTTAATAGCTTTTTTAAAGTTTCAATTTCTAATTCTGCTGTTCTGGGATTTATTTTCCATTCTTTGATGATAGCTCCTACTTCAGATAGTCTTCTCCAAGGACTTATATTAGCTTCATGATCTTGATTTGTTACAATTACTTCGTCACCTGGATTGAGATAGTTCTTTAATGCATTTGATAAGACATATAAATTAATTGAAGTTGATCCTCCAATTAGTATTTCTTTATTATTTGCATTGATCATTTGAGCAAACAGGTTTGTTGCTTGATCCATTTGCTCTCCTGCGATTCTAGACATTGGATATTCAGCATATGGCTGCACTTTTGTTGAAATCATAAAGTTGTTTAATTTGTCAATTACTTGTTTTGGCACATAACTACCTCCAGCATTTTCAAAAAAAGACCATTCTTTACAAAGTGGATCGGTAAATGCAGGAAATTGAGATCTTACAAAATTAATATCAAGCTCAGAGTTACTTATATTCAAAAAACTCTCCTATTTAAATAATTTTTACTTTATACATTTTTAACATGAAAAATAATATAAATTTTGATGATGAAGAACTTAAAAATAGAATTGATTTAGCAGCAGCTTATCATTTGGCTGATATTTGTGGTTTTAGTGACATTATTTGGAATCACATAACTTGTAAAACTTCATCAAATAAAAATACATTCTTAATAAATAGATTTGGACTAAGGTATGATGAGATTACAGCGTCTAATTTATTAGAAATTGATTTAGATGGAAATATTATTTCTGGTCAAGGAGAAATAAATTATACAGGTTTCGTAATTCATGGAGCAATTCATAAAAATAGAAAAGATCTTCATTGTGTTATGCATTCACATTCTAGGTCGGGATTGGCAGTGTCTTGTTTAAAAGATGGTTTAGAAATTTTTATTCAAGACTCAGCAATGTTTCATAATAGAATAAGCTATCATGACTGGCAGGGAATGTCGACTAATACTGAAGAGTGTGACTCCATATCAAAAGATCTAGGAAAAAATAATTCGATGATTTTAAGAAATCACGGACTTTTAACCTGTGGTAAAACTATTAGTGAAGCTTTTATGCTCATGTATTATCTTGATAGAGCCTGCAAGGTTCAAATTGATTTAAATGGAACAAATAAGGAAATAATTAAACCATCAGATAATTTGTTAGAATTTGTAGCGGGACAATACGAAGACCAAAAATACAAACTTGGAGAACACGAATGGCCAGCTTTAAAAAGAATGCTAAAAAAAAACAATAGTATATACGACCAATAATGAATTTAACATCTGAAAATATTAAAAAAGCAAGATCAAATATAAATTTTCCTTCAGAATTATTTATCAATGGAAAATATCAGAAATCAATTTCTGAAAAGTCTTTTGATAATATTTCCCCCATTGATGGCAAAGTTATCAACAAAGTTTTTTTAGCACAGCAGGAGGATGTTGATTCAGCAGTTTCTAAGGCAAGAGAAACTTTCAATAAAGGTCATTGGTCAAATTTACCTCCAGGTCAAAGAAAAAAAATTCTTTTAAAGTTTGCAACACTATTAGAGAGGGATCGTTTAGAGTTGGCTCTTTTAGATACTATTGATATGGGTAAAACGATCAATGATACTTATAATGCTGATTTGCCAACC
>Ga0055584_100007371_pt1 | contig 10788 bp, 8 predicted proteins | sample OSDHelmetaG_FD_58716 | JGI IMG/M metagenome (GOLD analysis project Ga0055584, IMG submission 58716) | Pelagic marine sediment microbial communities from the LTER site Helgoland, North Sea, for post-phytoplankton bloom and carbon turnover... | ecosystem: Environmental > Aquatic > Marine >...
ATTAGATATTTCTTCTAAATCACACCCTTTTTATACTGGACAACAAAACCTTGTTGATACAGCAGGTAGAATTGATAAATTTAAGAAACGTTACGCTAAAAAAAGCTAACCCAATTATAATCCATAAAAAAGCCTTGACACAAATTACTGTCGAGGCTTTTTTGTTACCACAAATTTTTATGCAAAAAACAAAACACTTGCTTGCTTTCACGCTTTTTATCTTAACGACACTTCATATGAGCGCAATTACATACACCCTAAGTTTCCCGAATCCACAGAATCATTACTGCCATGTAAAAATGGAATTCACAGCAAAATCAGATCAACCCATCGTTGGCATGCCCGTTTGGGCACCAGGGTCCTATTTGGTTCGAGAGTTCTCTAAAAATATGGAAGGCATCCAATCTAATTTTGGATTGAAGAAAATTCAAAAGAACCAATGGCAATTAGATGCTAAGCAAGGTGAACAGGTTGAATTCTCTTATTTAATCTATGCTAATGAAGTGAGTGTGAGAACTAGCTTTATTAACGCAGAGCACGCTTTAATTTCCTCTGTAGGTACTTTTACTTATGCAAAAGGGCAAGAAAATGAAGAACACATTGTCAATGTTACACCGCATAAGAATTGGAAAAAAGTGGCATGTGGATTAATCAACCCAAATAACAAAAAGCAAGTGGTTGCAGCAAACTATGATTTATTGGTTGATGCTCCAATCGAAGTGGGTAACCATGACGAATTCACATTTGAAGCAGCTGGTGTTACACATACTGTTGCAATGGTGGGCAAAAACAATGCGGACTATAAACGATTGGCAAAAGACATGAAGCGCATTATTGAAACCACAATAAAGGTTTGGGGTGAGCTTCCAGTAAAACGATACTTATTTATTGTAGAGAATACAGATCACGGTAGAGGCGGATTAGAACATTTAAATTCAACAGTATTGATGATGGCACGTAATGACTATGCCAAAGAAGAAAAATACATCAATTTCATTAGCTTGGTTGCGCATGAGTATTTCCATTTGTGGAATGTAAAAAGGTTACGACCGATGGAATTGGGCCCTTTTGATTATGATGTAGAAAACCATACTGAATTACTTTGGTTCTTTGAAGGGTTTACTGCCTACTATGATGAATTGTTGCTTCACAGAGCTGGATTCATTGATGAAACGGCTTACTTAAAACGAGTGACTAATAATATTGAAGGAACTGAAAACAGACCCGGTGTTAAGGTTCAAACCGTTGCAGAAGCAAGTTATGATGCTTGGATTAAGGCATACCGACCGAATGAGAACTCAACAAACACCACTATTTCCTATTATGGCAAAGGTGCAATTGTTGCTACCCTTTTGGATTTAACTATTGTTAAAGAAAGTGAATGCAAATACAATTTAGATGATTTAATGCAAGTATTATATGCCAAATACAAGGCTAATCCTGAAAAAGGAATCACCGAGCAGGATATTTTTAGTGCTGCCAATAAACTTGCGGGTAAGGATTTGAGTTCATTCTTTAATCATGTGGTGCATAGCACCGCTGCAATTGATTACCCTACCTATTTTAAACATGCAGGGTTAGAATACAAATCTGAACAAGACACCAATAAAATTAGTCTGGGCATAACTACCAAAACAACGGAAGGTAAAATTATCGTGAACTCAGTCCAAAGGAACACAGCAGCATATCGCGGTGGGATAAATGCTGGAGACCAACTCATTGCAATTAGCGGAGACTCTATAAGCACATTAGAAGGTGCATTTGATGGGTTTACTATGGATGAGATTATTCTGCTAGACATCATTCGGGATGGTATCACAAAACAGCTTGAAATTACCCTTTCATACAACCCAGATCAAAAAATTAGCCTCACTCCACAGGTAAAATCAGAGAAGAAAGCAAACAAAGCGCGTGCAAAATGGTTAATGAAAGAATAAACTACTAAAAGTTTATTTAAACCATTAAATCTTGGAACCATTTCAATTTAAAAAATTCAGTTTGAAGCATGGGCTTAGTCCAATGCAAATTGGAGTTGACAGCATGCTCCTTGGAGCTTGGACCGATGTGAGTAATTGCAAGAAAGTACTGGATATTGGTACCGGTTGTGGGATACTCTCTTTTATGTGCGCTCAAAGCAATGAGAATGCCCATATAACAGGAATAGACATTTCCGATTCAGCAGTTTTAGAAGCCAATGAAAATCGCATCAATTCACCTTGGTCGAACAACATGCATTTTGAATTGGGAAACTTAAAAAACTATGTTCCAAAACAACGATTCGATTTAATCATCACCAATCCACCATTTTTTAATAAACAATCCCTTCAAAGCCCAAACAGTGAGCGAGCAAAAGCAAGGCATATGGAGGAATTGGAGCTAGAAGATATTTTCAAATTCACCCATGAACATTTGGCTCCCAATGGGCGACTTTCTATGGTTCTCCCATTTGATGAATTTCAAAAAGTACAGCAAATGACTTGTAAGTATAAGTTTAGAATCAATCGATTGGCAACGGTTAAACCCAAAGTAGAAAAAGATGCGCATCGTATATTGGTTGAAATTGGAACAGATCCAAACAAACTGGATGTTTCAGAACTCGTTATCCGAGATTTAGACAATACCTATACGCCAGAATATCAAGCATTAACTCAAGATTTCTATCGTTAGTACTTTATTTTGAGCGGATCCATTGCTCAAATGAAGTAACATCTTTCGTATTTAAACACGACTCTGCGGTCAGCCCCCCCTTTCTCGCAACATGTGCCCCATATTGCATGTCCAATAGTCCTGTAGTAACATGCGCATCAGGGTTAATACTAATGAGCACGCCTTTTTCTATGGCCTGATGAATATACCTCCAATCCATATCCAAACGGTACGGATGCGCATTCAATTCAATGACCACATTATTAGCAGCACAAGCATCGATGATTTTGGTATGATCAATTGGATAACCATCGCGCATCAGCAATAGCCTTCCTGTTAAATGACCTAGAATTCGCGTATAGGGATTTTCAATTGCATTAATCAAACGCATCATAGCTTTCTCCTCATCCATTTTTAAATTGCTATGAATACTTGCAACCACAAAATCGAAACCTTTCAAAATTTCTTCAGGATAATCCAGACTGCCATCCGATAAAATATCCGACTCGATACTTTTGAAAATTTTAAAATCCGTATAACCCGCATTAAGCTGATCAATTTCATTCCATTGCCTTAATACGTCTGCTTCTTTCAATCCACCAGCATAAGAAGCCGTTTGTGAATGATCTGAAACCCCAAAATATTGCCACTTATTCTGAATGCATGCCTCTGCCATTTCAGTTAGGGTATTCATGCCATCGCTGTAAGTTGTATGATTATGTACGCACCCCTTAAAATCAGCATATTCTATAAGATTTTTAGCCTCTTTCATCCAAGAAATGTTTTCAATCTCTCGCAGCTCGGGAACGATATAACTCAAATCATTCCTTTTAAACAATTCTTCTTCTGTAGCAGAAGGAATATGCAGAAGTTTCAACTCATCTTGAATTTCACTTGGTGTAATATACGTGTAGGTGTCCCAAACCAAATTTCCAGAAAAACGCACAATAATTGGGAACTCTCCATTAAAAAAAGTCTCAAATACATCCTCCTCTTTCTCATGCAGAGGTAAACCTATGTTACCAAAATTCATTTTAGCAACTCGCTTGTATGAACTATTAATCAAGAGTTCTAGTCCTTCAACGATTTGGCATTTTCTAGCATACTCCCCTACCCATTGATAGTCTTCTGATGAAAACATTTTGTCTAAAGCAGCATTTACCTGCATCACCATTTTATGTGCTTTAGCCCAATGTATTTTATCCTTGCTAACCAGGCTAAATTCAATGGATTCCATTACTTGTGCTTGCGTTTTTGCGCCAAATCCTTTGGTATTGGCTAATCTATTTTGCCGGCATGCATCCAAAAGCTCACCTACGGTTTCAATGCCCATCTCCTCCCAAATCAACTTCACTTTCTTCGGACCTAGACCTCGTATATTCAACATTTCAACCACTCCTACGGGTGTTTTCGAAAGCATCTCGATATACGAATCAAATGATCCTTTCTCATTGAGTTCGACAATCTTGCCTACTACACTTTTACCGATTTGAGGAATTTCACGTAATTCATTTTCTGATAATGAATCCAGTGGTGTGGTAATCTTCTTTTTGATATTAAAGGAAGCGGCTTGATAAGCACCTACCTGAAAGCTATTGCCCCCATGCAGTGCCACCAATTTCCCGTAATTTCCTAAAATGGTTGCTATTTCATCATTGGTCACCGAGCAAAGATAACCGAATCGAAATTATGATACAGGCGTCTAGTAGAGAAGAATTTCTCCCGCCTCATATGCATCGATAAATTCGACCCAGGCCACTTTCCAATCTCCGATCATCACAAAAACGACAAAGCGGTCTTCACCCGTCTTGTTATCGGTAAAATACTGTGTGGAAGTAATGGTAAATTTCTGATCGGCATAATCACAGGATAACCTGCGTGCATCAAAATCCCCTTCTGCAAAAAAGGTTTTATAAAACCCTTCGCCTGTGATTGGGTTATAATTTAAAACGGAATCGGAGAATCTCGTTTTGGTATACACATCAATATAATTATACACCCCACTATCGCATATTGTTGAGAAAGTTATGGTATCCCCTATGGTGAGCGTTAATTCCTGGTTTTCCGTGGAATCCGTTTGCTGCGCGCTAACTGAAACGCATATACCTACCAGAAAAACGGTCAGTAACATGCGGGTATATCCTTTATGGCTCATAATTTACTACAAAAAAACACTATTTATCGGTGAATGGTTGCCTAATTGCTCAAGCTTTCTCATTTTTGGAGATATATTTGTTTACCTATAACCATGCAAAAAATAAACCAATCTAAAACCTACCTCATTGCTGCCTTAAGCCTTATTCTATTTTATTGCGCACAGAGCACTTCTGCACAAACTTTAATGCGCAGTTATGGTATTGAAAAATCCGATGACTGGGTTTGTAAAGTGTACAATGGCCCTTTGCAGGTCAGACATTATATGCTCAAAAATGGATTGACGGTTATCTTTAGTAAGAACCCGACCAATCCCAAAGTTGCTACTCGAATTGCAATTAAAGCGGGAAGTAAAAACGATCCATCTACCAATACTGGCTTGGCGCATTATTTAGAGCACATGTTGTTTAAAGGGACCGACAAATATGGCACCTTTGATTTTTCAAAAGAGCAAGTGTATTTAAAACAAATTGAAAACTTGTATGAAAAGTACAACTCAACAAAAGATACTACTGCCAGAAAAAAGATTTACGGGGACATTGATAGCATCAGCGGATTAGCTTCACAGTATTCAATTGCTAATGAATATGACAAAATGGTACAGGCCATTGGAGCCACAGGAACCAATGCATATACCAGTGTTGAACAAACCGTTTATGTAAACACCATACCCCATAATGAAATCCATCGTTGGTTGGAAATTGAGGCAGAACGTTTCCGTCATCCCGTAATGCGTTTGTTCCATACCGAACTAGAAGCGGTTTATGAAGAAAAGAACATCAGCATGGACAATGATTACAGTAAGGTTTTTGAAACCATGAATGCATCCTTATTCAAGAAACATAATTACGGTTTGCAAACTACGATTGGCACAGTAGAACATCTTAAAAACCCTTCACTGGTAAAAATCAATGAATACTATCAAACTTATTATGTGCCGAATAACATGGCTATAATCATGGCTGGAGATTTTGGATATGATTCCACCATCAAAATGATTGTTGAGCATTTTAGTTCAATGAAATCTAAACCCGTACCCGAATATAAATTCCCAATTGAGTACCCAAGTGCTCAACCCAAAACGTTTACCATTACTGGCAAAACTGAACCTTCCACTTGGATTGGATTTAGACTACCCGGATTTGGAACCAAAGAAGCCATGATGAGTGAATTGGTTGACATGCTTTTGAATAACTCTCAAGCAGGTTTGTTTGACTTAAACTTAGTGAAAGGGCAAAAAGTATTGCGTGCAGCTACCTATTTGAATGATATGAAGGACTATTCTGTTCATTACTTGTATGGAAGTCCGAAAAAGGGGCAAAGCCTAACGGAAGTACAAACGCTTCTTATGGGAGAATTGGAAAAAATTAAAAAAGGACAATTTAGCGACACCCTTTTAAAGAGTATTATTTTAGATTATACCATAAGTAAGATGAAATCTAGTGAAAGCAATCAAGGTCGCATTACTGATTTAACTTCTGCGTTCATTTATGATTTGGAATGGACTTCGTACCATAACCGTTTGTATCACCAGTCGCGAATGACCAAAGCAGAATTGGTGAAATTTGCGAATGAGTTTTATACCAACGACCACACCGTAATTTATAAAGAGCAAGGGGCTGGAGAAAAGTTACCCAGCATACCAAAGCCAAAAATCACCCCTGTGCAATTGAATAGAGATAAGACCTCAGATTTTGTTACAAACATAATGCAAGAAGAGACCTCACCTATTCAACCCCAATTTGTCGATGTAAATAAAGCAATCAAAAAAGGTATCACAGGGAAAGCCCCTCTTTGGTACGTGCAAAATACAACCAATGAATTGTTTAGCCTTTACTATGTGTTAGACATGGGTAAATACCATGATAAGATTTTGCCCTTGGCAGTTAATTACATCCAATACGTAGGAGCTGAAGGCAAAAACGCTTCTGACATTGCAAAAGCCTTCTATAATTTGGGAAGTAGCTTTTCTGTAAGCACAGGCAATGATCAGAGTTATGTTTACCTCAATGGAATTCAGAAAAACTTTAGCGCATCCGTTCAGTTATTCGAAAATTTGCTTCGGAATCCATTGGCGAACAAAGCTGCCCTAAACAATATGATTAAGGATATGAAAACCGAACGTGCTAATAGTAAATCTGATAAACGTGCAATTGCCTCAGGATTACGCTCTTATGCGTTATATGGGAAAGACAATCCGTTTAATTATGAATTGAGCGATGCAGAATTGGATAAAATCACGGCTGAACAGTTAATCACATATATCAAAAAACTATTGAATTATAAGCATACGGTAATGTACTATGGACCTGCCAAGTATGAATCCATTCAAGCTGATATAAGCGCATTACATGCCTCCCCTGCCGAATGGCAGCCAACACCAACTAAAAAGACGTTCACGCCCTTAGAAGGAAAGAAAACGAATGTGTACTTTGCTCAATACGATGATATGGTTCAAGCTCAAATCTCTTGGGTAAAAAGAAGCAATCTATTTGATGTAGATCAAATGGCGATGAGTTCCTTACATCGTGAATATTTTGGTGGAGGAATGAGTGGTGTAGTTTTTCAAACCATTCGCGAATCGAAGTCTCTAGCTTATAGTTCTTACTCGGTATTTAGTACCTCAAACGAAAAAGAAAAATACAACACTGTGTTCTCTTTTATAGGCACCCAAAGTGACAAAATGAAGGAAGCGATTATTGCTTTGAATGAATTGCATCAAAAACTGCCTGTTGCTGAAGGGAATTTTGATCGAGCTAAAATGGCGGTAATTTCTAAAATGAACACACAACGTACCACGAAATCGGGCCTATTCTGGTTTAACCGTAGCTTAATGGAAATGGGACTGGACAGCAATTACCAGGCGAGCAAATACGCAAATGTGTCTGCTACCACAATGGATGATTTAATCTCGTTTCACAAAAAAACGTATTCAGAAACGCCTTTCAACTATGCCATACTTGGCGATAAAAGCAAGTTGGATATGGTTTACTTAAAAACGCTCGGACCAATTGTAGAAGTTAATTTACAAACCTTGTTTGGATATTAAAACGAGGTTAATTTAACAAGGATTTTATGGACTTCACGATCCGTGAAATCCATCCATTTTTTGATGTAGCATAATGGGGTTGGGTTACGTTAAATCGATAACCAATGGATTGATCTTTATATTGCAGGTTATGTTTCTCCATCAGCATATTTCTGTAATAGATTACTAAATCCTTCCATTCTGTATTCAAGTTGTCGGGTTTGTACCGTGGTTCGCCCCCAGAATTAAGGCATTCAATATCTGACCTGTAATGTACCAATTCTTGCGGGTAAACTTCCGTAATCCAATCATCGCAATACCAATTTTTTATTTGATAGGGATACATAAAACCAAACAGGTCAAAATGCGATTTGGTAAGCAAAAATTGTGTCATGGGTAAATTAGGATTGCCATTATAAACACCCGCAATTCCTTTTCCATCTGTTTTAGCCAGTTCATGAATTAATTCATCTAACCAATCTTCATTGTTATAAGAGATATCGTCACCTGCAATCCAAAAATAATCATAGGTATTCAAGGCTATTGCTTCCTCAAAAAGTTTATTCCATATTGCAGTTACATGTCCTTTCTCAAAATTACATTCTATCCATTGAGCAGGTAACTTTGCCTGATTTTCCTTTTTAGAAAAAATAGAATCCCCTTGATCATATCCAATAAAATAATCCACCTCATGCTTGGTATTGATTTCTTTAAATTGAAACAAGAATGAATCCTCAATGGATTCCCAATCTCGATTGGCAGATGTAGTTGGTATACAAAAGGCTACTTTCATTTAGGCAGGATCAAATATTTTACCTGGGTTTAGGATACCGTTGGGGTCAAAGGTGTTCTTAATGCCAGCAAATAATAGAAAATGGGTTTTGTCTAACATCACATCCATATATGCCTTTTGAACATATCCAATCCCATGCTCACCGCTAATTGTACCTCCCAAGGCTTTACAAGTTTCAAATAATTGCCGTATTGCTTTTGGCAACTCTTTCTCCCATCGATGATCATCCATATCCTCTTTCAGAATATTGATATGCAAATTCCCGTCTCCGGCATGTCCATAACAAACCGCATTAAAGCCATATTCCTTTTCCAATTCTTGCACTTTCTCAATTACTTGTGGCAATGCGGCCCTGGGCACCACCGTATCTTCTTCTTTATAAATGCTGATTGTTTTTACCACTTCACCTATGCTTCTTCTAATATTCCAAAACTTCTCTTGCTCAGCTGCGGTCTCAGCCATCAGAACTTCTACGGCATTATGCGCTAGGCAAGTTTCATAGGCCAACTCACACATGGATTGAAATGCTTCAGGCTTATTCCCATCAAATTCAATCATTAAAAAACACGCGCATTCGGGAAAAGGATTTTCTATAGATTTTGCTTTGACCGCAATGGATACCCCCTTTTGATCCAGCAACTCAACAGCAGAAGGTTGCAGACCATTCATAAACAATGGAGATACCGTTGCACAGGCATCTTTAACCGAGTTAAATGATGCAACGAGTAAAACTTGATATTTCGGTAACGGAATTACTTTCAAGACAATTTGAGTAACAATACCTAAGGTACCTTCAGAACCAACTACTAAATGAGTTAAATTATACCCAGTGCTGTTTTTTAGCGTATTTGCACCGGTCCAAATAACTGATCCATCCGCAAGTACCAATTGTAGATTAAGCACATAGTCTTTAGTTGTTCCGTACTTTAAAGCTTTTGGACCACCGCTGCTATGCGCAACATTCCCACCAATAAAACAAGTCCCTTTGCTCGCAGGGTCTGGTGGATAGAATAGATCAACTTCTGCAAGGGCATCCCGCAGTGTTTGATTAATTACACCCGGCTCTGTGATGACTTGAAAATTAGATGTATCTATGTTTATAATGCGATTCATTTTTTCGGTTGATAACACAACTCCTCCATAAAGAGGTAGTGCACCGCCACTTAAACTTGTTCCAGCACCCCGCGGTGTTACCGGTATTCTCTCTTTGTTGCAGTATGCTAAAATCGCACTCACCAAATCAACAGAATTCGGCAGTAGCACAATCTCAGGAAGAAAGGATAAATCCTCCGTATAATCTCTACTGTATTTGTCCAGCGACTCATTATCCGAATAGACGTATTCCTTCCCTAGAAGTTCAATGAAAAATAAAAAATCCTGTTTATCTAGCTTTTTAAAGTCCATGTTTTAGACCTTGGGTCGCGTAGTAACCTGTTCGATTCTTTTTTCGTATCCCTCTCCTTTAAAGATTCGGTTCACATATATCCCAGGTGTATGGATCATATCTGGATCTAATTCGCCTGCTGGCACAATTTCTTCTACCTCAGCAATGGTAATCTTACCTGCCATGGCCATTAAGGGATTGAAGTTACGAGCCGTGGCTTTGAAAATAAGATTCCCTTGCGTATCTCCTTTCCATGCCTTAACCAACGCAAAATCAGATTTAAAAGCATGCTCCATCAAATAGGTTTTCCCATCAAATTCACGAGTTTCTTTTCCTTCGGCAACTTCGGTTCCTACACCTGCCGGTGTAAAAATAGCAGGCATGCCATATCCAGTAGCCATACAGCGGGTGGCTAGCGTTCCTTGAGGTAAAAGTTCTACCTCTAATTCACCTTGCAATAATTGGCGTTCAAACTCAGCATTCTCTCCAACATAACTTGAGATCATTTTTTTAACCTGCTTAGTTTGTAGTAATAATCCAATGCCAAAATCATCCACTCCGGCATTATTGCTAATACAAGTCAATCCAGTTGTACCTTGTTTCACTAATGCAGCGATGCAGTTTTCAGGAATACCGCACAAACCAAAACCTCCCAACATAATAGTGCTATTGTTTTGAATATCTTTAATGGCCTCTTCGGCATTTGCATATATTTTATTCATTAGGCTTTTTCTAATTTTGCATTCAACCCTTTTTCTGCCAATGTTTCACAAATGGGTTTCA
>Ga0055584_100007372_pt1 | contig 10788 bp, 6 predicted proteins | sample OSDHelmetaG_FD_58716 | JGI IMG/M metagenome (GOLD analysis project Ga0055584, IMG submission 58716) | Pelagic marine sediment microbial communities from the LTER site Helgoland, North Sea, for post-phytoplankton bloom and carbon turnover... | ecosystem: Environmental > Aquatic > Marine >...
CCCGAGCCCGAGCCCGAGCCCGAACTCGAGCCCGAACTCGAGCCCCCGCGTCGGCTCGCCCGGGTTCGAGGCCTCGCCGGCCGGGCCTGGCGCGGCGCCGCGCGGCGGCCGCGGCTGCGGTGGGTCGCGGCGGCGAGCGTGCTGCTGGCCGGGGTGACCGTGGTGTCGCTGGTGTCGCTGGTCTTCGTGGGCGAACGGACCGCCGTGCTGCCGTTCATCTACACCTTCGACGGCGGGGGCCCCGACGCCGAACAGGACGGCGTCGCCGAGTTCGAGCTCTCCGCCGGCGAGCGGGCCGACGACCGCGAGGGCCTGCAGTGGCTCGCGACCCCCGCCGAGCCGGCGCCGCCACCCGCCGCGTCGGCGCCGGTGACCGGCATGCGCCAGCCCCAGGACCTCAGCGGCAAGAGCTTCGACGACATCTTCCGGCCCCAGGTGCGCAAGAAGATCCAGGCACGCCGCAACCGCGGGGACTCGCTGTCCATCAACACGCCGAGCGGCGGGGGCCGTCGCGGGCGGGCTTCGACGACGTCGGACTCTCGGGTTCGAGCCAGCCGGCGGCCAGCCGCCCCGGCACCCGCCCAGGACCTGCCCGCGGCCGCGTACGACGGCGACCGGGCCCAGCCCGAGCCCGAGCCCGCGACGGCGGCCCTGGCCCGAGACGAGGTCCAGCGGCGCGGGCTGCTCGGCATCGTCGGCACGTCCGGCGGCGACGTCGTGGACCTGCTCGCCGACGGCTCCGACGGCGTCGCCCACGGGAACAGCGACAAGCAGGGGTTCTACGAAGCGAAGCGGCGGCTGTTGAAGACCGAGGAGGAGGACCGCACCGTCGCCGACGGCAGCCGCCTCGACGAAGGCGAGCGCCCCCGCGACGCCAACCAGCCCACCGACGCCAGGCCGGCGGTCCAGGAGGGCGCCAACGGGCTCGTCGATCCGAGCGCGGCCGCCAAGGAGGGGCGCAAGGGGCTGTCGGAGCTCCTCGCCGCCCAGTACCCGGCCGGGGAGGTCTTCGATTCGGGCTGGGGCGGCAAGGACGGCAACGCCGGCGTCGAGGTCACCGCCTCGTCCCAGTTCGGATCCAACGTCCGCGGCCAGACGCTCAGCGGCGGCCTCGGCGGTCAGGGCAGCCGCCCGGGCTTCTCCCGGGGCGCCGCCGGCGCCGACGAACTCGACGGCCGCTTCGAGGCCGCGCTGGCGTGGTTCGCCGAGCACGCCCGCCGCGACGGCCTGCGCTTCCGGGCCGCCAGGGGGTACTGGAAGAACACCTACCTGCCCGGGCGTCCGGCGATCCGCCAGCTCCAGCAGGCCCTGCAGAGCTCGCCCCACGCCCCGGGCACCGGCGACCTGCTGGCCCTCGCCGAAGGTGCCTTGCGGGTGAATCAGCCCTTCGACGCCCCCCGCGACGAAGCGCTGGCCGTCTACCTCTCCGCCGACGCCGCGGCTGCCCCCGGGCCGACCCGGATGCGGCTGCAGGTCGGCCTCCAGGGCAGCGAGCGCGGGGCCGGCCGCCGCCCCGCCATGAACGTGGGCGTCGTCTTGGACCTGCGCCGGAAGCTGACGGAGTCCGAAGGCCACCGGCTCCGCGCCCTGCTGCTGTCCTTGGCCGACGCCCGGGATCTGTCCGATCGCATCGGGCTGTACGTCGCCGGCCCCGCGGGCGGCGAGATCATCGCCCCCGGCGACTTCCGCTACGGCACCGTCGAAGTGGCGCTGCGCGAGCTGCTGGCCCCCCGCGAAGGCCGCGAGCCCACCCTGGCCCAGACGTTCGACGCCGCCCACCGCGCCGTGTCCGCCGGCGACGACCCCACGGCGCCCCTGGGCAGCAGCCTGCTGTTGGTGGTCTCGCCGGCCGCCGACGCCCCGGGCCTCGCCCGCCGCGCCCGCGGGGCGGCCGTCGACGGCGTCCCCGTCTCGACCGTCGCCATCGGGGACGCCGCGTCCCTGGCCGCCCTGGACGAAGTGGCGCTGGCGGGGCAGGGGCACAGCCGCCGCCTCCGGGAGCCCAGCGAGGCCGACGACCTGGTCGACGCCGAGCTGTCCGCGGCCAGCCGCGTCATCGCGCGGGCGGTCCGGCTGCGCATCCGCCTCGCCCCGGGCGTCAAGCTCGTCAACGTGCTCGGCAGCGAGCGGCTCGACGTCGTGCAGTCCCAGCGGGTGCGGCAGGCGGAGCGGTCCATCGACCAGCGACTCTCGCGCAACCTGGGCATCGCCCAGGACCGAGGCGACGACGAGGAGGGCATCCAGATCGTCGTGCCCGCCTGGTACGCCGGCGACTCCCACACGATCCTGCTGGACGTCGTCGTGCCCGAGGGCGGTCGCGTCGCCGACGTCACCGTTCGCTACAAGGACCTGGTCCAGCTGCGCAACGGCGTCGCCCGCGCGTCCCTGGAACTGCCCCAGGGGCCCCGCGACACCGGCCCCCTGCAGACCAACGTCCTGCGCAACCACCTCGCCTTCGAGGTTGCCGACGGCCTCCGCACCGCCGGTGAGGCCCTCGCCGCCGGGGAGATCGCCGACGCGCGACTCGCCGTCACCGGGCTTCAAGCGCTGCTCGCCGGCGTGGCCCGCGTCCGCCCCGAGCTGGCCACCGACACCGTGCTCGCCGCCGACCGCGCCCTGGTCGCCGAGTACCTCCGCCTCCTGCAGGCCGGCCCCACCGGCAGCGCCCGCGAGTCCGTGGCCCGCTCGCTGAAGTACGCCGGCGAGCTCAAGACCCTTCCGCCTCCCCGAACTCCCTGACCAGCCCGGAGCCCTCCATGGTGCACCTCCTCATCGCCCTGCTCGCCGCGACCCCCGCCGCCGCCGAACCCCCCGGCCCCGGCGAGGTCCGCATCCCCGTCCAGCGCTACGACGAGCTGCTGGCGGTGCGCCCCGAGGCGGCCGGTCGGTGGGCCCTGTCGGCGGCCACGGCGTCGGTGACCGTGGAGCTGCGCCAGGACCGCCCCGTGGGCGTCGTGAGCGTGGAGCTGAGCCTCGACAGCGACGGGCCCGCCGCGGTGCCGCTGCTGCCCGGGGGGGTCGCGCTGACGGCCGCACGCGCCGGCGGCTCCCCCATCGCCCTGAGCCCCGGGGCGGCCCTGGTCTACCGCGTCGACGGCGGGGGCCGCGAGACCCTGGCCCTGGACTACGTGGTCGACGCCACCCGCTCGACCGGGGGCTGGTCGCTGTCGATCCCGCTGCCGCCGGCGCCGTCCACGTCCCTGACGGCCCGCTTGCCCGGCGACGTCGAGCCGGCGGTGATCCCCGCCTCGGGCCTGCGGGTGAGCCGAGACAGCGGGGGCACCCAGCTGCGGGCCGAAGTGCCCGCCGGGGCCGGCGTCCAGATCGCCTGGCGCGACGGAGACGCCGAGGGCGCGGGGCTCAGCCGGGCCTCGTACCGCGGCGAGCTGTCGGGCGACGCGGTCACCTGGACGGCCACCTTCGGCACCTTCGGCCGCGCCGAGTCGCTGCCCATCCTGCCCGCCGACGTCGCGCTGATGGACCTGACCGTCGACGGCCGCGACGCCGCCATCCGCGTCGTCGACGGCTGGTTCGTGACCGGCCTCACCGGCCGGCAGGAGGTCGTCGCCCGCTTCCAGACGCCCGTGCGCCGCGACGACGGCCCCCCCGGCGTGGCGCTGCGGCTGCCCCGGGTCCCGGTGTCCCGCTTCGATCTGGTCCTGCCCGGCGACAAGGCCGTGACGGCTACGCCCGCGGCCTCGGTGACCCGCACGTTGAAGTCCGGCCGGACTACCGCCTCGTTCCACACCGCGATGACCGACGCCGTCGGCGTCACCTGGACCGAGGCCCTGCCCGAAGCGGTGGCCGAAGAGCTGCGCGCCAACGCCAGCCTCTACCACGCGGTCCATGCCGACGAAGGGGTCCTGTACCTGCGCAGCTTCGTGGCGCTGGAGATCACCCGGGGCGAGGCGCGGCAGCTGGAGCTGGACCTGCCGCCGGGCCTGCTGATCAACCGGGTCACGTCCGACGACGGGGCGGTCGCCGACTGGCGCGTCCAGGAAGGCCGGAGCGGCCGCGTCCTGCAGGTCTTCCTGGACCGCGCGGTGACCGAGGACTTCGTCTACCGGGTCGAAGGCGAAGTGGCGCTGGCCCGCACCGAGACGCCCGAGCTGTCCGTGCCGATCCCCCGGGCCCGGGGCGTCGGCCGCCAGCGGGGCATGGTGGCGCTGCTGGCGAGCAAGGACCTGACGCTGCGGCCAACCGACGAGACGTCGGTGAACCCCGTCGGCGAGAACCAGCTGCCGGCGTTCGTGAAGCAGGCCATCGAGCTGACCATCGCCCACACCTTCAAGATGGCCGGCGACGACGCCGCCATCGTCGCCCAGGTGACCGAGCCCGAGCGCGCCGACGGCCGCTTCGGCGCCCAGGTGGACACGCTGATCTCCTTGGGCGAGGTGACGCTGGATGGCTCGGCTTCGGTCGAGATCGACGTGAAGACCGGTTCGTTGGACAACGTGCGCCTGGCCCTGCCGCCCGGCGTGAACTTCGGGGGCCTGTCGGCGCCGTCGCTGCGGGAGCACAAGCTGGTGGACGTGGGCGGGCGGCAGTTCGTGGACGTGAACTTCACCCAGCCGCTCGATGGCCGCTTCCGCCTGGACGTCCGCTACGAGCAGATCCTCGCCGACGCCGAGGGCGAACTGACCGTGCCCGCCATCGCCGTCGTGGGCGCCGAGGTCGAGCAGGGGAGGCTCGCCGTCGAGGCCCTGGCGGCCGTCGAGGTGTCCGCGAGCTCCGTGTCGAACCTGTCGAGTGTCGACGTCTCCGAGCTGCCCCGGCAGCTGGTGCTCAAGACCACCAACCCCATCCTCCTCGCCTACAAGTACGTCCAGGCCGACCCGCCGTGGGCCCTGGGGCTGACCGTGACGCGGCACCGCGAACTGGACGTGCAGGACGCGACCATCGACCGCGCCACCTACCGCACGCTCGTGACCCGCGACGGGCTCGCCGTGACCACCGCCCGGTTCGTCGTGCGCAACCGGCGCGAGCAGTTCCTGCGGGTCTCGCTGCCCGCGGGCAGTGAGGTGTGGGCCGCGAGCGTGGGCGGGGAGCCCAGCAAGCCGGCGCTGGCGGAGGGAGCCACGGACGCCGATCCCGAAGTCCTCATCAAGATCATCAACTCCGAGCAGGGCTTCCCCGTGGAGCTGGTGTACGCGACCCCCGTCGGAGCGCTCGGGCCGTTCGGCCGGGTCAAGACCGTGCTGCCGCAGCCGGACATGGTGGTGACGGAGTCGGTGCTCGACGTGTTCCTGCCCGACGGCCTCCGCTACGGCCGGGCCCGCGGGAACATGGACCTGGAGTCCAGCGCGTCGCCGGCCAACCTGAGCGACCTGGGGCTGGGCGAGTCCAGCGGGGCGCTGCCCCTGAAGATCGCGGTGCCCACGACGGGCATCAACTACCGCTTCAGCAAGCTGTACGCGAACCAGGGCGGCCGGGCCGCGGCGGTGGGGATCCCCTACTTGTCGGCGTGGGGGGCCCGCGCGGCGGTGTCGGGGACGCTGCTGGGCACAGTGCTGTTCTGGCTGGGGCTGGGTGCGGCGCTGTGGCCGGCGACCCGGTCGGGCTGGCGGCGCTGGCTGGGCGGCGCGGGCGTTGGCGCGGCGCTGGCCGCGGCGGGCATGGCCTGGCTGGACGTCGCTTCGACGGGGCCGGTGGTGGCGTCGGCGGCGCTGCTGCTGGTGGCTGGCGGCGGAGCCGGCTGGCGGCTGCGGCGAGACCGCATCGAGCAGCGGGCTGAGGACGGGGAAGGACCCGGCGACGGCGACGAGGCGCCCGCCGCCCGCGCCGACCGAGGCGACGAGGGGGCCGAAGCCGACGAGCCGAGCGACGACTCGGCCGGAGAACCGTCGGACTCCGCGGTCTGACGCGCGGCGGAGGGGGCGGCGGGCAGCGGCATGGAGTACGCTCCCGCCGCGTTCGGCAGGCATCGGGGGCCGGCGCGGAGGAAGACCATCATGAAGAAGCTGTTGTTGCCGTTGGCGCTGCTCGTCGCCGGGCCCGCCTGGGCCGATCAGACCGAAGAGGCCGAGGCCACCGCGGAGGCCGCCCCGGCCGACGCCAAGACCGCCGACGCACCGAAGCTCACCGACGCCGAGCGCGCGAAGCTGCTGGGCCTCATGGAGCTGCCCGTCGAAGCCCACGCGGCCCGCGAGGCCGGCGTCCCCGAAGAGGAGATCAAGGCCGTCGTGGCCGAGGCCGGCAAGGGCAGCAAGACCTCGGCCGAGGTCAAAGCGATCCTCGCCGACAAGAAGGCCACCGCGGCCAAGGGCGGCGTGAAGGTCGGCCAGGAGCGCGGCGCCGGCAAGTCCGGGGACGCCCCCGGTCAGGCAAAGAAGGCCGCTGCCCAGGCCGAAGCCGCCGAGAAGGGCGAAGCCGTTCGCAAGACCCTCGATGCGGCCGACAAGAAGGCCGAAGCGGCTGGCAAGAAGGCCGGAGCGGCCGGCAAGAACGCCGCAGCTCAGACCGCCGCCGAAGCGAAGAAGGCCGGCAAGGCCGCCGCCGACACCGAAGAGCCCGCCGTCAAGGCGACCCGCGCTGCCGGGGCCGCCACCAACAAGGCCGCCGGCGCCGCCGCGAAGGACGTCAAGGCGTCCACGGGCAACCCCAAGGAGGGTCGCACCAACCCCAAGGAGGGCAAGTGATGTCCCGCGCTCTCATCTTGCTGTCCCTGCTGTTCGCCCTGGGTTGCGGCGGCTCCGACTCCACCTCCGCTCCGGCCGGCGACGGTTCGGGCGAGGCGGCTGAAGTCCCCAACGCCGACGAGCCGCCCCCGGCTCCCCCCGGCGAGGGCGACCCCGAGCTGGACACGATCATCGCCCTGGCGGCGAAGATCCGGGCCAACCCGGACTCCGCGGCCGGCCTGCTCGCCGACGCCGGCTACACGCTGGCCGGCTTCAGCGAGCTGCTGATCGAGGTCGCGTCGGACCCCACCCGCAGCAAGGCCTACGCCGCCGCCAACTGAGCGAGCGGCCCGGTCGGCCCCATGCCCTGGCTTCGGTTCTACGCACGATCGTTCGGCCTCGGCGCTCTGCTGGGCGGGGCGCTCGTCGTGTTGCGCCTGCTGCCCGTCTTCGTGCGCGATGCCCGTCGCCGATCCCCCTGGCGTCAGCGCATCCAGCGCTTCACGTCCGGCACCTCGGCCCGGCTGCTGGGCATGAGGATCCGGGTCGAAGGCACCCCGCCCGACGGCCCCGCGCTGCTCGTCAGCAACCACCTGTCGTACCTCGACATCCTGCTGTGGTCCGCGGTCCTGGGCCCGGTGTTCGTGAGCAAGCACGACGTCGTCGAGCTGCCCCTGGTGGGCCCCCTGGCCGAAGCCCTGGAGACGGTGTTCGTCGACCGCGGCCGCCGCACCGAAGTCGCCCGAGTGTCCGACGCCATGGAGCACGCGCTGGGGCAGGGGGAGCGCGTCCTGCTCTTCCCCGAGGGCACGACGGGCAGCGGCGCGACCGTCCGCCGGTTCCACGCGCCCCTGTTCAAGCCGTCGCTGCGGCTGTCGATGCCCGTGCACTGCGCCGCCATCCGGTACGAGGCGCGACCCGGCCAGCCGGCGGCGTCGGACTCCCTGGCCTGGCATGGCGGGATGTCCCTGGGCGCCCACGCGCGCCGGATGATGCGGCTGCCGGGCTTCGACGCGGTGGTCTCGTTCGTGCCTGAGCCCGTCGCCGCGGATCGCCGCAAGGAGCTGGCCCAGCGCTGCCAGGAAGCGGTCGCCGCCGTCTTCGTGCCCCTGCCGGAGGGGACCTGGACTCCCCCGGCTCCCGACGCCCCCGAAGGGCTCGCCCAGAACTCCTGAGCCGCGTCCGCCGCTCAGTCCCGCTTGCTCATCTGCAGCTGCGGGAAGGCGATGACCCAGCCGTACTTGTTGCAGGCGTCGACGCACAGCGCCGCGATGTCCTCGGCCGCGATCTCCCAGTGCTCGGCGCCGCTGCCGCGGAACCAGCCTGAGATCTCGAGGTCCAGCGAGGACTCGCCCATCTGCTCGAAGCCCACGCTCAGGCTGTCGAGGTGGGGCGCGAGCACGTGGCTGGCGAAGCGCTCGTTGAGGAACGCCTCGAGTCGCTCGGGGATCGAGCCCGTGATCTCGTCCTGGTGCTGGTAGTCGAGCGTGAGCAGGACGTCGCTGCGCCAGCCCGTCGACAGGTTCACCGGGGGCTCCGACGCGAAGTCGGCGGCGGGGTAGTTGCGCAGCACCCCGGAGATGCGGGCCTGCACGATCTCCGGCGACTGGAAGACCACCTGGCCCCAGCCGTCGTCGCCGGTGTCGATCCAGTCGCCGACCTTGGTCGGGAACCACGGCTCCTCGGGCAGGAACGGACGCGAGACCATGCCGTCGAGGTCGCCCAAGGGCAGCCGGATGTAGACCCCCGGGAACGCCGGGTTTCGCAGGATGGACACGAACTGCAGGGAGTCGACGAGCCAGGGCAGATCTTCGTAGATCACCCGCTCGCCCTCGCGCACGGGGCCCACGTTCAGCAGCAGCCGGATCTCGCTCCAGGCGCCGGGCACGCTGGCTCGCGCGCCCCAGAAGAGCCCCATCAAGACCAGCGCGGCGACGGTCAGCAGCACCCAGTCGCCGGACACGAACAGGACCGTGAGCCCTGCCGCCGTGGCCATCACGACCGCCAGCATGGCCGCGAGCAGCTCGAGCACGCGAACCCACAGCGACGCGGTGCGGGTCGCGTCCCGCCGCAGGATGCCGATCAAGGCGCGCCGCATGAGCATCATGACGAGCAGCACGCCCAGGAACGCCGCCACCGCCGTCATCACGTTGCGGCCGCGGTCGGCGAAGAAGACGCGCATGACGTTGCTCAGGGCGCCCATGACGCCGTCGGAGTCCTTCTGCAGGTTGGCCATGGCGCCCTGGGCGACCTCGAGCTCGTCGCGCAGCTTGTCGCGGGCTTCGGTGAGCTCGCCGAGCGTCTGCTCCAACTCGTTGCGGTGCAAGGGGTCCCGGCACGCCGGAAGCATCCCTTCGACGTGCACGATGGCCTCGTCGAAGAGGGGGATGCGCTCGGCGTAGTGGGCCTGGCGAATGCGGAGTCGCTCGGTCTCCCGAGGGCGCTCGGTGGCGCGCTTGACCTCGTGCAGGATCGGCGAGAGCAGCTCGGTCAGCTCCTCTTCCCACGAGATCGTGTCCTCGGGCTCGTCGCTCAGCATCGAGGGGTCGAGGCCCGAGGCGAGCTGCCGGAGGCTGCTGCGCATGCTGCTGACGTCGGCGTTGAGCTCCGCGATCTCCTCGTCGGCAGCCTTCAGGGCGGACGGAGTGCTCGCGGCCATGCGCGTCATGGCGAGGGACACCAGGCTGTTTTCGGCGGCTTCGATGCGGGCGGCCAGCTGCTCCGTCGCGTTGAACACTTCCAACAGCTCGGCGGCGATCTCGGGCGGGGGCAGCGGTGTCGGCGCGGGGGCGGCGGCCGGCTTGCTCGAGTCGTCGTCGTCGCCCGCCGGGGCCGGGAAGGCAGGGGCGACCGCAGCGTCGCCTTCGGGCGCCGGGAACGCCGGCTTCACCTCGGCCTCGGGGGCGGGGAAGGCCGGCTCGACCTCGGCCTCGGGGGCCGGGAACGTCGGCGTGAGCTCAGTCTCGGGGGCCGGGAACGTCGGCGTGAGCTCCTCCTCTGCGACGGCAGGGGAGGCGAGCAGCAGGAACAGAGCGAGGCAGCGGATCATGGGGGCCCTCCGGCCCACCGGTGGGCCCGACCGCTCCGGTGTAGCGCATGCGGGCTCGCGCGATCAGAGGCGAGCCCGCAGTCGGGGCCCTACACTCCGGCGGCTGGGGGAGGCGAGACTCCACCCCCCTTGGAGGAACGCGATGCGCGCCTGGGTGCTCTACGACGCCGGCGGCCCGGGGCAGCTTCGGCTGACCGAACTGCCCACCCCCGAGCCTTGTGACGGCGAGGTGCTCATTCGCATCCGCGCGTTCGGCATCAACCGCAGCGAACTGTTCACGCGGCAGGGGCACAGCCCCGGCGTGGTGTTCCCCCGGGTGCTCGGCATCGAGTGCGTCGGCGAGGTCGTCGCCGCGCCCGGCACGGATCTGCGGCCAGGCCAGCGGGTCGCCGCGCTCATGGGCGGGATGGGCCGGGACTTCGACGGCGGCTACGCCGAGTACACCCGGGCGCCGCGGCGCTGCGTGGTGCCCGTGGACTGCAACCTGCCCTGGACGACCCTGGGCGCCATCCCCGAGATGCTCCAGACCGCGGCGGGCTCGCTGCGGGTGGGCCTGGCCTGCGAGCCTGGCGACTCCTTGCTCATCCGCGGCGGCACCTCGTCCATCGGTCGCATGGCCGCCGCCCTGGCCCGGGAGCAGGGCCTGACGGTGTTCGCGACGACCCGCAGCGAGGCAAAGGGCGCCGTGCTGCGCGCCGACGGCAGCGCAGTGATCGTCGACTCCGGCTCCATTGAACCCGCCGCCCGCGCCGCCCGCCCCGACGGCTTCGACCGGGTGCTGGAGCTGGTGGGCACCCAGACGCTGCTCGACTCCTTGCGCTGCGCGCGCGTCGGGGGCGTGGTCTGCATGACCGGAATCCTCGGGGGCTCGTGGGTCCTGCCGAACTTCCAGCCCATGGGGGACATCCCCCACGGCGTGCGCCTGACGATGTACTCCGGCGGCCCCGAAGACCTGACCGAAGCCGACCTCGCCGGCTTCTGCGCCGCCGTCCAGGCCGGCCGCGCCGAGGTCCCCATCGACCGCGTCTTCGCGTTCGACGAGCTGGTCGCCGCCCACGAACACATGGAGGGCAACCGGGCCCGCGGCAAGATCGTCATCGCCGGTGCCTGATAACGACCGTT
>Ga0055584_100007374_pt1 | contig 10787 bp, 9 predicted proteins | sample OSDHelmetaG_FD_58716 | JGI IMG/M metagenome (GOLD analysis project Ga0055584, IMG submission 58716) | Pelagic marine sediment microbial communities from the LTER site Helgoland, North Sea, for post-phytoplankton bloom and carbon turnover... | ecosystem: Environmental > Aquatic > Marine >...
GAGTGGTTTCAAATCTGCGCTTCATAGATTTGTGTGATCGTGGTGCTTTGATACCTGTTAGACTTTGTCTGACAACACCATCGAGCGTGCTCAGAGATTTTCATTCCCTTCTCGGTTTCCTTTGTGAAGCACTGTGACACTGAATCGATTGCTAGCTAGCAAGATTACGCCCTAAAAACGCAATAATTGCAGGCAATGCAGCCGCACGAAGCGATTCAATATTCAGGTCTGAATAATGACCATTCACATGAAGCAAATTAATTGTACCCAAAAGCCGGTTGGACAGAAAAACCGGAAGATTTATAGCGGCACCTAGACCGAGCTCTTCGATTTTCTTATGGTCAGGAAAAACATCGCGCAACTCGTTAATATCTTTGGCTAAAAAAGGTTTTCTGTCGTCGATGACCCGCTTCGTCCACCTATTTGGTACGATATCTTTTAAGCCTGTCTTGGGATAAGCTTTAGCATCACTCGTATAAATCCGCTCTGCCTTGCCCGCGGCGAAATCAACGCTTGAACAAGTGAACAGTTTCACACCAACAAGCATGTCGCACATCGAGTGCAGTTCCGCAAAAAGCTGATCCGAAGTTGCGTGGGCCGCTAAGTCGATAAACCTGTCAAGAGTGTCATCCAAAGCACGTCACCTCCCGAGAAAATGCGGTCAGACTCTCAGCGCCGGTGTTCGTAATCAGTACGTCGTCTTCGATCCGCACACCAATTTCACTGGGCCTGTAAAGACCAGGCTCAATTGTTATCACCACTCCTGGTTTCAATTCTGTTGTATTACCGATCATTACTTGCGGCGCTTCGTGGACATCAAGCCCTAGTCCATGCCCTGTTTTGTGGACAATCATTTCCGAAAATGGCGACGACGTCAGAACGTTTGTGGTTTCTCTATCTAAGGTGTCACAGGTCACGCCCGGTGCTGCGGTCGCTTTGCCCTTTGCATTTGCTGCCAGAACAGTTTCATAGATCGCCCGAAATTCTTCGCCGACATGTTGGCAAAAAAACGTGCGTGTTATGTCGGCATTCATCGCTCCAAAGGATGCTCCGAAATCAATCAACAAAGGCTCGCCCGGTGAGGTTTCTCTTTCTCCAGGCGTGCCGTGTGGGTCAGCGGAGTTTGGGCCGGACAAAACAATAGGGTCGAAGGCAAAACTTTCGGCACCATGTGACAGCATTGCTTGCTTAAGCCGCGCAGCGAGCTTGGCTTCGGATTCACCGGCTTTCGCGGTGTCGATAAGGTCCCCAAGAGCCGCTTCGCTAATGGCAATTGCCCTTCGCAGATTGGCGATCTCTTCTGGATCTTTGCACATACGCAACTCTGCAAGGGCTGACTCGGCGTCGCGTACCGCACCCTGAGGCATATTTTGTGCCAATGCCTGATATTCGAACATTCGCATTCGCATTCCTTCGACACCGACTGCTCCATTCAAGGTTTCGGAGCAGCTACGAAATGCGTCGTCGTAACTATCGCTATCTTGCCAAAAATGCGTCTCGGCATCTGGAAAGGCTTCACGCCATTTTGTCCGTTCAAGCTCTGGCATTATGGAAGACACCTCACCATCCGCGAACAAAAACAACAATGTCGGGCGCTCCATCAAATGAAAGTCCAATCCGGTGAGATATCGAAAATTCGGCCCTGGCACCAAAGCGATAGCACTAAGCCCGGCTTTACGAACTATTTCGGCAGCTCGCTGCCGTCTTGTCCTAAAATCGGTCATCCGGTTTCGTCCATTTTCCTTAGGTCCATTTGATCACCAAACGACGGGCGAAAAGACCTGAGCGAGACTTCGATTTCGTTTATCAATACCGCGCGCATTGCGACGTCGCTTTGATCGGGGTCGCCAGAAGCGACTGCGGTAATCAAAACATGCAGCAATTCGGCCGCTTCAATTAGTTCTGAGGCTTTTGCATTGGGGTAATAGAACATGATTTTTGCACGCATGCCGCTGTCGAGACTGTGCCTAAAATACCGTTGCGCGAAAATGTTACCGGTACAGGCAGAGATGTCGCACATTAATTTCAGCGTCACGCGCAAAGCTTCATTGTATGCGTTGGCGGCCACAGCCGCGACAAAGTCTCGGTGATGCAAAAGTAGATTGTTGCGTTCGGCACGACCTGAAAGAGCCGCCTCGCGAGCAATTGTGCGTGCTAGAACGAGATGTGTATCGAAATACTGACGCGAGTTATTCATCGTCATTGGGGCAACGATAGTAGTTCGATTTGGTAGAAATTCTACGAGCCAATCCCCTTGAAGCAACAAGAGCGCTTCTCGAATCGGTGTCCGAGAAATTGCGAATCGGTCGGCTAATGCCACCTCGTCTATCGCAGTTCCTGGCGAAATCCGCATCCACAGAATATCCTCACGCAAGCTTTCGTAAACAAGAACTGCACCCCTACGCTTCTGTTTTTCCGCCGATTTTTCGAAATTCACAATCACTCACCAGTTCTAGTGACGACCCATTGGCCAAATCTTTGTCTTGCATAATGTTTGCATAACATGTTTCATAAGAGTCAACAACCAAGCATCAGGGAGAAAAGAATATGTCCAAACTCATTGGTACTGCCCTTTCCTCGGCCATGGCACTTACGTGTCTTTCTGGCCTGGCATCGGCAGAGGGAAAAATCGCCTATTTCGCGGCTGCGTCGCAAAACGGATTCAACCAAGCCACCTACGTTGGCGTGGAAGAAATGGCAGCAAAACTCGGCTATGAGGCAGAGATTTTTGATGGCCAGTTCGACGCTGCACGCCAATACAGTCAGATCGAAGACGTTCTTGCCGGTGGTCAGTTCGTCGGAATGATAGTAGCGCCAAATGACAGCGTTGGCATCGCCGGTGCGTTCGAACAGGTTATCGCCGCAGGGATCCCGATTGGGACAGTTTTGTTTCCGATCGGCCCAGAGCTGAATATGCTGGAACCACAAGTCGAAGGCATAACAGTTACCGCGGCCTCACCGCCCATTGAAGGTGCGACTATCCAGGCCAACCTGGTTGCAGAGCATTGTGCCGACATCGACCCTTGCAACGTTGTGATCATAATTGGCGGTAAGGTTTTCCCATTCGACAACCTTCGCCTAGAGACGTTTGAGTCCGTGCTCGGCGCACATAAAAATGTGAAAATCGTCGCGGTAGGTGAAGGTTGGTACGCTCCAGATCCAAGCTTGCAAGCGATGACTGATATCTTGCAGGCAAATCCTGAAGTGCATGTCGTATTATCCAACGCAGACCAGCATTTGGTAGGTGTCGAGATCGCTCTAGACGCTGCCGGTATCAACGCCGCAGACCTTTACCTAACTGGTGGTGGTGCAGCACAAATCTCGATCGACGCGATCCGTGAAGGTCGCTGGGATGCCACGCTGGCGTACTTCCCAAAAACTATGGGTGCGATGGCGATGGAACAGATTGCAAATGCGATCGAAGGTAAAGAAGTCACCAGCGTTATCAATATGGACACGGCGGGCCCAATCGAGGCGATGATCACTGCTGACGTTCTCGCTGCAAACCCAGATTTTATAGCCGAGTGGGAACAATAAACGACTGAAACACCCTGGCCTGGCGGTTTTCGCCGGGCCGGTACTTGAACGGAGTTGGGGCATTGGGCAAAACCTATCGTGTGTCCGCCGATATTGGCGGAACATTTACAGATGTTGTTTATCAAGACGCAAACACTGGTGAATGCGGGGCCACAAAGGTCCTGTCGACGCCGGAAAATCCGGCTTTGGCGGTTCTAAGCGGGATCGACAAGGTTGTGGGTGCCGATGACGCAATCAGTTTTTTTGTACATGGGACGACCGTTGGCTTAAACGCGCTGTTGACTCGACGTGGAGCCAAAGTTGCTTTGGTGACCAACGAGAACTTTCGCGATATCTACACTATTCAAGGCAATGATCGGGGTGAAATTTTTTCGATCCGTTGGAATAAGCCAGCGCCTTTGACGCCTGTTGAGCACACCTTCACGATTGCGGGTCGAATGGCTGCGACCGGTGAAGAAGACACAGCCCTGCGGCTTGAAGACTTGGACCGATTGGTCGATGTGGCCCAAGCCGAAGGATACGAAGCAATCGCCGTTTCACTATTGTTCAGCTTCAAGAACTCAGCACACGAGTTGGCAGTGCGCGACTATTTGCAAGCGCGATTGCCGGGAATACCAATAGGATTGTCCCATCAAGTCAGCCCTGAATGGCGCGAGTTTGAACGCACGTCGACCACCGTAATGGACTCCTACTTGGCACCTGTGGTCCACAAATACCTTGAGACTCTAGTCAACAGCATGGCCGAACGCCTGCCCGGCGGTGGGTTGCATGTGATGGAATCTAACGGCGGAGTCATGAGCGCTACATCTGCCGGTGAAACGCCGCTCCAAACACTTTTATCTGGCCCTGTTGGAGGGGCGACGGGCGGTCGTGCGCTATCGGCAGCAACAGGGCGTCCCAACCTGATCTGCGTGGACATGGGAGGCACTTCGTTCGATGCAAGCTTGATCATCGACGGACAACCTTCTGGGTCTAACGAAACAAAGCTCGAAGGTTTGCCAGTGCAGATGTCGGTTATAGATATCCATGTTATTGGTGCCGGTGGAGGATCAATTGCCTGGGAAGAAATGGATGCGATGCGTGTAGGTCCGCAATCCGCTGGGTCCAAACCAGGACCTGTGTGCTACGGTTTGGGCGGAACCGAACCCACAGTGTCTGACGCAAATTTGGTGCTTGGGCGGTTGGATGGCGCAAATTTTGCGGGCGGAACGATGACTTTGAATCGCGATGCCGCTCACTCTTCACTTGGTCGGATGGGCGAGGCCTTCACTATGAGCGCCGAAGCAATGGCACAAGGTGTTGTAGACATCGTTAACGCCAAAATGGCCGACGCCATTCGTACTATTACTGTACAACGTGGTATCGATCCTCGTGACTTTTCGCTGGTTGCCTTTGGCGGCGCAGGGCCAGCTCAAGCTGCGGCATTGGCCGAAGAATTGCGCATCGGCGAAGTCATCATTCCTGTGCATCCTGGCGCTTTCTCTGCTTGGGGCATGTTGCAGACTGACGTGCGCCACGACTTCAAAGAAACCCTGTACAGTTTCTGGGACCTAATGGACGTTGATACACTTAATTCTGCCTTTGATGGGTTGTCAAAAAAGGGGCAAACTTACCTGATTGGCGAAGGTATCGCGCCTGAAAACATCAGTTTCGAACGAGCAATCGACTTCCGTTATTATGGTCAGGAATATGTCCTGACGATCCTTGTACCGGACGGAGCGATTGACATGGACGCCGTACGGAAAAGTTTTGATGCAGCCTATAATCGGCAGTACGGCCACAGCAGCCCGGAAAACCGAGTTGAAATGGCAAATATTCGGCTTGCTGCTTTGGGGCATTTACCACGTCCGGATAATGCGCCACCCGCCCCGGAAGTCGCAAAGCCAACACGCACCCGAGATGTGTTTTTTGATGGATCCGCACGGCAAACCAAAGTGTTGGATCGAAATGGCTTGGCAGACGGTGTTACGGTACTAGGGCCGGCGATCATCGAAGAAAATACGGCCACCACTTTGTTACCGCCTGAATGGCAAGCAAACTTGATTGAGGGTGGGCATATGACCTTGACCAAGGGAGATTCGGCATGACCAAAGCGGATCCGATCACCACAGAAGTGGTGCGTAATTTCGTAATTTCCTGCGCCGAAGACATGAATGCCTCGCTTTGGCGTTCTGCCCATTCGGCTGTCATCTATGAAGGCAAGGACAGTGCCGTCGCCCTAATGGATGAGCATGGCAATATGCTGGGACAATCTACAGGCGTACCGCTGTTCGTTGGGGCCATAGATGTCTGCGTGCATCATGTAAAAAATTACTATGGCGAAGATATCCATGAAGGCGACATCTTTGTGATGAACGACAGTTATCTTCAGGGAACGCACCTCCATGACATCACTGCGGTCGGCGCGATTTTTTTTGAGGGGGAGCTGGTTGGCTTTGGCGCTGCACGCGCGCATTGGAATGACATTGGCGGCATGGACCCTGGCTCTGTGATGGGATCGACCAGCATATACCAGGAAGGGTTGCGGATTGGCCCGACGCGGATCATGTCCAAGGGGCAGCCGGTACGCGAATGGTATGATCATTTTCGCCTAAACACGCGCTTCAAGGACGCCACAATCGGCGATCTTGGCGCCCAAATCGCTGCGATCCGCACGGGCGAACGGCGGTTGGCCCAGCTGCTAGACCGTATTGGACCTACAACCTACAGAAATTCTTGCCAGGACATCTTTGAACAAGCGCGCCGAATGGATCGCGAGGCAATCGCCGCCATCCCAGATGGAACTTGGTCACGGTACGGACACTTGGACGATGATGGCGTTGGCGACACGCCGATCAAGGTCGCGTTAACCTTGACGGTTAAGGGCGAAGAACTAATCGTTGATCTGACTGGCACGTCTGGGCCGGTTCCAGGCTCGGTGAATTGCGGCGCAAGTCAGACCGAAAGTCTTTTGCGATTGGCCTATAAAACAATGATCAATCCCGGGCGTGCGATAACCGGTGGTTCGTTTGAGACGATGAGTGTCATTTTGCCAGAGTCTTGCATGTTTAATGCACGGGACCCGGCAGCGTGCGAATGGTACTTCACTGGTTTGGGCCTATTGGCGGATCTGTTCATCTCTTGCCTGAGTGAGGCGATGCCGGAACGTTCGACAGCTGCGCACTATGGCGATTCGATGGTCGCAGGCTTCTTTTCTGTTGACGAGAAACGCGGCCAGTGGATGTCACTTGAACCAACTGCCGGTGGTTGGGGCGGCCGCGCTGATAGCGACGGTGAGAATGCGTTGATCAATCTCGTGAATGGTGGTTTTCGCAACATTCCAGGCGAAGTAATGGAAACCAAGTTTCCAATCCGGCTTGAAGAATTTTCCATCCGTCCCGACAGCGGCGGCCCCGGCAAGCATCGCGGCGGCTGTGGTGTTGTGCGCCGATATCGCACGCTGGAAGATTGTTACAGCGCAATTTGGTTCGAACGCTCAAAGACCCCTGCCTGGGGATTGAACGGCGGCGGCGATGGCATTGGGCCGGAAGTGACAATCACTCGACCCGATGGCGAAGTTGAGTCCCGGCTAAAAATGCGGGCCAGCCCGTTCGCAGCCAATACCGTGTTAGAGACAAAAACTGGTGGTGGCGGGGGCAATGGCGACCCATTGCAACGCCCGTTTGAAGCAATTCTTACTGATGTACGCAAAGGATATTTGTCGCCAGCAGCAGCTTTGCGCGACTATGGGGTGGCCGTTACTGCAGATGGTTCATTCGACGAGGCGAATTCGACGGCGCGATGACGGAACTGGCGATCCAAGCCTGTGGCATCACGGTTCGCTTTGGCGATGTCGAAGTGCTGTCTAAGATTGATGTCGATATAGCCAGGGGCTCAATCCACGGGTTGATTGGTGAAAACGGCGCTGGGAAATCCACACTTGGCAAAGTCCTAGGCGGATATTACCGGGCCAGTGCAGGTTCGCTTTCGGTTTTTGGTAAACCAGCTGGCCGATGGGATCCACCCAAAGCTTTGGCGCGAGGCGTCGCTATCATGCACCAGGAATTACAGTTAGTCCCGCACCTGACTGTCGCCCAAAATGTCTTCATGGGCATCGAAAAGCATAGGTGGGGGGTGCTGCGGCGTAACGAAGCCAGCCGCCTGCAAGACTTGATGGATGCCAGTGGCCTGCACCTAAATGCACAAACTTTGGCCGTTGACCTGCCAATAGCTGATCAGCAAAAGGTCGAAATTCTGCGTGCTTTGGCGCGTGAAGCGCAGGTCATCGTCATGGACGAACCAACATCTTCGTTGTCGAAAGACGAGATCGATCAGCTGCACAAAATCATGGGGCTGTTACGCGATGAAGGCCGTACCATAGTTTATGTCACACATTTTCTCGACCATGTGCTGGAGGTCTGTGACCAAGTAACCGTGTTGCGCGACGGTAATCTTGTAATGACCGAAGCGATTGCAGATCAGACCAAACAATCCCTTGTAGGGGCAATGCTGGGCGGTGACCGGACAGAGACCTACTATCCGGCAAAGAGCGAAAACCCCGACGCCGACATTGTGCTATCTGTCCGCAATCTTGTGGGCGTTGATGTCAATGTTATGGCGTTGGATATCATGGCCGGAGAGATCGTTGGGCTGATCGGCCTTGTGGGGTCTGGTCGCTCTGAGATCGCGCGCGCGATCGTTGGCGCGGACAAGGTGACGGGCGTTATCACGCTAAACGGTAAAACCATCGTGCCGTCGATCCGGAACGCGACCGAGGCCGGGATGGTTATGGTGCCCGAAGATCGCCGAAAACAAGGGCTGGTGATGGAACTGCCGGTCAGTGCCAATGTGACGTTGCCGCATTTGCGCCGCTACTCACGCATCAGTGTCATTTCGGCAAGGCAAGAATGCGATGCGACCGCCAAGCATATCCAAAAGTTCAGTGTTCGCCCGGACACGATCAACGGGGACGTCTCTCGCTATTCCGGGGGCAATCAGCAAAAGGTCCTTCTGGCCAAATGGTTAGAGGGCGACCCGCAAGTCGTGATCCTAGACGAACCTACACGCGGTGTGGATGTCGGCGCCCGCGAGACGATCCACGCCGCAATTGCCGAGTTGGCTGCAAATGGGATAGCAATTTTGCTTATCTCGTCAGAGATAGATGAAGTCTTAGGCCTCGCCCACCGCGCCCATTTGGTAGACGGTGGCAAGATCGTGCAGGAAATTGATCCAAATACGGTTGTCGAATCCGAAGTCTTGGCAGCTCTCTTTCAACATCAAAGCCTCAAAGGAGCCGCGCAGTGACACGTGCAAAGCTGTTCAGATTTTTTCAAACCTACGCGGTGTTGATCCTCGTGGCTGTGCTAATTTTGGTTCTTACCTCTTTGTCAGACAGTTTTCTGACAACCCGCAATTTGTTGAATATCCTTAACCAAAACGCACCTCTTGCGATTATGGCCTCTGCGATGACTTTAGTGATTATCGCAGGTGGTTTTGACTTATCGGTGGCAGCAATCTTTGCCATGGGGTCAGTTTCGGCGGCTTGGATCGGCTTAAACGTCGATCCATACCTAGGGTTATTCTTGGCGCCGTTCATCGGCCTGGCATTTGGCCTAGTAAATGGCATCGTAATCACCCAGCTTAATGTTCATTCTTTCCTCGCAACCATTGCAACCAGCTTGATTTTTAAGGGGATCGCGGTGGTGATTTCGGATGGGCGTCTGATCTCGGTTCGCGACGACGCATTCACGTGGCTTGGTCGGGGTCGCTTTCTGGGGATTTTCAACTCAATTTGGATGATGGTAATCTTTGCACTGGTGCTGACATTCCTTTTGACCAGAACAACATTTGGCCGTCGGGTCTTTGCTGTGGGTGGCAACGAGGAGGCTTCGATTCTGTCGGGCATCCGCAGTGACCGGATCAAGATCGCGACCTTTGCCTTGGCTGGGTTTGCCGCTGGACTTGCGTCAATCATAACCACTAGCCGGGTGGCTCTGGGTCAAGCCTCTGCTGGACAAGGGTTAGAATTACAAGCGATCGCGGCTGTGATCCTGGGTGGCACGAGCATATACGGAGGACAGGGTGCCGTGTGGCGATCCCTGGCTGGGGTCTTCCTTTTGGCATTAATTAACAATGGGTTCAACATCTTAAACGCTGATCCATTTTTCCGCGACCTGACGACGGGATTGGTAATACTTGCTGCGATTGGAGTCAGCGCAATCGGACAACGAGGCCGTTAATAATTCGATTCAAACAGCGACAGCCAAACAAAGCGGTGCGAATGGCGCATCTTTGCCAGAAACGATTGAAATGACCCTAGGCCGATCGAATATTTGCAAATATTCACTCCTGGTGAAATCTTCGGCCTTGTGGCAGGGAGGTATCTGTAGTCGCTAGTGTCCCTTTCCCATGATTTAGGTCATGCAACAGCCTCGTACTTGGCACGGCCAAGCCCATTCATTTTGTTGAGAATGTGTGTCCCAATCCTGGCTTCAGTTTTTTGGTTTGGAAAGTTCCAAGCTTTCAGTTTAGGGCCGATGACCATCTTCCAGCGGCCCATTTGTGCTTCGCCTCGGCTGCGGTGATTGTAGCCGCTGCTAACTTGCCATGCCAGGCGCCCTTTGTCTCGAATCTCCACGATGTGTTTATCTCGGGGCGTTGGATCACGGGCAGCATCGAGGCTGAGGACGGCCGTGATCGAAGGCGGGATTACAATCTCTATCGCTTCACCAAAACGGTCCACAAGCAGATCGCTGTTAGGATCGCCAGCATAGGCGCCATCCGCCAAAAAGCGGCTACGTCGGAGCATCACAGACAAGAAGATTACCATGCACTCCCTGCGCCACCGCATGAAGGACAAGTTGAGGAACACGGGCTGTCCTGAGGCCATCTCCCTGGCCATCCTAGGACACAGCACCAACACAGTAGCGGCCAACTATGGCTCAGGGTATGCGCTGGAGGTCATGCGGGAGCACTTGGAGCGGGTGCGCCTGATTAGGTTGCCCTGCCAAAGGTCGTTGAACGCAGCCAGTGTCTTCTGCCGGTTTTCATTATTCACGGCGTGGCCACCGAGAAATTGCCCTCCCTCATCGGAGAATAACCCGAGGCTAGGCTGCCCTTTTGCTAAAAGCTTCGTAAGCCCCTCAAATGTTGGCTCGCTTACAGTCCTGTCTGGCGATGGAGGGGCTTCAGGCTCCTTGCCCAGCGCTTCGAGGTCAGCCTGCGCCGCCACGCGTTTCTCGCCTTTGCCCTTTTTGGTTTCCTTCAAGATT
>Ga0055584_100007375_pt1 | contig 10786 bp, 8 predicted proteins | sample OSDHelmetaG_FD_58716 | JGI IMG/M metagenome (GOLD analysis project Ga0055584, IMG submission 58716) | Pelagic marine sediment microbial communities from the LTER site Helgoland, North Sea, for post-phytoplankton bloom and carbon turnover... | ecosystem: Environmental > Aquatic > Marine >...
TGAAGGTGTTTCACGCAGCGCGTCAGGACCTGGAAATCTTCTACCAGATGAACGGCAAGGTGCCGCATCCGGTGTTCGACACCCAAGTCGCAGCCATGGTCTGCGGCTTCGGTGACCAGATCGGCTATGAAGCGATCGTGCGCAAGGTCGTGAACAAGCAGATCGACAAGGACTCGCGCTTTACCGACTGGCAGCGCAGGCCCCTGACCGAAAAGCAGGTGACCTATGCGCTGGCCGACGTCACCCATCTGCGCAAGGTTTATGAACATCTCGCCCAGACACTGGAGAAGAACGGACGTACCGGCTGGTTGAAGGCAGAGATGGATATCCTCACCAGTGAGGATACCTACCGCGTTGATCTCGACGAGGTCTGGCGACGCATCAAGATCAAGGGCCGCAAGCCGCGCCAGATGGCGATCATCAAGGAACTTGCCGCCTGGCGCGAGGAAACCGCCCAGCGCAAGGACATCCCGCGCATGCGTGTCATCAAGGATGATGCGCTCGTCCAGATCGCCACGCAGCAGCCCAAATCCGCCGATGAACTGGGCAACATCCGCATGGTGCCCCAGGGCATGGCGCGAAGCGAGGATGGCCGTAATCTGATGGAAGCACTGGGGCGCGCCATGGCGATCCCCGACAAGGAACTGCCGCAACGCGAAAGCAATGGGCGACCGCCCGTCGATGCGCCCGTCGCCCTGGTCGATCTGATGAAAACCCTGTTGCGCGCCAAATGCGAAATGGAAGGCGTTGCACCGCGCCTTGTCGCCAACATGGCTGATGTCGAGCGCTTCGCCGCCGAGGACAACCCCGAAAGCCCGCTCATGCAGGGCTGGCGTTATGACGTTTTCGGCCGCGACGCCCAGCGCCTGAAAGAGGGCAAACTGGCCCTGGCGCTGGAAGGCGAGACCCTGAAGCTTATCGAAATCTAGACACCTTCCCTCGATTGTTGTCACATGGTCCTCAGGGACTGCGACGGGCGAAACAAGAGGGGTAAATCATGCGCAATCGGGTGACTCATCTGGCGCTGGGATTACTGGCCATCATCGGCCTGGGCACAGGAACGGCGCTTGCCGCCGAATGCACGGCGAAGGTGGAAGACCCCATCGCCGTGACGGATCCGGCCTTATGCCGCGAACTCCAGGATGCAATCCGTGACCCTGCGGGTGTGCCCCTTGATCGCTATGAAGACATCTACACCGAATTCTTCGGAAACTGGTGCCACCGCGATACCGATCAGGGTTGGGTGCGCGATGTCACGGTGCGCGATACCGGCCCCTATACCGCGACCTTCATCGATGGCGCCTGGCATTCCCGCTATAACGGTACGCACTCGCCGGTCGTGATCTGGTACTCGCCCGAGATGTATGCCTGGATGCAGGAGAACCGAGCGCCAGAGGATGAAGGTTTCGGCCCGGATCAGAGCCCGGTCCCCGACGGCGCCATCATTGTGAAAGAGATGTTCCCGGCGCCGGCGAATACCTGCCGCGACGTGGCCGTCGAACACCTGTTCCCCACCCATGGCGCTGCCTTCATGGTGCGCCAGGAGAGCGCGTCGGCCGATGGCTGGTTCTGGGGGTATCAGGGATGGACCCAGGCCTATCTCGACTGGCCGGCAGACAACGACAGCAACGCCCTGCCCAATTCCGGCTTCGGCATGTACTGCGTCAACTGTCACGTCTCCGCGCGCGATAACGGAACGTTCTCCGCGCTCGACAACATCACCGGCACACCCGACACCGTGACCATGTTCCTCGACATGAGCCCGGCAGATATCGGCCTGCAGGACGCAACAGCGGCTCTGACGCCATCGTTCCACGACTCTGTGGTCAACCCGGTCGATCCGGCAGGGCGGCTCGGCGAACCGGCTCTGGGCTATCTTCCCGATTTCCTGGAGGCCTATCCGTATCCTGACGGTGCAGACAAGCCGCAGCTCGAAGCGCGGTTGATGATGCCGCCCCAGACCTACGACCATGTCTACATGCCCGACCATGTGGACCCCGATACGGGGCAGCTCCTCACGTCGGATCAGTGCCTGGGCTGTCACGATGCGGGCAGCACCGGCCTCTACTTCGACATGACCGCCATCGACAGCGACACAGGCAGCCTCGTCAACCTCTCGCCATATGCAACCTGGGGCACCTCGCCCATGGGCCTTGCCGGACGCGACCCCATCTTCTTCGCCCAGCTCGCCAGTGAGACCCAGACGTTCCACGCCGACGAGGTGCCGCTTGTTGAAAACACCTGTCTGGGCTGCCACGGCTTTTTGGGCCAGCGCCAGTATGACATCGACCAGCACGCCGCGACCGGCGAATGCGGATCGTTCTCCCGGGAACTCGTGTCGGCGGTGCCCTGGCCCAGCGATGCGCCGGAAGCCGCCAATGCCGATTATGGCGCACTGGCCCGCGACGGCATCTCCTGCATGGCATGTCACCGCATGGTGCTGGGCGCAGACGACACGGCGGAGGCCGCCGAACTCGCCGAGAACGCCTGCGCGCTGGAGCGTCAGCAATTGCTCAATGCCGGCCTGTCCGGTTTCGGCCTCACGTTCACCGGCTCGTATCTGCTCGGCCCCTCCGACGAACTTTACGGGCCGTTCGAGGACCCCAAGACCGTTCCGATGCAGAACGCGCTCGACATCACGCCCAAGCACAACGACACCATCATGGAGGCGGAACTCTGCGGCGCATGCCACACGGTGCATTTGCCGGTGCTGCATGAAGGCAAGACCATCGGCCATATCTATGAGCAGTTGACCTATCCCGAGTGGTCTTTCAGCGCCTACCGCGATGGAACCTCGCCCGATGGCGACTTGCCTCATGGCGCCGGTGAAACGCCCCAGACATGCCAGCAGTGCCACATGCCCAGCGTCAACGAGGACGGCAGCCCGACCCTCTCCAAGATTGCGAGCATCCAGGAGTTTTCGAGATCGGCAGACACCGCGTTTATCGCCGGTCCGGACGCCATCGACCTGCCGGTGCGTGAGGGTTTCGCACGCCACGACCTTGTCGGGCTCAACCTGTTCCTGGTGATGATGGGCAAGCAGTTCCCTGACATCATGGGGATTCGCACCCAGGACCCGATGATGCTGGATCTCGCCATCGATCCGCTCGACTACACCGCCGACGCGATTGTTCAGCAGGCACAGAACGCCACCGCCACCCTCAAGGTTACCGACATCACGCATAGCGATGCAGGGCTTGAGGCGACCGTCACGGTTGAGAATCTGGTGGGACACAAATTCCCGTCCGGCGTCGGCTTCCGTCGCGCCTTCCTGACCTTCGAGGTGCTCGACGATCTGGGCAAGGTGCTTTGGGCGTCCGGCCGCACCGACGGCATGGGCCGTCTGATCGATGAGAACGGCGATCCGATCGCCGGTGAAATCTGGTGGGATGAACAGTGCACTGCCAGGATCGATCCAGAGGCGCGCGCCCATCAGCCCCATTTCCAGGTCATCACGGAGCAGAGCCAGGCGCAGATCTATCAGGAACTCGTCAGCACGCCTGGCGACGGTGACAACCCGCAATGCGGCCTTGGCGCCGAACCCGCGGGCCAATTGACGACGTCGTTCCTGTCGATCTGCACAGAGGTCAAGGACAACCGCCTGCTGCCGCACGGTTATCTGCCGGAAGACCAGCGCATCGATATCGCGCTGGCGCTGGGTGCAAATGAGGAAATGGCGATCGACGCCGGCTCCACCGCCGTGGGCGACGATCCCGACTATGCCGATGGCAAGAGCAACGGGACGGACACCCTGATCTATCGCATTCCCGCCGATGCCCTTGACGGAAACCCGGCAGATGTGCGCGTCCAGCTCCACTTCCAGGCCACGCCGCCCTTCTACCTGCAGGACCGCTTCTGCACCGCCCAGGGCGATGATCGCGACCGGCTCTATTTCATGACCGGCCACCTGAACCTGGAGGGCACTATCGCCGAGGACTGGAAGCTGCTCATCGCCGATACACAACCGGTTGCCGTGCCCTGAAGGTAAAGAATCAGGAGCCTCTGCGTGCCTGAGGCGCTCGTTCTTTCCTAGAGCGTGCCGCGGAAACTGCCGCCGTCGAGAACCAGGTTCTGGCCAGTGATGAAGCCGGCGTGGGTGCTGGCAAGGAACGCACAGGCGGCACCGAATTCGGCGGGGTCGCCAAAACGTTTGGCAGGATTGCCCAGGGCTTCCCGCTTCATCGTGTCCTCGTAGCTCTCACCGAGCTGCGCGCGCTTGGTCATGGTCTGCTTCAGGCGATCTGTGTTGAAGGGGCCAGGCAACAATCCGTTGATCGTGACGTTGTGGGCCACGGTTTCGCGCGACAGGCCGGCACAAAAGCCGGTCAACCCGGCACGCGCACCATTGGAGAGGCCCAGAATGGGAATGGGCGCCTTCACGGCAGCCGATGTGATGTTGATGATGCGTCCGAACCGGCGTTCGATCATACCATCGACGGTCGCCTTGATCAGCATGATCGCGGTCAACATGTTGGTGTCGAGCGCCTTGATCCAGTCATCGCGATCCCAGTCTCGAAAATCGCCGGGCGGTGGACCACCTGCATTGTTGATCAGAATGTCGGGATCCGGGCAGGCGGACAGCAAAGCGGCCTGCCCTTCGGGGGTCGCGACGTCACAGGCGACTTCTGTAACCGTGACATCAGGGAATGCCGCGCGGATTTCCCCGGCTGTTGCCCCAACGGTTTCGGGTGTGCGCCCATTGATCACAACGTCACAGCCTTCGCCAGCCAGTGCTTCGGCACAGGCCCGTCCCAGCCCCCTGCTCGATGCACAGATGATCGCCTTGCGGCCCGCCAGTCCGGTATCCATGGTCAGTCGTCTCCCCATTCAAATTCGTTCTGCGACGCCTCAAGAACACGGCGCGCCAAGGGCACCGTAATGGCGCGTCGTTCGGCAAGTGACAAGGTGTCGAGAGCCGCCACCGCCTGGCCGATGGCTGCAAACGACCGCTCCATGCGCGCGACCAGATAGTCCACAACATCATCGGGCACACGCAGTTGTCGATCCTGGAACTGCTTGGTCAGCACAGCAGCGATCAATGCATCGTCGGGTGGGCCAAGGCGCACTGCGGTCAGGGCTGCAAGCCTGGAGCCGAGATCAGGCAGATCGACAGGCCAGCGCGCCGGCGCTTCCCTGCCTGTCAGGAGTAGAAAGCCCTGGTCCTCGCGGACAAGATTGATGACGTGGAAGAGAGCAATTTCATTCACGCCACCGTCACCATTCTCCAGGACCAGTGCGGTTCCCTTGCCCGGCCAGGCTTCAAGGAAGGCCTGATCGAGTTCGCCTGCCTCCAGACGTTGCGCGCCACTGCGCCGCTGCCAGACGTGCGATAGGTGTGTCTTTCCAGAGCCGCTGGTGCCATGAACGGCAAGAATGCGTCCCGGCCAATCCGGCCAGCGATCGATCCAGGCCACCGCGTCCTGATTGCTGTCCGCAACCAGGAACGATTCTTCACCCAGCGCCGGGCGATGTTCGAATCCCAGGACAAGTTGATGACCGGCCACAGTGTTCACAAAGGCACGATGAGCCAGGTATTTCCCTGAGCCGTGAGGTTGAGCCCGACCTGACGCAAGCCGGTGCGGAGCTGCTCGAAGGTTCCGAAATAGCGCAGCAGGATGCGCACGCGATCGACACCGACAACCAAAGGCAGACTCTGATTGAGTACGGCCGGGCGTGCCAGGAGGTTGCGAATCTCAACCCATTCGGAAAGGCTGCGAATGGGAATCTCCGCCACCATCACGGCTTCAGGACCAGTCGGTGCGGTCGTCGCGACAGACCAGAAATTATCCAGACTGACACGTGCCTGAACCACGCCTGCGGCATAGTCGCCGGCACTAACCGGGCCGCCGGCATAGGCCCCAGCACCTTCAACCGGGGCCGTCGAGATCACGACCGTGCCATCCGATGTTGTTGTCGCCGTGCTATCGACTTGAGCAACGGGTTCAGGCCGGTTCACCGGAACATTCGTTCCGTTCGGACCTTCGTACCAGGTCAGGGTCTGCTCGAAGGTCTCGCCATTGGAGCTGGCGATTGCCACCAGCACACCGTCGGCGCGGTAGCGTGAAATCAAGCTCTGCATGGCGGACCAGTCACCACTGACGGCGCCGGCTTCATCAATCGCCAGCAAGTCATCAAGGTCGGCAACCGGTGCGACAACCGGAACAACATGCCCGGGGCTGCGATCCAGTTGCCAGGCGGTGAGCCAGGGATTGCCCCCCTCCAGCCAGAGGACATGGCCGTCACCGGTATCCAGAACGGGTAGTACAAGCAATGTCGGGGTCGGCGCTGAGGCATGCGCGACGCCTGAGGACTCAAGCCATCCCAGCACGGCATCGCTTCGGAATCGTACCGTCACCAGTGCACGGTAACGCCCTGTCGTGATCTTCTCGTCGGCAAACTCCAGACTCTGGACCATCGACTGCAAGGTCTGCCCATCGGGCTGTCCGACCTGTGAAGCATTCACACCCGCCATGGAATCAATCAGGCGGTTCCACGCAATCACCTCAGCATTGCGCAAGGCAATCTGCCGCGCTTCCTGGGCATCGCCCGCGGTTTCATCAACAGCGACATCGCGAACCGTGAACACCTGACCTGCCGCAAGGGCTTCGTTGGTCCAGAGACCAACGGCAAGCAGCCCGATCAGGACAGCGATAGTGGAAGCCTTGCACATGGCGTGATGGTCTCTCATTGCAAACCCGGTTTCTTGACGTATGTTCCAACAACAATAACAGAGCCCTTGGCGCGGAGCGAGGCTGCATGACTGGCCTGACCTACAAAGAAGCCGGAGTGGACATCGACGCCGGCGACAGCCTGGTTCAGGCGATCAAGCCCATGGCCCAGTCGACTGCACGCAGTGGTGCCGACGGTGCCTTGGGCGGCTTTGGCGCCCTGTTTGACCTCAAGGCCGCCGGTTTTGCTGATCCGATCCTGGTTTCGGGCACCGATGGCGTCGGGACCAAGCTGAAACTGGCGATCGAGGCTGGTGTTCATGATGGCGTCGGTATCGACTGTGTCGCCATGTGCGTCAACGACGTCATCGTCCAGGGTGCCGAACCTCTGTTCTTCCTGGACTACATGGCGGTCGGGCGCATGGACCTTGAACTGGGCAAGGCGCTGGTCGGTGGTATTGCAGAGGGCTGCCGGCAGGCCGGATGTGCGCTGATCGGGGGCGAATCCGCCGAACTGCCCGGCCTCTATGCCGACGGCGACTATGATCTGGCCGGGTTCTGTGTCGGCGCCGTCGAACGTGAAGCCATGTTGCCAACGCCCGACATGCAGGCTGGTGACGTGCTGCTGGGCCTGGCGTCCAGCGGCGTGCATTCCAATGGCTTCTCCCTCGTGCGCAAGGCCCTGAGCCTGCGCGGCGTGCGCCTGGAGGAGGACGCCATGTTTGCCCCTGGCACCACCGTTGGACGTGCACTTCTTGAACCCACGCGGATCTATGTAAAGAGCTGCCTTGCCGCGATTGCCGCTGGCGGCGTGAAGGGTCTTTCCCACATCACCGGCGGCGGCCTTTCCGAGAACATTCCCCGTGTGCTGCCTGCCGGACTGGCGGCGCGTCTGGATGCCGGAAGCTGGCAGGTTCCCGGTATCTTCGGCTGGCTTGCGCGCGGCCATCAGGGCAGCACCATTAGCGCGGCCGAGATGGCGCGCACCTTTAACTGCGGCATCGGCATGGTGCTGGTGGTTGCGGCTGACCAGGCGGATCATGTCTCCAGCGTGCTGGCCGAACATGGCGAGACCGTGTCGCGCATCGGCGACCTGATCGCGACAGACGATAAACCCCATGTCCGCATCGACGGGCTGGAAGGCGATTGGCTGGCGGGATGAAGGTTGCGGTCTTCATCTCGGGGCGCGGTACAAACCTTCAAGCGCTGATCGACGTCTGCAACGAGGACGACACGCCCGCCGAGATTGCGCTGGTCGTGTCGAACCGCCCCAATGCCCAGGGTCTGCAAAGGGCCGCAGCGGCAGGCATCCCAACGGTCGTCGTCGACCACACGACGTTCGAGAGCCGCGAAGCATTCGACAAGGCGCTCGATACTGCCGTGCGCCGGGCCGGATGCCAGTTCATCTGTCTGGCCGGATTCATGCGCGTCCTGACCGTCGATTTCATGCGTGATTGGCGTGATCGCATCCTCAACATTCATCCAGCGATCCTGCCAGCCTTCCCCGGGCTGAACTGCCACGCCCGGGCTATCGAAGCCGGCGTCAAGATCACGGGATGCACGGTGCATTTTGCCCGTCCGGAACTCGATAACGGCCCGATCATCGCCCAGGCCGCCGTTCCCGTAATACCCGACGACACGGAAGAGACCCTTGCCGCGCGCATCCTGGAAGCCGAGCACAAGATCTATCCCATGGCCCTGAAGTTGATCGCACAAGGCCGGGTGCGGGTGGTCCACGAGAAGGTGTTAATTCAGGATGTCGATCTGGCCGACAGCCAATTGATCAATCCGGCATCAGTCTGACGCGGAAGCGATCCGTTCCAGAATGTCTGCAGTTTTATCAGGTGCCGAGACCATGGCGTCGTGTCCGGTTTCAAGCTCATGGAAAGGCCATCCCGCCTCTCGTGCCCGATCATGCGCGCGCGCCAAAGGCGCATAGGCAGGACCGACGCAGGCAACATAGTCATGGGGCAGGCCATCGCCGAGCGGCCGCTGCAGCCGCAACGGCGTGGTGTAGGTACGCAAAGGCTGAGCCGTCAGTCTGGAAGCGACCCAATCCTGCCGTTCCTTATCGAGCACCCCGAAGGTTGCCGGCGACGGATTGGGCATCGTGAGGCCGTTGCTCGACTCGTTGGCCAGACGTACGCGAACGGCCGCAACATCGGCATTAACCTGATCCATGCAGGTTTCACCGTCGAACATGAAAAATGCATCTAGCAGGATCAGATGTGCGATGCGTTCGCGCAGACGATCAGCCACACCGGCGGCCACCGCGCCGCCATAACTGTGACCGACGAGGACAACGTTCCTGAGGTCTTCCCAGATGAGATGATTGGCAAGGTCGTCCAGGTGGGTTTCAAGATCAATGGAATCGCTGAGCAGATGTGCGCGTTCGCCCAGCCCTGTAAGCGTCGGCGTCGTGACAGTATGACCTCTTGAACGAAAAATTGTTGCCACGTCGCGCCAGCACCATCCGCCATGTGCGCCACCATGTACCAGCACCATGGTTCGGGGCAGACTCACGATCAGTAACCGCGCACTGGGTCTACAATGTTGAAGAGCGGTTCGCCGGCCAGGTGCCGTTTCAGGTTTTCGGCAAAGTGCTCCAGTGCGCGCATTTCCCAGCCTTCAAAGGTGGCACAGCTGTGGGGCGTGATCATGACGTTGGGCATATCCCAGAGCGGGTGATCGGCCGGCATGGGTTCAGGATCGAAGACGTCGAGCGAAGCCCCAGCGACATGGCCGCTGTTGAGCGCATCCATCAAGTCGGCCGCAACGGTCACGCCGCCGCGCGATACGTCGATGAGGCATGCGCCGGGTTTCATCGCAGCGAATGCCCCAGCGTTGATCAGGCCGATGGTCGCAGGCGTCTTGGGTGTCGCGACAGCGACATAGTCGGCCTGGGACAGAGCCTCGTGGAGCTGATCGGTGCCATAGACCTGATCGACATTTGCAGTGGGCTGCGGATTGGCGCGTGTACCGACAATGCGCAGGCCCAGTGACGAGCAAAGACGGGCGATATCACGGCCAATATGGCCCAGACCCACGACACAGACGGTTTTGCCCCAGACATGACCGACATCCTGCCAGGCCCAGACATGCTCGGCCTGCCGGCGGGCAAAATGCGGATAGTTGAGCGTCAGCGCGATGATCGAGCCCAGCACGTGCCAGGCCAGCGCCTCGCTGGCGACCCCAGCTCCGTTGGTCACGACAAGGGTTTCGGGATCCCAGACATCCAGGTGATCGACGCCCACACCACCAACCGCCAGCCATTTCAGGCTTTGTGAACCGCGGATTGCAGCATTGGGATAAGCCATGTCCTCGAACCGGATGTGGAACTGCACATCCGGCGCAAAGGACTCCATGGCATCGGGCAAGCCGGAATAGCTATCGCAGCAGGCGACCTCGAGGCCGGCGGGAACAAGCTCCAGAAGCCGGTTTTTCAGGGGCTCGGGGTCATCATGGTGAATCAGGACGCGCATTGCGGCCTCTTGCTTGTGTCATCCCGGCGCACTGCGTTCGGCCGGGATGACACGTTCTCTGGAGTTGCTTCAGCAGACGATTTCGGTGCCCGAGAAGAAATAGGCAATCTCGATGGCCGCATTCTCGGGCGAATCCGAGCCGTGCACAGAGTTGGCTTCAATCGATTCGGCAAAAGCCTTGCGAATCGTGCCTTCATCTGCCTGCTCAGGGTTGGTTGCGCCCATGACTTCACGATTCTTGAGAACGGCGTTTTCGCCTTCCAGAACCTGTACGACCACCGGGCCGGACGTCATGAATTCGACCAGCGAACCAAAGAACGGGCGTTCCCGGTGAACACCATAGAAGCTCTCGGCCTGGGCCTGGCTCATGTGAATGCGCTTCTGGGCAACAATCCGCAGGCCGGCATCTTCCAACATGGCGTTGATCTTGCCGGTCAGGTTGCGGCGGGTAGCATCGGGTTTGATGATCGAAAAAGTCTGTTCGCGGGCCATGAGTATTGTGTCCGTCTGATTGTGGGTTGGATCAAGGATTCGGCGCGGGTTATACGGCCCGCCATGGCAGGCGTCCACCACCCATGACCACGGAACGCTGGCCCGGAGCGCGCAACGGTCTATTCTGCGCAACCCTTCGAAGAG
>Ga0055584_100007376_pt1 | contig 10786 bp, 12 predicted proteins | sample OSDHelmetaG_FD_58716 | JGI IMG/M metagenome (GOLD analysis project Ga0055584, IMG submission 58716) | Pelagic marine sediment microbial communities from the LTER site Helgoland, North Sea, for post-phytoplankton bloom and carbon turnover... | ecosystem: Environmental > Aquatic > Marine >...
ACCTCACCGTCGACACGGCGATCCATCGAGAGGTAGTTCTTCAGGTTGTAGAAGACGACGGTGATTGGCTCCGTCGTTTTCGTGGACTTACTCTGAGCTATGGCGCCATGCGGTGCGATTGCTGCCGCGAGGGCATGAAGAACAGCAATCCGCAGGGCGCGAATTGCCATTGAGAAATTCATGTGGTGAGAAGTAAGGGCGAATTAGCCCTTATCTTCTTCGCCATGGTGAGGATCATCGTGATCCGTATCAGTGGAAGCGATGGAGTCAGGTGCAGCGGGCTTTTCTTCCCACTCCTTTTTACCTTCAACTTCTCCTTCTTTAATCTCGCGTTCGAACTCGTCCTTGGCTTTCTTGAACTCGCCCATTCCCTTTCCAACGCCGCGCGCCAGTTCGGGGATCTTTTTTGCTCCGAAGAGAAGAAGAACTACCAGGAAGATCGCAATCATCTCCGGCATTCCGAGGGCACCTAAAGCTAAAATATTCATATTCACGTTACGAAATTATGCTGGAGTCGAGAACGATGCAAAGGGTATTTGCAGCCTTGATTCGGGTGGCGGAATCGCGTATGGGCAGTTTTGATGGGGAAACCAACCCAGAAATCGTTACCGATTGCATTCGTGATGCGTATTTATAAAAAAGAATGAGTGTCGAAAAAGCGCAGCAAAACGGTGCCGTGATTCCCTCAAGACGAGCGTTTGACTTTTCGCCTGTTCCCGATTCACTAGCCAGCCGATTCATCGAAACATGACATCCGAAGAAAACACGATGAAAACCCGAGAAGGGGAGATGGAAGAAACAATCTCTCCCTTCGCTTTTCTGCGACCGGAGCTCGATCGCGTGGAGAGACGGATCCGCGCGCAAGCGGAAGATTTTGACCCGGCTGTCGAGCCCTACGTGGGTTACATTCTCGATACTTCAGGGAAGCGGATTCGACCGGCGCTCACCTTTCTCGCTGGCGGTTCCACTGGCGAAGTCACCAACGATCACCAGAAACTCGCAGTTGTGCTGGAGTTGATCCACGTCGCGACGCTCGTTCACGACGACATCATCGATGGTGCAGAGATTCGGCGTCAGGCCCCGACCGCGAATGCCAAATGGGGAGATGCTCTCAGCGTCCTACTGGGCGATTGCCTTTTTTCCCACGCCCTCATGCTTTCGACTGAGTTTGATGACCGGGAGATTGGACGGCGCGTCGCAATATCGGCAAACGCAGTATGCAGTGGCGAAATTATTCAGACCCAGCGTCGTTTTGATATGCAACTGTCGAAAGAAGAATACTTCGACATTATCGAGAAAAAGACCGCAGCGCTCTTTGCTTCTGCGATGGAACTCGGTGCAAGGCTGAACGGAAGTTCCGACGCGGTTTGCGATACTCTCCGGGAGTTTGGTCTTGCGATTGGGACCGCTTACCAGATTTACGACGACTGTATCGACTTGATTGGCGAGGAAATCCAGTTTGGGAAAACCCTGCGGACTGATCTCAACAAAGGAAAGTTGACTCTCCCGATCTTGAACCTTCTCGAGAGCTCCAATGAGAAGCAGCGTGAGAAGCTGCATCGCCTGCTGATCCAGAAAGAACCGCTCGATGTCTCGGCTCTTGCCAATATTGCAGACTATGTTGGCTCCATTGAAGCGGCCGTTGATACCGGACAGGAACTCATCGAAAGAAGTCGTAGTTGCCTCACCGTGCTCGACGAAAATGATCACAAAGAGGCTCTCAGCGGAATCGCCGATTTTCTCGATACACTGCTGGAAGGCTGCCGTCAGTGACGTTTTTGGCCGCGGATTTGTCTTTTGCAGAAAGGTTTCTTCGAAAAAACTGATCTTTTTCGTCCTGTTGTTTGACAAATGGCACGGCAATTGCTTCTCTGCTCAAGTGGTTACCAAACCCGAAGCCAGTGCTGTTGGCGCAGGATGCTCAGAAATTGAGTGGGCTTCGTTTTTTCTAAACCTAATAAAAAACACCTAAGTTAGACCATGGCTAAACTGAAACTTGAATATCTCTGGCTGGACGGATACGAGCCCGTCGCAAACCTTCGTGGAAAGACGAAGGTTCTAGATGGAGATCCCGAAAAACTGACCCTCGAAGATTGCCCTGAGTGGGGATTCGACGGCAGCTCGACTTTGCAGGCGGACGGCGGCGACTCCGACTGCATGCTGAAGCCCATCGCGCTTTACCCCGACTCTTCCCGCCTCAACGGATTTCTCGTCATGTGCGAGGTAATGCTTCCTAGCGGCGAGCCTCACCCCTCCAACGCACGTGCCACGATTCCCCAGGACGACGGTCTTTGGATCGGACTCGAGCAGGAATACTTCCTGATGCAGGACGGACGCCCGCTCGGCTGGCCTGACACAGGCTATCCTGATCCACAGGGTGAATACTACTGCGGAGTTGGCAACAGCTCTGTCGGTGATCTCGCTCGCGCGATTGTTGAAGAGCACCTTGATCTCTGTCTCGATGCAGGAATCAACCACGAAGGCATCAATGCCGAGGTCGCCAAAGGCCAGTGGGAATTCCAGGTTTTCGGAAAAGGATCCGCCACTGCATGCGACCAGATCTGGGTGGCACGTTACATTCTCCAGCGCGTTTGCGAAAAATACGGAGTCGATGTTGAGTATCACTGTAAGCCATTCCAGGGCGACTGGAACGGTTCTGGAATGCACTGTAACTTCTCAACCGAGTATCTTCGTGAGACTGGTGGGAAAGAATATTTCGAGAAGCTCATGGATCAGTTCCAGAAGAACTGTGACGAGCACATCGCTGCTTACGGTCCAGACAACCACCTTCGTCTGACTGGTCTCCACGAGACGCAGTCCATCGACCAGTTCAGCTACGGAGTAGCAGACCGTGGAGCGAGTATCCGTGTTCCACACTCCTTCGTGAACAGCGATTACAAGGGTTACCTTGAGGATCGTCGTCCGAACTCACAGGGCGACCCCTACAAGATCGTAGCGCGCGTCTCCAAAACAATCGCCGAAGTTTCCTAACTTCCCGATCTAAAGGAAAGAAATTTTCCAAGCGCCGCAGTTGAGAGACTGCGGCGTTTTCTTTTTCCGTGACACTCACGTCCCCGAGGAATGAGACGAAACAGGGTTGAGTTTGAGCATCTAACCCTGTTTGGTCCTCGACCAGACAGGGTTGGGTTTCGTAATTTTCCCTGATGAGAATGGTCCGCCACTACTCGAAATCCGAGGATGCTTACCTTGCTGCTTCTTCGCTCGGGGCTAATGGGATCGAAGCGTTCGTTATTGATGACAATGCGATCGGGGGGAATCTTCTCGGTGTTTTGCAGAAAAGTGCGATTAGAATCGAGGTGTCAGAGAGCGACTACGACGAAGCCTACCGGATTCTGACGGAGTTTGAAGATAACATTCGGAGTAAGGACTAGCTCTCACTTTCGCTCCATTGCGAGGATCACACGTTCATCGATAACAAGGTGGCGATGCTTTGCCTTTCGGATCAGTTTTTTGGCTTCTCCCACTTCGTTGAAAATCTCGTAGTGCATCCAGATGAGGCGTTCATAGGCTTCGACTTCATCGGGATAGTATTTAAGGACTTTCTTGTATTCCTCCAGCGCTTCAGAATAGCGTCCTTCGTTGAAGTAGTAGGCGGGGAGTTTCAGGTTCAAGACCGGTTTCGAGAGTCTTCCGCCGGGTAGGTAGATGCCCTCAATGAGGAGCATGAATGGCTGAATCGCGAGCGAGAAAAGCTGCTTCCAGATGATGCCGATCCCGATGATGAAAAGTGGCACGGAACCAAACATCAGAGAGTAGTTTTCGTCTCGAAAACCAAACGTGCCAGCCCAGAAGGCGAGACCAAGAAAACTGAACCCGAAGATCCAACGAAACATGACTATGGTGAGATCCTGTAGCATGAGCCTGAAAACAAAATACTCCATCTCATGGTTAACTAACAACCCGCAATTCCCCACTTTACAGAGGGGCGATTCACCGCCTCGGTAACTGCCTTATGAAATACGTTTTTTTCCTAGCTGCTTTGCTGCCAGCATTGTTGATCGGAGCAGATAAGAAAGAGGTGCCGACGTGGACAGACCCAAAAAAGGCAGCGGTTCATACCCAGTTCGCAACGCAGGGCGAGTATACGGGAAATCGCGAAGGGAAATTAGTTGGGGTGCAGGCTGCCGCATTAGACAGCGGACAGTATCACGTCCTGATCTACCAGGGCGGTTTGCCGGGCGACGGTTGGGATGGCGGGGCAATTGGAGCTGCGCTCCTCGATGAAGAGGGGCTTGCAGAAGTGATTTCCGGATTGGAGAAAGTGACTCGAAAGAGCCCGACTCTCGGCAAAAAAGCTCCTGACGGTGCCACGGTGGTTTTCGACGGGAAAAACTCTCACTATATCAAAGGCGAGATCAAGGATGGTTATCTTTGGGCGGGAAGCAAGACAACGGTTCCAGCCAAAGATTTTCACCTCCACCTCGAATTTCGCCTTCCGTATAAGCCGGGACGTGAACTGAGCAGTCAGGATCGGGGCAACAGCGGAGTCTACATTTTCGATAACTATGAGACCCAGGTCATCGATACCTTTGGACTCGATTTTAACGCCGAAAACAATAAGGTCGCGATGAAGTCGCTCTCGACGCAGTGGTGCGCCTGCTTTTACAAATTCAAGATGCCAGACGTTCCGATGGCGTTTCCACCACTGCAATGGCAGACCTACGACATCCATTTTACGGCCCCTCGTTTTACGGGTGAGGAAAAAGTAGAAAATGCCCGTATTACATTGATACACAACGGAGTAATTGTCCACGACGACGTCGAAATACCTAAGGGAACCGGTGCTGGCGGCAATCGTCCCGAAAAGCCCGAGGGCATTATCAATTTTCAAGGCCACGGTAATCCGGTTGCGTTCCGGAACGTGTGGTTGCTAGAGAAGTAACTGATTTCGAAATCTAGAAACACGAGCCTGTGAGCGAGGAATTTGATCTGGTTGTGATAGGGGGAGGAGCTGCTGGTTTCTTTGGGGCAATCGCATATGCAGAGGCTGCTCCGGGAAGTCGAGTCATCATTCTCGAAAAGACGGATTCGGTTCTGGGCAAGGTGAAGATATCGGGCGGGGGACGATGCAATGTGACTCATGCGGCCTACGACCCAGGCGAGCTGTCTCCGAACTATCCGCGTGGGGAGAAAAACTTGATCGGGCCGTTCTATCGCTGGGCAGTCGGCGATACGATTGGCTGGTTCGAGTCACGTGGAGTGGAACTGAAGGTCGAGCCGGATGGGAGAATGTTTCCGGTGACGAATGACTCCCAGACGATCATTGATTGCCTTACCGATGCGGCCCAGGATTCCTGCGTCATGGTCGAGTATCGCTGCTCGGTGGATTCGCTGACCCGGTATGGCGATCTCTGGGAAGTGGGAACCAAATCCGATGAAAGGTTTCGTGGAAAAAAGGTTCTGCTCGCAACAGGAGGTATCCGCAACGGAGCGGGGATTGAACTGGCTGGCGGGGTAGGGCATACGATGATTCCGGCGGTGCCGTCGCTTTTTACTTTCAAAGTGGCTGATCCGCGCATCGAAGATCTCTCGGGTATATCGGTTGAGTCTGTCATCGCGGAGATTCCTGAACTCCGACAAAGAATGGCGGGCCCGTGCTTGATTACCCACTGGGGCCTGAGTGGTCCTGCGATTCTAAAGCTGTCGGCCCTGGCCGCTCGCGAGCTGGCGGGGCGAGAGTATCGCTTTACCGTAAAGATTCATTGGCTTGGCGGGATGAGCGAGGAGGAGGTCGACCGACTGCTGGGAGCAACTCGCGAAGCTTCTCCGAAGAAGTTTGTGCGATCAGGCGCTGTGGGAACGAATATCCCGTTGCGGCTTTGGCAGCGTTTTGTCGCGGCAGCGGGGATTGATGAAGAAAAGTGCTGGTCGAATTTGTCGAAAAAAGAACGTCACGAACTTGTTCAGCAGCTGACCGCTTCCGAATTTCATGTGAACGGTAAGAGCATGTACAAGGACGAGTTTGTGACAGCTGGCGGTGTGAGCCGTGACGAGGTGGACTTTCGCACGATGGAGAGTCGGATCGCACCGGGGCTTTATTTTGCCGGCGAAGTGATCGATGTCGACGGAGTGACTGGCGGCTTCAATTTCCAAGCCGCCTGGACGACTGGGCGGATTGCCGGAGAAGCGGCGGCGGAGGGCTAATTAGATGATCCCGTGGAGGATCGGGAAGCGGTTTCTCATTTTGGTCCACCAGGATTCGGTCTCTTGGTTGGCGCAAAGAACGAACTCCTCTTCATCGTATTTTACGATGGAGCCTCTCGCATTTTTCCGATATCACTCCAGCAACTTCTGGGGGGTGGTATTGCGAAAAGTGTAGTCGTCCGGGAATTCTTAGGGTTCCTCATTATCCCACCGGTTGCTGTGCTCCCATTCGACCTGGCTTGCGACGCAAAGAAGGGCGCCGAGATTGTCCTCGGCGTCATCCATTTCCGGATCTATCGTCAGTCGCGGAATACGTATATCGAAGAGGTCTTCGCCGGGGTAGGGGTTGGAAAGTCGAAAGGGGAGACAGATCAATCCCCGCGAGGCTTGAAGCTGCTGCTCTCGGCAAGCTTTTCCCAATGTTCCCTCTCGTCATCGGAAATTTCCTCGGGAAATTCGGCCGTCACGATCAGGTAGAGATCACCAAAGCCTTCGGCACCCTTGGGAAGCCCTTTTCCTTTGAGCCTCATCTTGGTTCCTAGTGTCGTTCCCGGCTTGATATTGATCTTCACATCTCCGTGAGGGGTTGGAGTCGTCACTGCGGCTCCCAGTGCAATTTCCCAGGGGGCGAGCAAAAGGTCACTTTCGAGATTTTTCCCGACGGGGCGATAGAGCGGGTGTCGCTCGATGCGAACGCGGAGGTAGAGATCTCCTTTCGGGCCTCTGTTTCGACCAGGATAGCCGAGTCCGGCGCAGCGGATTTTCTGGCCTTCGCCAACGCCTTTGGGAATTTTCACCCGAATGGTTTTTTCGCCGCTGTCGCCCTGAGAACTTAGTCGCAACTCACGAGTTGCTCCGGTCATGATTTCCTCGATGCGAACGAGCAGGTCGGCCTCGATGTCCCGCCCGGCCATGGGTCGATTGGAGCGCTGCTGGCGGCCACCGCCAAATGCGCCAACAAAAGGGTCGCTTCCCATTCCACCGCCGCCACCGAACATGCTCTCGAAAAAGTCGCTGAAACCCGTACTGCCGCCAAAATGATATTCGTACTGGCCGCCGCCACCGCCGCCCGGGAATCCACCGCCACCACCGGGAAAGCCTCCCGCCTGATCCCAGTTCTCGCCGAGTAGATCGTATTTCTTCCGCTTTTCGGGATCGCCGAGAACTTCGTAGGCTTCGTTGATTTCCTTGAAGCGTGCCTCCGCGTTTTCCTGATCCTTGGCGACGTCGGGGTGATTCTTCCGAGCGAGCTTTTTGAACGCCTTCTTGATTTCCTCCTGCGATGCATCGCGGGAGACGCGAAGGATTTCGTAGTAGTCTCGATACTGAACGGACATAGCGGGGATGAAACTGTCGGTATATTTTGACACAAATCAACGGCTCCCGTTGAAGGAGGCCGTTTCAATTATCCTGCGAGTTCTTCAAGCAAGGCACGGTTCAGTCGAATGCCCGTTTCAAAATTTGTCACCGTGAAACTTTCATTCGGCGCATGGATCTGGCAATCGGGCAGGGCGAGGCCAAGCAGCAGGGTGTCGACTCCGAGAATGTCTTTAATCGATTGAATGATCGGAATGCTGCCGCCTTCGCGAATGAGGCAGGGCTCGCCAGAAAAGGCCGTCTCGAGCGCGCGCTGGGCTGCCTTTCCGTATTTCGAATGCGGATCCATGACATAGGCTGGACCAAAGTGGCCAAGCTCGACATCGATCCGGCAGGAATCGGGGCATTGCGCCGTCAAAAACTGACGGGCGTGTTCGAGGATTTTCTCGGGGTCCTGGTCAGGAACCAGGCGAAAGCTCAGTTTCGACATCGCCTCGCGAGCGATTACAGTTTTGGAACCTTCGCCCTGGTATCCTCCTCCGATCCCGTTTACTTCTGCGGTGGGGCGTCCCCAGCGCTGTTCGAGCGCGGTGTAGCCAGTTTCGCCGAGTAGACCTGCTACTCCGGTCTCGTCCATGGTGGCGGCATCACCGTCGGGCAGAGAGGCCCACATGTCCCGCTCCCATTGCTCCAGAGGAACGACGTCATCGTAGAAGCGAGGGATCTGGATGACCTCGCTGTCGTTGTGCAAAGAAGCGACGAGGCGAGCGGCAATCGTTGCCGGATTGGGAACTGCTCCGCCGTAGACTCCGGAATGGAGGTCGAGTGAGGGGCCGTGAATCTTGAACTCGAGGCAAGCGATGCCACGTAGCCCGTAGGTCATCGTGGGAATGCCAGGACCAATCATTCCGGTATCGGACACCGCGCAGATGTCGCATTTCAGTGCTTCTCGATGCTGCTCCAGAAAGGGGGCGAGGTTGGGACTGCCGATTTCTTCCTCCCCTTCGAGAAGAAAGATTACATTGACGGGAAGATCTCCGTGCTCCTCTAGAGTCTCCTCTACGCCGAGCATGTGTGAGAAGTGCTGGCCCTTGTTGTCGGTTGCGCCGCGGCAGAAAATCTTGTCGCCTTTCAGGGTGGGCTCGAACGGAGGGGTGTCCCACTCATCAACAGGATCGACCGGCTGGACATCGTAGTGTCCGTAGATGAGAACAGTAGGGCGATCAGGTTTGGGGGCGTTTTTTGCAACCACAACAGGATTTCCCGGCGTCTCGTGCAGTTCCGCCTGCAACCCCATCCCTGCGAATTTCTGGATCAGAAAATTGGCACAATCGCGAACATCGTCGCGATGTCGGCTGTCGGTGGAGATACTGGGAAAGCGGAGGAAGTGGAAAAATTCAGTGAGTTGCGGAGTCATAATGCCGGGGTGAACGGTATTTTCGTAGAATAGGTTCGTAATGGTCCGGCAGACGACAAGGGTGTCAAGCAGTCGCCTTACTTTGCTCGCACCCGAATCCTGCTGAAATCTTGGCCTCGCGGATCGTTCACTGAAACGGAGCGGAAAAGGAGCGTGATCGACTTGCGACGGAATTTCACTCGCCGTTTGCCATTTTTTCGAGTCACTTTTTTTAGCCTCTTCCTGTTTGGTTTCACATTGGCAAGAATATTGTGGGTCAGGTTGCCGGGGACCATCTCGCCGGTCGTGTGGGCACCGGTAATCACATTGGCGGTTATGTTAGCGCCTCCGCGGAAATAGGTGATCCGGAAAAAGCGATTGCTTGCCGTGCTCACTACCGTGAACTCATCGATGAAATCCGAGTCATTCTGCACGGCAAGAACACCGGCAACTCGCTTAGCTTTGCGCGATGTGAGGGAAGTGGTCTGTCCTGTCGAAGTGTTGTAGATGTCGTTTCCGACAGCGGAAAAGGTACTGATTCCGACCCGATGATCCGGTTGGGAAATATCCGGATTGGTTTGGGAGAGAGTAAACCAGCCAAGGTCTCGGAGTGCTCTGACGTCGACGTGGGTCAATTCGAGTCGTCTTTGCAGCCCCGTGAATAGAGCGTTTGGTTCCATCAGTAGATTCTGTCGAAGAGAGTAGGGGACGATGCCGATTTTGTTTGGTTCACCAGCATTAAAGATGTCAGACTTCTGCGCTCCGCGGGCGAAATGATTGTCGGGTTGGCCCGCAAGCAGCAATTCGCTAACAGAACTTGCGAATGGGTTTTCGCTGTTGAAGGCACTGATGGCCTGAGGGCCGTTGTAGTTGTCCGAGTTGTTTACCGGCCATTGATTAAACCGCGTGGCCAAACCGAGAGCGTGGCCCACTTCGTGAATCGCAATCGAGTAAAAGTCGACCGTTCCGGAAGGTGGAATACTTGTGTGGTCGAAGTGCCAGTTGGCGTTCGAGTTGAAGGAAATAGCACCTCCCCAGCGAGGGAGATCGTTCAAAGTTAAGGGGCCGGGAGTATTGTCGTTCACTCCTCGATGCAGCGGACCGTCAATGTCGTTAAGGGTCTCGGTAGCATTTGTTCCCACCCCGGTTCCTCCAATCCCGGCGATACCTGTCCCCAGTGATCGGCCGCCTGCAAAAAGGATCCACTTATTGGAGGGAAGGGGAATGAGGGGATTCGCGATCCCAGCAATGCCATCGAACCCGTATTTCTCGGCAGGATTTTCTGTGACCTCGTCGAGTATCAGGGGATCAGTTGCTTCATCCACTGCCGTGCTGATTTCAAACGTGGCGCCCGTGCCGGGATGGAGAAATCCGATTCTCCATCCCGCTCCTGTGCCGGTTTCGGTGCCGTCGACATCGACTTCGGTGAGAGGACTCGTTATCACCCGGCTGTAGCGGTCTGCCACTGCCTGCATCGCATCGCGTTTCTCCTGGGTGTCGAAGAAATTGTTCGTGTCGAAGGTGTAGTCGACAATGATCTCTATCGCATCGCCCTTGCTCTGCATCAGCAGCAGGATCAGGGCTATGGACAGAAGTGTTCTCATGAAATCAGCTAGATCAATCTTCTAACCCTCAGTTTCTGTTACGTCTCTCCCCAGGAGGAAGAGGCGATTTCGGACTCTGAACCTGAGCTTCGAGACTAGTAAATTGTGTTTACATTGTCAAACTATCCCGAAGCTTCTTGAAATTCGGGATTTGTTGATCAGGTGCGGACCCGAACCGAGTTGACGTCCTGCGCAGCGCCGTCATTGGTGGAAGTGCTTGGCAGGATCATGTTGAAGTGTTTTTCAGGGTGCCGAATCACTTTCTTGATCTTACGCTTGTTCGGCGATTAATTTTCGGGGGGGG
>Ga0055584_100007377_pt1 | contig 10784 bp, 9 predicted proteins | sample OSDHelmetaG_FD_58716 | JGI IMG/M metagenome (GOLD analysis project Ga0055584, IMG submission 58716) | Pelagic marine sediment microbial communities from the LTER site Helgoland, North Sea, for post-phytoplankton bloom and carbon turnover... | ecosystem: Environmental > Aquatic > Marine >...
CGGCAACTCATGCAATATGCGGGTTAAACCGATGGGTGTTGACTTGCATCATTGAGTTCACCATACTCTGGCGTATGGTTAATGTAGGATGTCCCGTTCTGTATACCGTGGATTGGGCATGAATAAATTATGAAGGCGTGGTTGCCACGCTGCTTTGTCACTTTATTGACAATCAGATCAGGAGAAACGAAATGACCTGGCTAATGCTTTTGATACTTTTGGGCATTTCACTTGCCTGCGCTTTTTATGGAACCAGTCTGTTGCTCTGGACCGCGGCCATCGCCGCAGGCGTATTCGTGTTTGCTGCGACAGGATCGGTGCCATTATTGAGCCTGATCGTGGTCGGCGTGATTTTTGCGGCAGTGGCTATTCCTTTGAATTTCAAGCCGTGGCGCCAACAACTGATCAGCGCCCCATTTCTGAAACAGTTCCGTCGCATGCTGCCGGACATGTCGGAAACCGAACAGGTAGCGCTGGATGCGGGCACGGTCGGCTGGGAAGGCGAATTATTCGCCGGCAAGCCCAACTGGCAACAACTGAAAAAGCAATCCTATCTCGACCTCACGATTGAGGAAAAGGCCTTTGTCGATGGCCCGGTGGAAGAACTATGCGACATGCTGGACCAATGGGAGATCACACACCGCGACGCCGATCTGAATCCTCAGACCTGGGATTTCATCAAGCGTAATCGCTTTTTTGGAATGATCATTCCCAAGGATTACGGCGGCCTTGGCTTCTCGGCAATGGCTCACCGCGCCGTTCTCCAGAAAATATCTTCTGTCAGTGCCGTGGCTGGTTCAACCGTTGCCGTTCCCAACTCTCTCGGACCGGGTGAACTTCTGCTGCATTACGGAACGGACGAGCAGAAAAACCACTTCCTGCCAAGACTCGCCAGAGGGGAGGAAGTACCCTGCTTTGGCCTGACAGGACCTACCGCCGGGTCGGACGCAACGTCAATTCCGGATTACGGCATCGTCTGTAAAGGCAAGTTCGGGGGCAAGGAAGTAGTTGGAATTCGACTCAATTTTGACAAGCGCTACATAACGCTGGCACCCGTTGCAACCATCGTAGGCCTGGCTTTTCGGCTCTATGATCCGGATGGCCTGCTCGGTGATCGGGAAGATCTCGGCATCAGCCTGGCGCTGATACCCAGAGAAACAAAGGGTATGGAAATCGGCATGCGCCACTTGCCAATGAACGTTCCGTTCCAGAATGGCCCGATCCGGGGCAAGGACGTATTTGTCCCGTTGGATACTCTGATCGGTGGTACTGAAATGATAGGTCAGGGATGGCGGATGCTGGTTGAGTGCCTGTCTGTGGGCCGCGCTATCTCACTGCCGTCTACATCTACCGGCGGTTCGAAAATGGCGGCTCTTGCCTCCGGCGCCTATTCCAGAATCCGTAAACAATTCAATATGCCTATCGGCCGTTTTGAGGGCATTGAAGCCGCGCTGGCCAGGATAGCGGGAAATGCATACGCAACTTCCGCTCTGTCACGTATGACGGCAACTGCCGTAGACCTGGGTGAAAAACCATCGGTTCCATCCGCCATCGCCAAGTACCATGCCACTGAGATGGCCAGGGAAGTGATCACCGATGCGATGGATATTCATGGCGGTAAGGGCGTTATCCTGGGGCCAAAAAATTACCTGGGCCGTGGCTGGCAGGGTGTACCGGTGGCCATTACGGTAGAGGGCGCCAACATCCTGACGCGCAACCTGATGATATTCGGGCAGGGGGCCATTCGCTGCCATCCCTACGTGTTGAAGGAAATTGAAGCCGCGAATATTGAAAACAGGCAGGAAAGAATTGAGCGTTTCGATGAGTTACTGTTTTCCCATGTTGGCTATTCAATCAGAAACGCAGTACGAAGCCTCGTGCTTGGCATGAGCTTTGGCAAATTTGCCACGGTTCCCCATGATCGCAAAACGGCGAAGTACTATCAGAAATTATCCCGCTACTCGGCCGCCCTCGCCTTCGTCTCAGATATCTCCATGCTGACCCTGGGTGGAAAACTGAAACAGAAGGAACACATTTCCGCAAGACTCGGCGACGTACTGAGCCATCTGTACATCTGTTCCGCCATGCTCAAGCGCTTTGAATCGCAGGGAAGACCGGCCGCAGACCAGGCAATACTGGCCTGGGCTTTCCACAATGCGATTTATAAGATCCAGGTGGCCTTAAGGCTGGTGGTAGACAATTTCCCGAACCGCTACCTGCGAGCAGCTCTTCGGTTTGTTGTTTTCCCCTTTGGCCGCCGTGAGTGTGCGTCGGGGGACAGACTGACTCACAAGGTTGCCCAATTGTTACTCTCCCCCTCTGATACACGGGACCGTTTGACGGATGGAATTTACAAATCCGCCAAGACCGGGCATCCCATTGGACTGATGGAGGAAGCTTTACCCCAGGTCATTCATGCCGAACCTCTGGAACGCAAGTTGTTGAAGGCGCTCAAACAGGGAGAAATCGCCGGCATCACATGGGACGAGCAAGTAAAGGATGCCATCACCAAATCCGTGCTTTCAACGGAAGAGGCCGACATCCTGGTGCGCGTCCGAAAACTTGTCATGGAAATCATTGCAGTTGATGAATTCAAACCCGAAGACCTGCAAGCTGGTAGCAAAACAAACCGCGCGCTGGATACGCAGCATGCAGCATGAATATGTGATGCAAGAAAACTGATTTCACTGTTATACTTCCGGTCCCGCAATGATCCTTCTGGTTGATTGCGGGGCCATTGCTTTGGGTGCCCGGATAAACAGGTCCTTGGAAAATATCCCATTGGCCCGCCGGGTGAAACGGGAAGCCGGTTAGAGTCCGGCACTGCCCCCGCAACGGTAAGCGAGCCAGTTCACTCTGATGTGAATTGATTGCGACCTTATGCCACTGCACTACGTGTGGGAAGGCGTCGCAAAGGTGAAAATCACTCGTGAGTCCGGAGACCGGCCCAAGGTTCACAGTAACAGCGTTGCGGAGGGCAATCTGGGTCTGTGGAGCTCTCCCGGCCCAACCTTCAAACGCATTACATACGCGGGTGTGCGCTACGGAGGTCCTATGTATCCCTTCAGAATTTCAACGGCAATGCCGCTGTTATCTCTTGTTTTTTCACTATCCATTCAAGCCGAAGACAGCGAGCCTTATGAGCTCAAACCTGACATGGTGGTCACGCCATCCCGGGTTGCGGAGTCTCTGAGCGAGACACTGGCGTCGGTCAGTGTCATAACGCGCGAAGACATAGAATCCTCAGTCGCGGAAGATCTCTTCGAACTGTTGCGACTGCAACCGGGCGTGGACATCGTTCGAAACGGTGGCCCGGGGGCGCAGACCAGTGTTTTCCTGCGAGGGAGTAATTCCAACCACGTATTGGTTCTGATTGACGGGGTCCGTGTCAGTTCGTCCAACACCGGCGCCTACGCCTGGGAGCAGCTGCCTATCAACCAGGTAGAGCGCATCGAGATCGTTCGTGGCCCAAGGGGCAGCACCTACGGATCGGACTCAATTGGTGGCGTGATCCAGGTTTTCACGCGGAGCAGCCCTGATCCATATGCCAGGATTACAGCCGGCAGCTACGGAACGAGTGAATTTGAAGGCGGCTTCGGTTTTGAAGGCGAAAGGACAAAGCTCAGCATCAATGCCGGCTACCGTCATGTGGATGGATTTTCAGCGCAAAATCCTGATGGTTTCAGTTATCACCCGGATGACGATGGTTTCAAGGGCGCCAGCCTGGGAATCAAAGGTTCAAGCCAGGTTGAATCCGGGCGATGGCAATATAGTATCCTGGCACTGGACAGTGAATCTGATTTTGACCAGGGTACGTCTGAGGCACGGCAGGTAGTTACCTCAGCAGGATTCAACGGCAGTTTTTCGCCGAACTGGGACTACCAGTTGATCGGAGGATATGTCAATGATGAGCTGTTTTCAGATTTTGGCTTTTTTACTTCGGATTTTGAATCCCGGCGCTTCGACTTCAGCTGGCAAAATCAATTGACCGCTGGCCGGGATGGCGGCTTTGGCTTTGGACTTGACTACTACCGTGAAAAAGGAAAGTCGCTTTACTCCTGGGATGAGAGCCGAAACAATACCGGGCTATTCGCCAGTTTCGACCAATATTTCAGTAAGCTTCATCTGCAATTGAGTGGACGTTTCGATGACAACAGCCGTTTCGGTAGCGAATTCACCGGGCAACTTGCTCTCGGCTATGACTTTGGCGACGCCTGGCAATTGATGGGAAGTTATGGTTCTGCATTTCGCGGACCCAATCTCAGTGAACAGTTTTCCCCCGGGTTCGGCGGTCTCTTTGCAGGAAACCCGGATCTGAATCCTGAATCATCAACATCCGGCGAACTGGGCCTGCGTTGGAGAGGTGGCGTCGCCGGTACTTTATCCATGGCCCTCTACCGCACCGATGTAGTGGACTTGATTTCTTTTTCCGGTGAAGATTTTCAAGCCATAAATATAGAAGAAGCTTTGCTGGAAGGACTGGAACTGGAATACCAGCTTGTTCATTCCGGCTGGCACCTGGATGCCAATGCCACTTTTCAGAACACTGAGAACCGTGCTACCAGCGAATCCTTACTTAGGCGCCCGGATGAAAAAGGCTCCGTCACAATCGACCGAAGGTTTGATAATGGTTCCTGGCTCGGTGTGGAGTGGTTCGTTTCCGGCAAACGACAGGATGTGGGGGACATTACTCTGGCCGGATATAATCTGGTCAATCTGAGAGCAGGCTGGGTTTTCACCCCGGCGTGGCGACTGGAACTCAGGGCAGATAACCTGCTGGATGAGGACTACGAGCCCGCTTTTGGTTTCAACAGTCCAGGCAGGTCCGCCTATCTTTCCCTGGCCTGGCTGCCCTGATTTTTTTTCTGACGCCGGATTTCCAACGGATGCTCTACCTGCCGGAGTTTGTCTGAAAAGTGCATGAGTGAACGCCAGGGATGACGTAATGCCATCCTTGGCCCGGCAAAACGCATGATCTCCCTGACCTGCTGCCTCTGTTGCTTTTTGTAGCAATGGACAGGGCATTTCGCACAAGTCGGCTTTTTCTCACCGTAGGGGCATTTCTCGAGCCGCCGCTCAGCGTAACGCAACAGGTAGTCACAACGGGCGCAGGGTTTGCCTTCATACGGGGTATGGTGATGAGCGCAATAGATCTCTGTCATGCAACGAAGGGTTGCATGTTCGCGCTTCAGTCTGCCCGTTAGTTCGGTCATGGACTAAAACATTCCGGTTTCCAATCTCGCCACCTCGGACATCATGCTGTGATTCCAGGGTGGGTCGAATGTCAGTTCCACTTCCACTTTCGAGATTGTTGGAACGAGCCTCAGCTTGGAGCGGACATCGTCCACCAGAATATCCCCCATGCCACATCCCGGAGCGGTCAACGTCATTGTCACGGACACCACCCGGTCTCCATTCTCAACCGGGCTCATTTCGCACCTGTAGATAAGACCAAGATCAACGATATTGACCGGTATTTCCGGGTCATAAACCGTTTTCATTTGCTCCCAAAGCAAGCTCTCCACGTCGTCTTCGGTAGCATTATCCGGCAGTACGGGCGGCATCACCGGTTCCTTTCCGATGGCATCGGCGTCAATACCAGCAATTCGAAACAGATTGCCATCAACAAAAACCGTGAAACTACCCCCAAGAGCCTGCGTGATGTAGCCCACTGTACCTGCGGGTATGGTGACTTCATCGCCCGAGGGAATCATCACGACATCGCAATCGCGTTCGAATGTACAGGGCTGACTGGTGTGAGAAAACATGATTCCCAAAAAATGCGGCCTGATGAATGATATCTCAAGAGCCAAATAAAAAGCCCCGCAAAACGGGGCTGTTCATTATGGCTTGATCATTCAAATTTACTTCATCTGAGACTGCTGGTAGTTTTCGATTCCAACACGGCTGATAAGATCAAGCTGGGTCTCCAACCAGTCGACATGCCCTTCTTCAGAATCCAGAATGCTGTCAAACAAGTCCCTGCTCACATAATCCCGGCACGACTCGCAGTATTCAATGGCCTCGCGCAGATCAGGGATTGCATCCATTTCCAGCGCCAGGTCGCTCTCGAGCATTTCCTGGGTGTGCTCGCCAATTCTCAATTTGCCAATGTCCTGCATATTGGGCAGGCCTTCGAGAAACAGAATTCTCTCGATCAACTGATCAGCATGCTTCATTTCATCGACGGACTCCTGGAATTCATAGTCGCCAAGAGCGGTCAAACCCCAATCCTTGAAAATACGCGAATGAAGAAAATACTGATTTATCGCGGTTAATTCATTTCGCAAAACACGGTTAAGAAATTCAATGACTTTAATGTCACCTTTCATTAAAAATTCTCCTTCGTAGGTAGGGAACTCTGCGGCCCCGAAAGATCATTCTACAAAAGGAATTAATTGCCTGCCGGAATGAGAATCATTGGCATATGGCCACAACAGATATCGGTGAATTTTCGAGGGTCAGGCCATTCAACCAGAAGAAACTAAGCTCAACTTTTCCACGGAAGCGGCCACTCCAAGATCTGTAAGAGTGCCATTCATGATTTCCCGTGCCTGGGGAACACAGCTGCCACATTGAGTTCCACAACCAGTGGAAAAACTGAGTTCTCTGAAGCTCGAAGCGCCCTCATGAACCGCTTTGCGGATAGTGGAATCGGTTAAGGCATGACAGATACAAATGTACATGAATGGAAAATACCTGATTGCGCTCGTTGAACAATTGATCTGAATCATAAATGCAAATGAGAATCATTGTCAATAACTCAATCTACTCCATTCCTGTGTGGGTGGTCATTGGCTCGAGCAGAGACAGTGCCCGATGATAAACGTGACGTTTGAATGTAATGACGTTATCCACCGGATACCAGAAATCCACCCACTTAAAGTTGGAGAACTCCGGTTCATCGGTCAGATTCAGGCTAAATGCTGAGTCGTCACCCAGGAAGCTAAGCAAAAACCAGACTTGTTTCTGGCCGATGCACAAAGGCTTTGAATAGTGTCTCTGGTAGCGGCGCGGCAGGCGGTAACGCAACCAGCCTGGCGTAGCCCCCAACAATTTGACATGACCCGGAGAAAGGCCGGTTTCTTCTCTCAATTCACGATACATGGCTTCTTCGGGTGTCTCGTCACTTCGCATTCCACCCTGGGGGAATTGCCACCCATCGCTATTCGTCCTCTGCGCCCAGAAAACCCTGCGGTCCCGGTTCATCAATACGATGGCAACATTTGGCCTGTAGCCGTCTGGATCAATCATTCCTGGTGCTTGCCTGCCTGGATTTCCGCGTGTGATACTTCTCCTCAGTCATTCCGGAATGTTAATCGTTTCTCCCACATGATGCCAACAGCACATAGACGTTTGTTGTTCCTTTTTCTGGTCATATTGTCCGTGGCCAGCATTGCGGGGGCTGCAGCGACAGGTTCCGTGACTCTGGATTGGAACCAATGGACAACTGCACTGACGAATCCGGGTTCTGAATACGGCGAGTTAGTGTGGCGCCTGCGGATTCCACGGGCCACGGCAGCCTGGACAGTAGGCGCTCTGCTTTCGCTCTCGGGCTGCCTGATGCAGGTTTTGTTACGAAACCCATTGGCAGACCCCTATATTTTAGGAGTTTCAGGTGGCGCTTCTTTTGCCGCTCTGCTCGGCATGACGCTGGGGGCGGCTTCCGCTTATCTGCCAGCACTCGCCTGGACAGGGGCACTGGTATCCATATTGATCGTTTTCAGTCTGGCCAGGGGAGAAGGCCCCTGGAGCGGAACGCGTCTGCTACTCACCGGCGTCGTCACAGCATCAGGCTGGGCCGCATTGATCAGCCTGTTGCTGACCCTGGGACCTGACAGCAGTCTCCGGGGTATGTTGTTCTGGTTAATAGGCGATTTGAGTTATGCCAGCCTGCCCTCGTGGGCTCTGGCAACTCTGGCGCTAATCTTTGTTATTTGCTTTGGAATGGCGCGCAGCCTGAACGTACTGGCCATGGGGGAAACCACTGCCCGCTTACTGGGCGAGCCGACTCAAAAGCTTCTGTGGATTGTCTACCTGATGGCTTCGGTACTCACCGCCACAGCCGTTTCCATCGCCGGTAACATCGGTTTCGTTGGATTGATCGTTCCACATCTGATGAGGCTCATCGTGGGGTCCGATCACCGTGTCCTGTTGCCAGCAGCAGGATTGTTTGGCGGTCTGTTTCTGGTGCTTTCTGATACGCTCGCCCGCACCGTGCTGGCGCCACGGCAACTACCCGTTGGTGTGGTCACCGCCTTGTTGGGTGTACCCCTGTTTCTGTTGTTGCTCAACAAGGCAAAGGTCCGGCAATGAGCTCCTTTGGCTGTGAAAATCTCGAAGTGCTCATTGCTGATATCACGGTGGTTCGCGATCTCAATCTGGATTTGGCCCGCGGTGAGTTCTGGGGGCTGTTGGGGCCGAATGGAATTGGCAAAACGACACTATTGAAGTGCCTGGCGGGACTCACGCCCCCTGCGGCGGGGCGGGTCTTGCTGGAATCACGCGATATCGCCGAATTGCCGCGCAAATTGCTGGCCCGGCATATTGGCATGTTGCAACAACATACTGTGTACGTTTTTGATTCCAGCGTGATGCAAACCGCATTGACCGGCAGACACCCCCATCTTTCTTACTGGGATCGTGAAGGCCCGGCGGATCTGCGCAAGGCTGATGAGGCCCTGCACACGGTTGATCTGGACGGGTTTGCGGACCGTAGCGTCACCGAGCTTTCAGGCGGCGAAGCCAGGCGACTGGCCTTTGCGGCACTGCTCGTCCAGGAGCCGGAAATCATGCTACTGGATGAACCCACCAATCACCTCGACCTGAGACATCAGGTTCAGATCATGGGCATGATCCGCGACCGGACAAAACACGATGGCAAATCAGCCTTTGCTGCTTTGCATGACATCAACCTGGCAGCTCGATACTGCAGTCACGTGCTCATGTTGTTTGGAAATGGCGACTGGCGCGCCGGCCGCTGTGAGGACATGCTGAGTGAAAGCAGTCTTGAAAAACTCTACCGATGCCCGGTGGAGATGATCCAGGGGCGGGATGGAGCCAGATTTTATCCGGTGGGAGATTGAATTTTGGAGCTCGTTTTATCACATTGAAGGAGCACGAGCCTGCTCGCGCAGTCTCGAGTACAACTGACCCAGGCGCCAGGCGCCGAATCCCCAGACACCCATGATGGGCACATAAATCCAGGCGATCTGTGCAATTGACAAGCCTGCGCTCATCAGACCCTTGAAAATCCAGCTGGCTGTAACGTCACTACCCCGGTAAATGACCGTATCGATAAAGTTTTTACTTTTATATTTGGTTTTACGGTCGACAACGGTAAACAGCATCTCCTTGCATGGTCCGAGCATTCCATAATTCAGCGAACGCTGGGCAACCTGAACCGCCGCGAAAAGAACCAACCCCATGGAGCTGCCAAGTATCACGAAACCACCAGCCAGCAAAGCCGGAATCACTACCAGCGTTCGGGACATTCCCAGGAAGCTGACCAGTCTCGAGGTAACGAAAAACTGGAACAGAAAGGCAATCACCTGTACGACCTGGTCCACATGACTGAAAAATTTTGTGCGCTCGTCGAAACCGATGATCTGGTCGTCGACCAGCACAGCCAGTCCATTGAACAGAAATGTGGACGTGAGATTATGTAGCAACATCAACAGGCAGGCGAAAAGCAGGTACTCCGAGCGGAACACATGAATGGCACCATCCCAGACACTGCCACCAATCACTTCGGTGCGACGATTTTGTTGCTGGTGACGTGTATATCTTCCCAGAATAATCGCCAGGCAGGTCGCCAGAAGCAGAAATCCGACGGCCATGAACATCACGCCGCTGGCTCCATGATCCGCCACAATACCCTTGGTAATCGAGGGCGCTATAATGGCGCCGGCACTGCCCCCAGCCATAATAAAACCAAAAAGCCTCTGCGCCTGCCCGGGGCGGAAAATGTCCGCCATGAAACTCCAGAATATTGAAACCACAAATAGGTTGAATACGCTCAGCCAGATATAAAAGGCACGCTGCATCCACAATGGGGTTGCATCATCGTCAAAACCCATGGCGAACAGCACAAGATGAGAAATGAAAAACAGGTAGATTGCCGGAATGAACTGACCGCGCCTGAATCTGGAGACCAGGAAGCCGAATAGAGGAACAATCGCCAGCATCGACAGAAAAGTACCGGTATACAGCCAGTGAAGAATCTCACTGTTGTTGGCCGCCACAGCGCCACGCAAAGGGCGCAACATGAAGTAACCGCCCAGCACAAAGAAGAAGTAGCTGAAAGCAATTAACAGCCGTGGCCACTCACCATGTTCCACCGTGATGAGGCGTTCAAAGAAGTTATTGGGGTGGACCGATTCAGCGGTGCCTGACATATCCGCAGTCTACCGGCATCAACTGTCCATTATGTTGACCGTCTGGCCTGGCTGAAGTCTTTCATTACCACGAATGACCACCAGGTCTCCGGGTGAAACCGCACCAAGAATTTCAATGTGTTCGCCCTGGCCAACACCGACCGTAACTCGTACTTGCTGAGCCTGGTTGTTGGCGTCCACGATAAAAACGCTTTGGCCTTCAGGGCGTAAAACCAGGGCGTCGCGCGGGACGGTAAGGACTTCCCTGGAATCTGACGTAGGAATTGAGACGCGCAGCGTCTGTCCAACCGGGAAGGGGCTGCCATCCAGGTCCAGTCGTAGCTCAAACTGGTGCGTATTTTCGTCACCGACTGCGACCACGGTGCGAACTTCTCCAAATGCGCTCAA
>Ga0055584_100007378_pt1 | contig 10784 bp, 6 predicted proteins | sample OSDHelmetaG_FD_58716 | JGI IMG/M metagenome (GOLD analysis project Ga0055584, IMG submission 58716) | Pelagic marine sediment microbial communities from the LTER site Helgoland, North Sea, for post-phytoplankton bloom and carbon turnover... | ecosystem: Environmental > Aquatic > Marine >...
CCACGTCAAGCAGCATTAGGAGGCAAGGTACTTACATTTGTTGATTATGATGTAACAAGCGCTCTGTATAATCCAGCAACCATAAATTATGAAATGGATAATCAATTGGCTCTCAATTATTCGAGTTATTTGGGAGGTATTGGTTATGGTACAGCAGCTTACGCTTATACCTGGGATAGACGCTTACAAACCTTTCATATAGGTATGTCGTATATAAACTATGGAAGTTTTGACGGCTATGATGTGAATGGAGTACCTACAGGATCGTTTACAGGTAACGAAGCGGCATTGTCTTTTGGTTATGCTTACAATATACCTTTTACCGATTTTTATGTTGGGGCCAACTTAAAAATCATCACCTCAAAATTGGAACAATACAATTCTATAGGAGGTGCTTTAGACTTAGGTGGGTTGTATTACAACGAACGTTTAGACTTTTATGCAGCAATAACGGTGAGAAATCTTGGAGCTCAGTTTAAGACTTATGCAGGACTTCAAGAAAAACTTCCATTGGAAGTGAGCTTTGGAATGTCGCAATCTCTAGAAAATGTCCCTTTACGTTGGCATTTAACGTTCGAAAATTTACAAGAATGGCCCATAGGAGTTTCAAATCCAGCAAGAGCAACCACCGATTTGGAAGGAAATCAAACTCAAGAAAAAGTAGGATTTCTAAATGAAATTCTCAGGCATACAATTATTGGAGCAGAGCTATTTCCTGATAGGGCTTTCAACTTAAGATTTGGGTATAATTTTAGACGATCTGAAGAACTTAGAATCGAAAACCAACGTAATTTTTCCGGAATCTCTTTTGGTTTTGGCTTAAAATTGAATAAAATGAGATTTAGCTATACGCACGCTAGATATACATCAGCTGCAAATAGCAGTTTTTTTGGGTTACAAATAGATTTAAGATAATGACAAAAATCACTATTGCCATTGATGGCTATTCCTCAACAGGAAAAAGTACTATTGCTAGACAGTTGGCAAAAAAATTAGGATATGTATATGTAGATACAGGAGCTATGTATCGTGCTATCACGTTTTTTGCTCTTCAAAATAAGTTTATCTCCAATACACATTTTGATAAGAAAGCTTTGGTAAAACATCTAGATAAAGCTAAAATTACTTTTAAGTTTAATGAAGAAAACGGTATTGCAGAAGTCTATTTAAACAATGTTAATATTGAACAACAAATACGTACACTTGAAGTTTCTCAGTATGTAAGCCAAATAGCAACCGTATCAGAAGTTAGAAAACAACTCGTTAAGCAACAACAGCTCATGGGAAAAGAAAAAGGAGTTGTTATGGATGGACGTGATATAGGAACAGTGGTTTTTCCTGATGCTGAACTTAAAATTTTTATGGTAGCATCTGCAGAAGAACGTGCTAAAAGACGTTATCAAGAATTGTTGGGAAGAGGGGATAGGGTGAGTTTTGAAGAAGTCTTAGAAAATGTTGTAAAACGTGATTATATAGATTCTAATCGAAAAGATTCTCCATTAAAAAAAGCTGAAGATGCTATTGAAATAGACAATTCTTCTCTAAGTATAGATGAACAGTTTAGTCAAATTTTAGAACTTGCAAAACGTGCTATAGCAGACAAAGCAGAAAAATTACCTTAGGATTGTATAAATAAAAAAAAGATATTGTTTGTAACAATTTGATTTCCAAAAAATATTCTTTAATTTTGCACACCTTTTTTAGCGCTAGGAAAAGAGAAAAAGGGATAGTTAAATAAATTAATTAATAACCTTCTGTATGATGCGCTTTAAAGATTTCCGGCATGCAGAATACAAATTTATACTCAGCAAATGGCTGAAAACAAAACAAAACAAGCTGAAGTTGAAGCAACTGAAGCACCACAAATTTCTGAAGCACAAAAAAATCCAGAACAATTCTTAAAAGATTTTGACTGGCACAATTACGAAGAAGGAATTGAGCAAGTTGATGATGCAAAATTAAAAGAGTTCGAAAAATTAGTTGAAGAAAACTTCGTAGACACATTAGACGATGAAGTTGTTCAAGGAGAAGTAGTTCATATTACTGATCGTGACGCTATTATCGACATCAATGCAAAATCTGAAGGTGTAATTTCATTAAACGAATTCCGTTACAACCCAGACCTTAAAGTAGGTGATAAGGTTGACGTTTTAATAGACGTTAGAGAAGATGCAACAGGTCAATTGTTGTTGTCTCACCGTAAAGCTCGTGTTATCAAAGCTTGGGATCGTGTAAATAAAGCACACGAAACTGGTGAAATCGTAAACGGTTTTGTCAAGTGTAGAACAAAAGGTGGTATGATCGTTGACGTATTTGGTATAGAAGCGTTCTTGCCAGGTTCTCAAATTGATGTTAAGCCTATTAGAGACTACGATCAATACGTAAACAAAACTATGGAATTCAAGGTTGTAAAAATCAATCATGAATTCAAAAACATCGTTGTATCTCACAAAGCTCTTATTGAAGCTGATATCGAAGAACAGAAAAAAGAAATCATCAGCCAATTGGAAAAAGGTCAAGTATTGGAAGGTGTCGTAAAAAACATTACTTCTTACGGAGTCTTTATCGATCTTGGTGGCGTAGATGGTCTTATCCATATTACAGACTTGTCTTGGTCTAGAATCAATCATCCAAATGAAATCGTTGAGTTGGATCAAAAACTTAACGTTGTTATCTTAGATTTTGATGAAGATAAGTCAAGAATCCAATTAGGTTTAAAACAATTGAGCAAACACCCATGGGAAGCTCTTGATGAAAACCTTAAAGTAGGTGACAAAGTAAAAGGAAAAGTAGTAGTAATCGCTGATTATGGTGCTTTTGTTGAAGTAGCTGAAGGTGTTGAAGGATTGATTCACGTTTCTGAAATGTCTTGGTCTACACATTTACGTTCAGCTCAAGATTTTGTGTCTGTAGGAGACGAAATCGAAGCTCAAATCCTTACATTGGACAAAGATGAACGTAAAATGTCTTTAGGTATCAAACAATTGACTCCAGATCCATGGACTGATATCACTGCTAAATATCCTGTAGGTTCTAGACACAAAGGTGTTGTACGTAACTTTACTAACTTTGGTGTATTTGTAGAATTGGAAGAAGGTATTGACGGATTAATTTACATCTCTGATTTATCTTGGACTAAGAAAATTAAACACCCAAGTGAATTCTGTAATGTTGGTGATGAACTTGATGTTGTCGTATTAGAATTAGACGTAGAGGGTCGTAAATTAAGTTTAGGACACAAACAAACTACTGAAAATCCATGGGATAAATACGAAACTGAGTTTGCTATAGATACTAATCACGAAGCTGAAGTCATCGAATTAGTTGACAAAGGAGCTACAGTTAAATTTAATGATGATATCGTTGCTTTTGTTCCTGCTCGTCACTTAGAAAAAGAAGATGGAAGCAAATTGAAAAAAGGTGAGAAAGCTCAATTTAAAATCATTGAATTCAATAAAGAATTCAAACGTGTTGTAGCATCTCATACTGCTATATTTAAAGAAGAAGAAGCAGCAATCGTTAAAGCAGCAGCTAAGAAAGCTGAAGCAGCTGCTGCTGAAGCTAAACCAACTTTAGGTGATGCTAACGATGCTTTACAAGCTCTTAAAGATAAAATGGATGGTAAAAGCTAATCCGATTAATCTTATTTTTTTAATGAAAACGCTCACAGAAATGTGAGCGTTTTTTTTAGAAAAAAATTAAAGACTTATAGAAAAAAACAAGCTCACTTTCTAGGATTTAATGTTAAGTTTGTTTTATATGTTATTTTATTTTAAAAGTATACTCATTTTTTGTTTTGGTTGTATTATACAGGCTCAAACTCCTGTGTTTGAACACATGGCCAATATATCAAATCTTCCAGATGTAGAATTTTACGATGTTCTGGAAGATCCTGAGCATTACATTTGGTTGGCAGCAGACAAAGGACTCTACAGATATGATGGGAAAAGTTACAAACGCTTTAGTCATCCTAAGCAAAAGTCCAATTCTTTATTTCAATTAAAACTGGATGATAGTGGTACCTTATGGTGCAATAATATTTACGGCCAATTTTTTTATGTGGCAAACAATGAACTTCAGCTGTTTTTTGATGCCAGTCACTTGGTTAAAGGGCAATTGTCATCATTTTCAATTTCAGAAAAAAACATCAGAATTTTTACCACAACAGGTATTTATGATATCGATAAAAACACCAAAGCTATTACCAAAATATTTGATGGTTTGTGCATTAGTAATGCCAATGACGGTTTTTCCAATTATGTATTTATTGTTAATATGGAGGGCAAATCAACAAGGCACCGGGTCTATAAGATTGAAGACAGAAAAAGTACTAAAATTTTAGAAATAAAAGACCTAAATCCCATACAATCACCAAGACTGTTTGCTTTTGAAAATGAGGTGTTTTTAACCTATAAAGTAGGAGGAAAAAATATCATTTATCTTATAGATAAGGCCAATAATACAAATAAAAGATTGGAAACCCCGAGTCTATTAGAGAATGAAACTATTTACAATCTTTTGTGTTTTAATGGAAATTACTGGTTTTTAACTACTTCAGGGGTTTTTGTTTGTAGTTTTAATGACGAAGGGTTTAGATTTAAAAAACAGCTTTTTAAAACCGAATCCATTACCGATGTTGCCTTAGATTTTAACAATAATCATTGGTTTACCACCTTGGAGAATGGTGTGCTTGTTTCGCCAAATCTTAATATTCAACATATTGATTTGGATGCCTTAAAATCTAAAATAACGGCATCCTGTGCCTTATCCAACAATCGGTTTATATTAGCTACAAATGATAGTAAACTGCTATTCTATAACGAAAACAACCACGTTAAGACATTGCAATTGCCAGGGCAGAAAATTATAGGTAATTTGTTTTATGCTGACAAACAAGAGGTTTTAATAGTTAGCATCAATGCCTCAGAATCTTTTGTAATAGACCTAAAAACTGATGAGATTACAGATTTTAACAACAAATTTGCGGTAGCAAAAACTTTTTCAAAAGTAAACGATAGTACCTTGTTTTATGGCAATTATAAAGAAGGTGTTGTTTATAAAAAACCGTTTGATTCATCTTATAAAAAAATTATTCGTTCCAGTCGTTCTCTAGCTTCTATGGTAAACGACAACAAGCTTTTTGTATCTTACATTGATGGTGTTTTTAAATACGATTTGAACTCTTTTTCTTCAGAAGAATTAAAGTATAATCAAAATAGCTTATCGGTTATTGCTTTTGCCAAAACAGATAATACCACCTGGTTGTCAACACAGCACAATGGCTTGTTGAAATTTGAGGATAACACACTTTCGGACACAAAAATTGCTCTGCCAAAATCTTTAGAGGTAAATACCCTAAAATCAGATGGGTCATTTTTATGGATTTCTACAGATGATGGTTTGTTTCAATATAACACTAAGACTAAAGGATTAAAATGTTTAAATGCGCAAGACGGTTTAAATACTGCCATAAATGATTTTATTCTGCTTCAGGATTACATCGTACTAACCTTGCCCAAGGCTTTTTACATACTGCCCAAAAATGAAGGTTTGTTTAAAACATTTAAAACGTCAAAGGTTAATATGGAAACAGTAAGCATCAACGACCGTGATACCTTGGTGCAAAAGTATTATCAATTGCCTTACGACCATAATAAAATTAGCTTAAAATTCAATTCCAACGGGTTTCAATCCAACCAACATGTGGTCTATCAATATCGGGTGCAACAATTGGACTCTGCTTGGCACATTATACCTAGCAATACAGATTTTGTAAATTTTAACAGTCTTCCTAGTGGCACCTATACCTTTGAGCTTAAAGCACAAAATATAAGTGCCAAAAATCCTGTTTTTGCTACGCCGATAACTTTTTCTATTACAAAACCCTTTTGGGAAACCTGGTGGTTTTACCTTTTAATTTCATTAATAGCTGTTGCTGTACTTTGGTTTTATTTTAAATGGCGACTAAAACAAAAGGAAGCACAGCGTATTGCTGAAATAGACAAAATTTTGGTAGATAAAAAAATAACCAACTTAAGACTTGAAAACCTGCGCTCTCAAATGAACCCGCATTTTATTTTTAATGCGCTTAATTCCATTCAAGATTATATTATATCCAACGAAAAAGAATTGGCGAGTTCCTATTTGGTAAAATTTAGCCGATTGATTAGGATGTATCTAGATTTTAGTCAGCAAAACGAAATTACATTAGCAGAAGAGCTAAGTGCATTAAATCTCTATTTAGAACTTGAAAAAGTGCGCTTTGAAGAGGAATTGGAATACAATATTACAATTGATGAACGTTTAAAAACCAATCAGATTAAAGTTCCTTCGTTATTTATTCAACCTTATGTAGAAAATGCTTTAAAACACGGTTTGTTACATAAACGAAAGAACAGAAAATTAAAGGTTGATATCAATAAAATGAAAGGAAATCAATTACAAATTACGGTAGAAGATAATGGTATTGGTCGCAAAAAATCAGAAAAAATAAAACGACAAAACCAACAGCACAAACCTTTTGCTACCAAAGCAAACGAAGAGCGTGTTCATCTTTTAAAAAATAAATTAAAACGAGAAATCACCATTAAGGTAGAAGATTTAGAAGACCAAAATCATTTGCCTTTGGGAACCAAGGTGGTTATAACAATGCTTATCCAATAAACCTATGAAAGCTTTAATCATTGATGACGAAAAACGTGCCAGACATCTGTTGTCTAATCTCATTTCAACACATTGTTCTAATATAGAGCATATTGAGGAAGCTCAAGATTTGGCTTCTGGAGTTGATATAATAAAAACATCAAAACCAGACATTGTGTTTTTAGATATAGAAATGCCTAACCAGTCCGGATTAGATATTCTTGAATATTTTCCTGATAAAATTGATTTCAAAATCATTTTTGTAACGGCATACAACCAATATGCTATTGAAGCGTTTAAACTTTCGGCTGTAGATTATTTGCTAAAACCTGTAGATATTTCAGAGCTTAAAGAAGCTATTGCTAAAGCCGAAAAAGCCATAAAAACTAATAATGTAAACAATCAATTAAACAAGTTGCGAGAGTCGTTAAAGCAACTGTCTATAGATAAAATTGCTTTAGAAATCCCTAAAGGCATCATGTTTGCATCGCATAAGAATATCTTATATTTTGAGGCCGATGGTATGTATACCAACGTACAATTAACAGAAGGTAAACAGAAAACCATTTGCAAGCCCTTAAAACATTTTGTAGAACAATTAGAAAATAACACCTTGTTTTTTAAATGTCATCGATCTTATTTAATCAATATTAAATATGTAGAAGAATTGGTGAGAGACGATGGCGATTATTTACTAATGAACAACCAAAAACGCATACCAATTTCAAAATCTAAACGCGATCAATTTTTAGAGGTAATCAAAGAAACGTTTTTGTAATTACATTATTTAAAAACAATAAACAATTAGCTTTGGGAAAGAGTAATGACTGTTTTTTAAAAAAACAGTTCTATAGTGATATTACATTTGTAGAATGTTTTAATATTGTTGGTTTAAGATAAATTTAGAACAATATCCTTAAGTTGTAATAGGTTAATGGGTTTTATAATGTAATTACTATCTAAGTTGTATTTTTTTGCCCGTTCAATATCTTCTTTGTTGTTCGAACTGGTTAATATGTAAATTATAATTTTTTGTTTGGTAGGAATAGTTTTAAAGGCATCTAAAAACTGCCATCCATCCCAAATGGGCATGTTTAGGTCTAAAAGTATTAATTCGGGTAGTCTTTCACCGTTTATAATAATGGCCTTAAGCTTGTCGAACGCATCTTTGCCGTTATGACATATTAAGATAGATTCGACAACCTCGGTTAAATCCAAGAGCCGTTTGGTAATGTAGGCATGTGTAGGGTCATCTTCAATAATACAGGCTAGATTAATTTTTTTCATGTTTTAAAAATACTTTAAATGTGGTTCCTTGGTCTATTTGGCTGGTAACCTCTACTTTTCCTCCTAAAGTTTCTATCTGGTTTTTTGTGATAAAAAGACCGATTCCTCTTGCGTCTTTGTTTTTGTGGAATGTTTTATACATACCAAAAAGTTTTTTGCTGTGAAGGTTTAAATCTATTCCTAAACCATTGTCTTTAAACTCTATAATGGTAAAGCTGCCATTTTTTGTTGAGTTTATTTCTAAAAAACTATTTCTTTTATTAGAACTATATTTTATAGCATTGGTTATAAAATTTAATACAATGCTTTCTAGATAGGCCTTTATGGCTAAAACCTTTATGTTGGGATCTATGTTGTTGGTTATTTTAATCTTGTGTTTTTTGGCAATCGGAAGGATAGAGGCAATTTGTTTTTCTACAATGGGGTTTAAAATCAGAAGGGAAAAATTATTTTTAGACGACAAATTTATCTGTACAACTTCTGATAGGTGTTCTATGGTTTCTTTTAAGTTTTTTGACGAAGCTTCTAATAGCTGCATCATTTTACTGTTAAAGAATTCGGGGTTTTCATCTTTTAAAAAATCAATAAGGGTAGAGATACCTCCAGAATGTGATCTTAAATTATGGGAAACGATATGGGCAAAGTTCTTAAGGCGTTCGTTTTGGTCTTGTGTTAAGGACACAATGTGCTGCAATTCTTTTTCTTGTTCTTTTTGTTTGGTTATGTCAACAATTTGGGAAATAAGGTATAGTATATCGTTATTTTCATCCCTAACGGCAGAAACGCTTAGGTGTACGTGTTTTATATAACCTATTTTATGAATATAACGTTTATCCATTTGGTAATGGTTTCTTTTACCCTCTATAATTTCTTGTAATAAGGGTAGGTCTAGATCTACGTCCTTTTTATGTGAAATATCGTGAAAAGTAAGTTGGTACAATTCTTCGGGTGTATAGCCTACAATACTGCATAGTGTTTGGTTTACCTTTAACCATTGCCCTCTTTTGTTTAGTAGGGCCATACCTATTGCTGCATTTTCAAAATTACCTCTAAAGACCTGTTCACTTTCTTCCAGTTTTAAACGATAATTTTTTAGAGAATTTATGTCTTGTAAGGTACCATAAACACGACATATCTTTTCTCCGTTCTTTTCAGGAATCCCTATGGCCTTAACCCATTTGGTTTCGCCTTTTAGAGTGGTAATTTGAAGTTCTTCGTTAAAGCCTTGTTCGTGCTTCATGGCTTTAAACATAAGTTCTGTAATACGCTCGCGGTTATAGCCTTCTTTAAAAAAGCTAATGCCGGATTCAAGATTGGGTACGTAGTTTGTAGGAACTCCGTGTATTTTTTTGGTAACTTCACTCCAAAAAACGGTTTCGCTGTTAAGGTCTATATGCCAAAAACCAATATTGGCCTCTTCGTTGCATCGTTTTAAAAAAATTTCGTTTTCCTTTAATTCGGTTATGTCTTGATAAGAACCGAGCATTCTAATGGGCTTGCCTTCGCTATTTTTTATGGCTATGCCCTTGCATCTTATCCAAATTGTTCTTCCATTTTTATGTGTATATCTTATTATCTGGTTGTAGGGAATTTTGGGATTGTTTAAATGTTTTTTTAGAGTTCTGTTTACTAACGCAAGGTCGTCCTTGTTGGTAATCTTCTCAGATACCGAAACTTTGTGAGGCATAACTTTAGGATCATACCCCAAAACTTCCCAAAACTTATTGTTGGACCATTTGTTTTTGGGTTTTTCGAGATCCCAATACCACAAACCGTCAAGAGAATGGTTTTTGATAAATCCGAAAATCCGATTATCAGCCTTTACCAAATTGTAAAGTTCTTTTCTTAGGTAATTCATTTTTGATAGGTTTATTTGTTAATATTCTGGCTGACGGAAAGGGCTGTTATCTCTCAAATATAAGGATTTTCATCGTTATATTGTATTAATAATCAGGTGTTGTTTTGATAAACCTATCTTAAAATTTATAAAAATCTAATCTTCTGAGTTAAAAAACACTTTGTAATAATGCATTTTTTCTTCGTCGTAACCGCGTTCTAGATATTCCGTAGAGGTATCTATGGCATCAAATTTTATTATTTGTTATTGCTTTTATTCAGAAAAAAAATTGACCCATTCAGAAAAAAGCCAATTAAAAAAACGAAACCTCATTGTTGTTTTGTAGTCGAATAAATAAATCTCAACTACAATGAAAAAAACTTTACTTTTTTTTACCATCTGTTTATGTTTTGATACATTTTCAGGCTTTGCCCAAAACGTTACTATTCCAGATGCGAATTTTAAAGCGTATTTATTAGCCGATACGTCTATTAATACAAATGGTGACTCTGAAATATCAGTTACTGAAGCACAGGCTTTTACAGGAGAATTATTAATTAATGGTTTGTCAATTTCAGACTTAACAGGAATAGAAGAATTTATAAACATTACAAGATTAGATTGTTACAATAATAATTTAACGTCTTTAGATGTTAGTAATAATTTGGCATTAACGCGTTTAGATTGCTATAGCAATAATCTAACGTCATTAGATGTTAGTAATAATTTAGCATTAACACGTTTACATTGTGGTTCTAATCAAATTGAAACGTTGGATATTAGTGCAAATACATCAATTACAGATATACAATGCCATAATAATGGTGTTTTATATGAATTAAACATTGCCAATGGTAATAACAGTAATATTAACTGGATGAAAGCCTATGGTAATAGCTTATCATGCATTCAAATAGATGCTGGTTTTACACCACCAGCAGATGCCGGAATATACAGCCAAGGTTGGACCAAAGGTGACTCGGCAGTTTATGGTGACGATTGTGCTGCTCTTAGTCAA
>Ga0055584_100007379_pt1 | contig 10784 bp, 7 predicted proteins | sample OSDHelmetaG_FD_58716 | JGI IMG/M metagenome (GOLD analysis project Ga0055584, IMG submission 58716) | Pelagic marine sediment microbial communities from the LTER site Helgoland, North Sea, for post-phytoplankton bloom and carbon turnover... | ecosystem: Environmental > Aquatic > Marine >...
ACCCATATATGGCGATGGTATGAATATCCGCGACTGGTTATATGTTTCAGATCATTGTGATGCAATCTTCACTACATTGCTCAATGGCACACCAGGGGAAACCTACAATATTGGTGGTGATAATGAAATTACCAATCTGGAGTTGGTAAAAACAATTTGTAAGATGCTGGATGAGATGGCACCTTCATCTAATGGCCGTTATGAAGAATTGATTACGTTTGTGGCGGACCGACCTGGGCATGATCAGCGATATGCAATCGATACGACGAAAATTGAGAATGATCTGGCTTGGCAGCCAAAAGAATCATTCCAGACAGGTATAAAAAAGACCATTGAGTGGTACCTGTCAAATAATGAATGGGTGGGCGCAGTCAAAGACGGTTCTTATCAGGATTGGATTAGCGCCAATTACGACGTCAGATAAATGAGTTTAGGCATGGATAAATAGATGTGTGGATTTTCTGGCGTTTTTCTAAATGAACCGGTTTGGGATGCGGACGTATTTCAATCGACATTAGATAAAATGACAAAAGTGTTGAGTCACCGTGGTCCCGATTCCAGCAATATCTGGTTTGATCAAACGAAAGGGATAGGCTTGGGTCATTGTCGACTTGCTATTAGAGATCTTTCCCCGTCAGGTGCGCAACCTATGATTTCATCATGTAAACGTTATGTCATTGTTTATAACGGTGAGATTTATTCGCATACTGAAATAGCTGGTGAGTTGGCAGGTAAAGGCAGGGTTGTTAAAGGAAGATCTGACACGGAGGTTGTTCTGGAAGCATGTGCTCAATGGGGTGTTGAGAATGCTGTGAAAAAATTTATCGGGATGTTCGCCTTTGCCTTATATGATCGAAGAGATCATGTCCTTTATCTGGTTAGAGACAGGCTGGGCATAAAACCATTGTACTGGGGGTCATTTAACAAGAAACTGGTATTTGGATCAGAACTTAAGGCGCTACGTCAAACACCCGGGTGGCAGGCACGTATAGATAGGGGGTCGGTATCGAGTTTCATGCGCCACAATTATATCCCAAGTCCATTTTCTATCTACGAGGATGTTCGCAAACTTGAGCCTGGAACGATATTGAAAATAACAGGTGATGGAAATGTAACAGTGAATCGTTATTGGGATCTTGTAAGTATCGCAGCAGAAAATATTTCCAATAGAACAGATGTTGATGAAAACCAAATGTTGAGTGAGCTCGATGAGCTCCTGTCAGATTCTGTGAGAAGACGTCTGGTATCAGATGTGTCATTAGGCACTTTACTGTCCGGCGGAATTGACTCTTCACTCGTGACAGCACTGTTAACTGAGCAGTGTGATAACCAAGTGCAGACATTTACGATTGGATTTAATGATGATGATTTTAACGAGGCAAAATATGCGAAATTAATTGCTGAGCATTTAAATACAAAACATACAGAGTTATATGCCGAGCCTGAACAAGCAGTTGAATTAATAACTAAAATCCCTACTTTTTATGACGAGCCATTTGCAGATTCATCTCAACTACCGACCTTATTGTTATCCGAATTAACGCGATCTCACGTCACCGTAGTTTTGTCAGGCGATGGAGGTGATGAATTATTTGCTGGTTATAATCGGTATACGGACGGATTGAAGATGTGGAATCAGGCAACGATAGCGCCATATTATATTCGAAAACAATTAGCAAGATTGCTGCTGAGTGGTTCTACATCAATGTGGGATAACGTTACAAAATACATGCCTAGTGCACTACGCAGACCTCAAATGGGTATGAAAATTCATAAATATGCAAACGCTATACTAACGAGTGACCCCGACTCCATGTATATGAGGATGATTAGTCACTGGGACCCACCAGATGAATTGGTCCTTGATGCAAAAGAACACAAAGGCCTTTTGTGGGATCCTTCAATGAAGTCAATTTTTCCTAATTTTCTGGATCGTATGCAATTGCTAGATACGTTGACTTACCTTCCAGATGACATATTAACCAAAGTAGACAGGGCGAGTATGAGTGTTTCTCTTGAAGCGCGGGTGCCACTCCTGGATCACAGGCTAGTTGAATTTTCATGGGGGTTACCCATCAATATGAAAATACGAAATGGCCAGGGCAAATGGGCCTTGAGACAATTATTGTACAAGCGCCTACCCAGGCACCTTATAGATCGTCCCAAAATGGGTTTCGGCGTTCCATTCGACCAATGGATTCGAGGACCATTGAAAGATTGGGCAGAATCTCTTTTAAATAAAGATCGATTAGATGAGCAAGGTTTGTTGAAATCTGCCCCAATTATTGATAAATGGCAGCGTCACCTAAAGGGGGAAAACTGGGGCTATCCATTATGGAACGTCCTTATGCTTCAAGCCTGGCTTGATAATAATCCAGATGTAGCATTATGAAGTTAATTTTTAAGGTAATAAATTTATTCTCTTCTCGTCATGAATTAATCATGGAGTTAGTGCGTAGAGAATTGAAAGATCGACACACGGGTCAGGTGATCGGTGTGATTTGGTCATTCGGGCATCCTGTCTTACTTATGAGCTTATATGCGGTCCTGTTCGCCTATGTCTTTCCAGCAAGGTTTTCTTTGGGGAGCATCCAGACAGATTTTTCAACCAATATTCTTGCTGGGGTAATATGCTGGTTAGCATTCCAGGACATACTTTCACGTTCACCAGCAATACTATTAACTCATGCTAGCCTGGTTAAACAAATTGTATTTCCAGTAGAAGTATTGCCAGTAAAAACTGCCATCGCCAGTCTATTACCATATGCAGGCGGCTTGGTTTTTGCCATTGGTTTTAGTACGTTCAAAGGAAACTTGTCATTGTTTAGTTTAGCTTTGCCTGTCCTCATCTTAATTCAGGTAATTGCAATGGTAGGAATTGCATTTATATTTTCAGTTTTTGGTGTCTTTCTTAAAGATATCAGAGATTTGATTATCGTATTTAACTCGGCCAATTTATTTGCACAGCCCATATTGTATAACCCAAGTGCCACTCCGGAAATATTACAATGGATATTTGTGTTTAATCCATTTAGTTATGCTGTTTGGTGTTGGCAGGATCTCTTGTTTTATGGCTCTATAGAGCATCCAGTGGCATGGGTGGTTTTTCCTCTGGAGAGTGTATTGGTGTTTATCGTTGGGTTGAATATTTTTGAGCGGAGTAAAGGTACACTTGGGGATAATCTTTAATGACCGGTCATGATGCAATCAGAATAATAAATCTGGGAAAGAAATACAGGATATTTTCGCATCCTGCAGATCCCTTACTTGAATTGATGTTTGAAAAATCCAGGCATATAAGTAAGCAGGCATTGGAAGATATAAACTTAACTGTTAAACGTGGTGAGATAGTTGGAATAATGGGGAGGAATGGGGCAGGCAAGAGTACTCTTCTTAAGATAATCGCCGGCACGTTGGAAAGTACTAGTGGTGAACTTGAGGTAAATGGGCGGATAAGTTCAATTCTGGAGTTAGGCACGGGATTTCATCCTGAGTACACAGGCAGGGAGAATATATTCATGGGTGGATTTTGCATGGGGTTGACGCGAGCAGAAGTTAATTCCAGGTTACATGAAATAATTAACTTCAGTGAACTAAATGATGTCATTGATCAGCCTTTTAAAACTTATTCTACCGGCATGCAGGCAAGACTGACATTTAGCACTGCTATCAGTGTTGAGCCGGATATATTAATCGTTGATGAGGCCCTGTCAGTAGGTGATGCAAAATTTCAGAAAAAATGTATTTCCTGGATGAGAAACTTAAGCAAAAAAGACGCTACTATTCTGTTGGTAACCCATGATAGTAATACAATTACTTCCCTTTGTGACAGGGCAGTTATCCTAGAATCCGGACAAATTTATTCTGAAGGTGAGCCAAAGAAAATTACCGAGGAATATCAAAATCTACTGTTTGGTGGAAGTGAAAATATCAAAAATAATATCACTGCTGGCCAGTTAAATAATGTTCAGAGCGCAAGCTATTCGATAAATGGTGAATCTGCGGATAAAAATATCCAGAATAAACAGAATGTCCGATATGGAAATAATAAGGCTAAGATAAAGGATTGGGGCTTATATGATCTAGCGGGAAATGTTTTGAGCAATATGATGTCCGGGGCAGATTTTAAGCTGGAAATGGACGTGAACACGCTAATGGATATAGATGATATTTCCTGCGGTTTTGCGATTAAGGATAAGCGCGGGACAGTATTATGGGGAATGACTAATATCTCTAATGATGATAATCCATACACATCAAAAACAGGTGAACAGTTTAATGTCACTATAAAAGCAAAAATGTGGCTGGCAGCGGGAGAATATTTTATAACTCTGGGTGTTGCCCATGATAAAGATGGAGAGAAAATAGATTTTATTGAGGACGCGATTAGATTCAGTGTTGCTGGTACGAATAAGATATTTACAACTTCAGTTGTGAATTTACAGTCGCAGTTTAACATTCAGACCTTAGAGAAAAATTAAGCATGTTTTTGAATGAATTAAGGAAATTTTTCTCCAGGATTGCCGGCGTAGAGCAATTTGCAATTAGTGGTTGTGATGGCTCCAGCAATTACAATAATGACGATGCGGATATGGACTTGCTTAATGACTTGTTTAAATTAATGTCCGCCGACGATGTGAAAAAAATAAAATCTCTGTTGTTACGAGAAAAGGATAACCTTGATAATGAATATGTCAGGTTTCAGATGGCTGAGATATTTACCATGGCTGTTTATCCTAAATATAAATTCAGTGAGTTTGGAAAATTATTCCTGGAAGATAGAGAGTTTCTTGAATATTACGAGAAATTCATGGACCCAGAAAATTGGCACTCACTTGATAGAAAATTTACTCTAAACCAGTTGTTAAAACTCGTTTTTAGCCTTGAAGGTGATTTGGTAGAAAGTGGCGCATATAAAGGTGCCAGCGCATCGTTAATGTGTAAAGCATTTAATGATTCAGACAAGACCGTCCATTTGTTTGATTCATTTGAAGGACTATCTCAACCTGGTGATAAAGATGGTGATTATTGGGTAGAAGGTGCATTGCAGTCTTCAGAAAAAATTCTAATGGCTGGACTGAATCAATACCAAAACTTCAAAGTATACAAAGGCTGGATACCAAAGGTATTTCAAGATTATTCCGGCGATGAAATATGTTTTTTACATATTGATGTTGATCTTTATGAGCCGACTTACCAAACATTGAATTATTTTTATTCGAGAATGGTAAGTCAGGGGATAGTATTAATGGATGATTATGGGTTTAAATCCTGTCCCGGAGCAAAGACTGCAGCTGATGAATATTTTAAAAACAAACCTGAATCAATAGTTTCTTTGCCCACAGGACAAGGCTTAGTAATCAAAAAATGAGTGATAGTATAAAAGCAGGTGAGAATTATGGTGATATTCATATGAAGCCACAAAAATTAAAATGGACTCCCGAACTCGTCAGGAAATTCTGGGATGGACTCTCCCATACCAGGTTGTTGGATCTTGGATTTTCCAGACAAGTGGGAAAAAGTCTGATCCTTACAATTGAACATGAATTACCTGGTGATGGAAGAATACTGGATTTTGGTGCGGGTGATGGTGATCTGATCAAATTACTTTGTGAGCGGGGTTATTTAACAGCAGCTTATGAAGACTCAAACGAGCGTCAAAAAGTAATAAAACAGAACTTGAATCAGCATGATAATTTTCTAGGGACAATTGACAAAAATTCAGACGAGACCTTTGATGTGATAATCATGGCTGAAGTAATAGAACATATTCTTGATGAAGAATTAGACGAGACCTTGATTCAGATTGTAAGTTTACTGAAACCAGGTGGTGTGCTTGTTGTTACCACCCCGAATAATGAAGATCTGGAAATGAATATGTCGTATTGTCCAGAGAGTAATCTTCTTTTTCACAGATGGCAGCATGTTCGATCATTTACAGAGCAGTCATTAAAAGGATTGCTCGCTAAATATGGGATCGAAGAAATAGTATCTCACCAGGTGGAACTCAACGATCATATTTTTTTGCCGGGCGATAAAATGTGGAGTCAAAGTGAAAACGGAGCGTCACCATCTTTTTTAAATGAAATCAGGCAAAACATATCGGTTAAAACAGGTGGAGAACAGAATTTACTATACCTGGGCAGGAATAGTACCTTAAATGATTAATTGCTATTTTATCTGATACTTTCATGCTTAATATTTAATTGATCATAAGTATTTTATTGGTAAAAGCATGAGTAGATTTCGAAAAATCATAAGGAATGTTATTCCTTATAGTGTAAGGAATATTCTGTACCCTTATGGCCACTTTTTTTTACAAATAATAGTTCGTACATATCATGAAACAAAAAACAATTACCAGCAAAAATATAAGCTACTTATAGTTAGGGAAGGTAGCGAGCCAGGTTTTTTTGTAAAATATTTTGGTGTTAGACTGCTCAAATTATGGCTTAAGATAGATAGTCTGATATTCGGAATATTTTTTATATTTTATATCGTAGTAAGGAAAATTTATCTAATTCTCTGGAATCGCTCATTAGATTACCGTCATTTACTTGCAGAGCATAAATCCAGACCTAATATTAAAACGCTGATTGCAAACCTGATATTTAGTTCTCTATTTGATGTTGCCAATATTCATTATCGTCGCGCATTTAATAAGTATGATAAGTATTTCAGTCCAATAACATTAAATGAAAAATACTCTGGAATAATACATGCAATAGGCAGCCTTGGGCCAGGCGGTTCTGAACGCCAATTGATAATGACAGTTACATCATTAGCAAAAAATAAGGATGTTAAAGTTTTTTGTGAGTTTTTGTCCAGTGATTCAGATAGGTTCTTTATTGGTGAACTTGAAAGAATAAATGTCGAGACATTAACTATAAACAGTCAATCATTTATCATGGATGAAGAGCTCAGGACATTATTTCAAACTCAGATCAGTATATTGCCCACATCTCTAAGGGATAAAGTATCACTGTATGCTGGAATGCCTGTAAATAATTCACCACAAACAGCTCATTTCTGGCTGGATAGTGTCTGTGTTAGTGGAGGCATAGCTGCGGTCTTAGCTGGTGTTCCAAAGATTATACTTGGCTTAAGGAGTCTTCCTCCATACCATTTTGCTTTTCATCAACCGTATATGCGAGAAGCATACTGTTGGCTGGCAAAACAGTCTGGCGTAACCCTGATTAATAATAGTCATGCGGGAGCAAGGGAATATGAGAAATGGCTTGCGTTACCTGAAAAAACAATCAGGGTTATTCATAATGGGTTTAATGTCAATGCAGATGAATTTAAAGAAAATAATGTATCAGGCAATTCGAGATTAAAGACGAAATATGAAATCCCGGACACAAGTCCAGTTATTGGTACTGTAATCCGTTTTTCTGAAGAAAAAAATCCTATGCTATGGCTGGATATAGCAACAAGACTTCATGATCTGGATCCAGATATTCATTTCCTGATGGTTGGAGATGGTCCATTGCTTGATGTTGCAAAACAGAAAGTTGTGAATAGTGGTATGAATAATCATATACATTTTGTTGGAAGGACCTATGACGCATATGAACATATATCTGCAATGGATATCTTTTTGCTTACTTCCAGGTTAGAAGGATTGCCAAATGTGCTAATTGAATCTCAATTGCTGGGAGTGCCGGTTGTTACAACCAGGGCAGGAGGCGCCCCTGAAACATTGATAAACAAGGTGACCGGCTGGGTGGTCGAAAACTATGATGCAAACCAGATTGCTTTATTATTAGATCGATTAATTCATGATAATTCCTGGCTTCAACAGGCAGGCATAGAAGGGAAAATACATGCGAAAAATAACTTCGCAGTGGAGAAGATGTCTGCAGGTATCGAAGAAATTTATGAATCAACGCAAAAATATCTTATCAAAGAAAATGATGGACGGCGTTTTGAATTTGGCAAAAATTGGGAGTCGTACATTAAAGCGAATTACAGTGAAGAGATACTTGATGAATCAAAAGGACATTTGCTGAAGTTTCTTGAGCTTCAGAATCTGCAGGATAAAACATTTTTAGATATTGGGTGTGGTAGTGGTTTGCACTCACTTGCTGCCCTGGATGCAGGTGCAACACAAGTACATGGTTTTGATTATGACCCCGTTTCTATTAAAGCAACAAAATACTTAAGAGATATCAGGCACGACCATTCTAATTGGGAATTTGAGCAGGCTTCGGTTTTGGATGATGAGTATATGAATAACCTTTCATTATTCGATATTGTATATTCATGGGGGGTATTACATCATACCGGTGATGTATGGCATGCAATAGAGAATGCTGCAAGTAGAGTCAAGCCAGGTGGGATATTTTACATTGCCTTATATTCAGCCGATGTTCAAATCGATCCAGGGCCCGATTTCTGGCTTGGTATAAAGAAAAAATATGTGTCATCTGGTGTAATAAAGAGAAGATGGATGGAGCTGTGGTATATCTGGCGATTCATGATGGAATCTCAACCGTTAAAAATATTGAAAGTAATTAAAAGAGCGTGGGAGTATAAGAAAGATCGAGGTATGAATTTCATGACGGATATAAGAGACTGGCTGGGCGGTTGGCCAATGGAGTTTGTTTATGATGATGATGTTATAAATTATTGCGAAGATTTGGGATTTGATTTGCAGAAAATTGTCACAGGTGAAGCAAATACAGAATTTTTGTTTAGACGTCATCTTTAATGCTAATGATATTTTATAACGGGTGATAAGCATTAAAAGTGAAATTGTTAAAATACGATTTATAATTGGCAGTCTGGATATAGGTGGCGCCGAAACTCACCTGGTTCGACTATTACCTTTTTTAGCTGAAAATGGATTTCAAGTTTCTGTCCTTACCCTTACTCAAAAGGGTGAAATGGCGAGTCAGTTAGAGCAAGTAAATATCCCTGTTTATGAGCCTTCAAAATTTGTCAGATTCTTTCAGCGAATACCTGTGCTTAGCAGGTTAACTGGTTCGGTTGCGACGATATATTATCTAGCATTGAGGTTTAATCGAGAACCCGTAGATATAATCTGTTTCTACCTGCCTTCTTCATACTACCTGGGTATGATTTCGGCCAAGCTTGCTGGTAATAATAACAAGACAATAATGTTCCGGCGTAGTCTTAATGTTTACCTGCAGGAACGTTATCTAATCAGGAAGTTTGAAATCTGGTTGCATAAACATGTAACTATGATTGTAGGGAATAGTCAGGCAGTAATTGATCAGTTATGTCATGAAGAAAATGTTTCTCCAGAAAAAACCAGACTAATTTACAATGGTATAACTATGCCGGAATTTAATGTACGCAATACACATTCAAGCATAAGGAAGGAACTAAAGCTGGATGAAGATACATTGGTATTAACTATTGTTGCAAATTTAATACCCTACAAAGGACATATTGATTTAATACATGCATTATCATTAATAAAAGACACATTGAAAAAACCCTGGATGCTGCTTGTAGCAGGAGCAGGTATTGAAAACAGAAAAGACCTTCTCACTCTGGTGTCAAAATACAAACTCAATGAGCACGTGTGTTGGCTGGGACTCAGAAATGATATTGCAGAGATTTATTCAGAATCAGATATCGGTTTACTGGTATCTCACCAGGAGAGTTTTTCCAATGCAATTCTTGAAGGGATGGCCTCAGCTATACCTATGATTGTAACCAACGTTGGTGGAAACAGTGAAGCTGTGATACATGAGAAATCTGGACTGGTTGTTGAGCCTCATAGCCCCCAACAATTGGCTTCGGCCATACTCAGGCTGTCTGAAAATGAATTGTTAAGACGTGAATATGGTGATTATGGAAGATTAAGAGTGCAGGCCAAGTTTACTGCCATTAGTTGTCTATCCGGCTATATTCAACTGTTTAAATTCATTGATTCCTTAGAAGTAAAATAGAAATGAAAAGTATTTTATATCTAGTTACCGAGGACTGGTATTTCTGGTCTCATCGAAAAATGTTGGCTGAGCAGACATTAATAGAAGGTTATAAAGTGATTGTTGCTACCAATCCGGGAAATTACACGGATAAAATCACAGCTATTGGTATAGAAGTGGTTCCCATTTCGATGGCCAGATCTGTCGCTAATCCTATAAAAGAAATTAGTTCAATCTTGCAGTTGGTTGAAATTAATAAAAAATATAAACCGGATCTGGTGCATAATATTTCATTGAAACCGATATTGCTTGGTTCTATTGGCGCGTGGATTGCAGGCGTGCCGAGGGTGATTAATGCATATACTGGCTTAGGATATATATTCATATCCTCATCATGGTCATCTTTGATATTCAGGAAAATAATTACTCCTTTATTATCTTTGCTATTTAAGCGTGAACAGTTTTATTCTATCGTTCAGAATAAAGATGATGAAACCTTGCTTATGGATGAAGGCTTGGTTAAGACTGGAAAATACTCATTGATAAGGGGGGCTGGTGTTGATACCAGTCATTTTAAATATACCCCTGAAGTACCCACAGACACTCCTATTGTCATGTTTGCCTCCCGCTTACTGGTTGACAAGGGGATTCGTGAATTTATAGAGGCATGTAAAATATTAAGAACTAGAAATACAGGTGCTAGTTATGTTGTCGTGGGAGACGTTGATGAGGGCAATCCAAGTAGTATTAATAAATCTGAATTAAATAGCTGGTTAGAAGATCAGCTTGTTGAATGGTGGGGGCACCGTGATGATATGTATAATGTGATTTGCAGTGCAAATGTAGTCTGCCTGCCTTCCTATCGTGAAGGTTTGCCAAAAA
>Ga0055584_100007380_pt1 | contig 10782 bp, 10 predicted proteins | sample OSDHelmetaG_FD_58716 | JGI IMG/M metagenome (GOLD analysis project Ga0055584, IMG submission 58716) | Pelagic marine sediment microbial communities from the LTER site Helgoland, North Sea, for post-phytoplankton bloom and carbon turnover... | ecosystem: Environmental > Aquatic > Marine >...
TGACGACGCAGATGCCGTGGAACAATGCCTGCCGTGAATGAGCATTCGGACACCGGGCGTGAGGCGGGGCGGGAGACCCGTGCACAGATCGTCGCGCGGGTGAGTGCCGAGCAGGAGGGGCTGCATCCCACGCCGGAGTACACGCGTTCCGCGCGGCGGCGGGTGTGGGTGCTCGGCGCCATCATGGTGCCGGTGAGCCTGCTCATCGGCTGGGCCATCGGCGCGCCGCTCGGGTGGTCGCCGTTCCTGTGGGTGGCATCCGGGCTGGGCATCAGCCTGGGGGTCTTCTACGTCGCGTACGTCATCTTGGCGGAGCGCGATGACGGCCGTATCCAGCGGGAGCTGGACGAGGCCCGCCGGGCGCGCGCCACGGGCGACGGGGGTTCCCTGTGACCGGCATCGAGATGGGCATCTACTCGTTCGGCGATGCCACCCCCGACCCAGCCACGGGGCGCACGATCGACGTGGGGCAGCGGGTGCGCGACCTGGTGGACGAGATCGTCCTGGCGGACGAGGTGGGGCTGGACGTGTTCGGGGTGGGCGAGCACCACCGCCCGGACTTCCCGGTGTCGTCGCCCGCGGTGGTGCTGGCGGCCGCTGCGGCGCGCACCTCACGCATCCGGCTGACCTCGTCGGTCACGGTGCTCTCGTCCGACGATCCCGTGAGGGTGTTCCAGGACTTCGCCACCATCGACCTCATCTCACAGGGCCGCGCGGAGGTGATGGCGGGACGAGGGTCGTTCATCGAGTCGTTCCCGCTGTTCGGCTACGACCTGGCCGACTACCAGGACCTGTTCCTGGAGAAGCTGGACCTCCTGCTGCAGTTGCGCGAGGAGGAGGTGGTGACGTGGCAGGGGCGCCATCGCCCGGCCATCAACGGACGCCCCGTGCATCCCCGACCGCAGCAGCAGCCCCTGCCCGTGTGGATCGCCGTGGGCGGCACGCCGCAGTCGGTGGTGAACGCCGCTGCGCGGGGGCTGCCGGTATCGGTGGCCATCATCGGCGCGGCGGCCCAGCCCTTCATCCCGTTCGTCAACCTCTACCGCGAGGCGCTGGCCGAGTACGGCCACGACCCGGCCGCCGTTCCCGTGGGCATCGGATCGCACGGGTTCATCGCCGACACCTCCCAGCGGGCAGCCGACATCTCGGCACCCGGCCTGATGGCCGCGATGAACCAGATCGGGCGCGAGCGGGGATGGGGCAGCGAGATCGACCGCGCCCAGTTCGACCGCATGCGCCAGCCCCAGGGCGCGCTGATGGTGGGAAGCCCGGCAGAGGTGACCGAGAAGATCCTGGCTGAGTACGAGATGTTCGGGAATCGCCGGGTGCTGCTGCACATGGGCGTGGGCAATCCGCCGCACGAGGACATGATGCGGGCAATCGAGTTGTACGGCACCGAGGTGGCCCCGGCGGTGCGTCGCGAGGTGGCACGGCTGGACGCGGCGGCCCCGGCACCGGCCCGCTGATGCGCCCATGGCGCGGGGACGCGCGGTAAGGTTGGCCCATGGCTGAGCAAGAGACCTCCGGCACCGACATCAGCGCCACCGAGGGCGCGCCTCCGTGCCCCAAGTGCGGTGCCGCGACGTTCGCGACCAACCGCAAGATGCGCACCCACGACCTCGACGGGGCAAGCCCCGTGGCGCGCGACCGCCTTCACCCCGTGTGGCGGTGCATGCGGTGCTCCAACGAGGTCCCGCGCGAGGGGTGATACCCCCTCCGGCGCCGTGACCAGCGTGATCACGGCGCTGCGCGCGTCGCCCAGCGGCACCGCCATCCGTGTGGAGCGTGATGGCGCGAAGTGGCTACGCCTGCCCGTGCATCTGGTGGCCGACCTGGGCCTGGTGTCGGGCGAGGAGATGGATGACGCCCGCGTGGCACAGATCGAGGATGCTGCGGCCCTCGAGCGGCTATGGGAGGCGGCGCTGCGGTACGCGGTGGGCCGCGGCCGCTCGCGGCGCGAGGTTGTGCGACGCCTGCGCGACCGCCGGGCCGACGAGGAGCAGGTGGATGCGGTGCTGGCCCGGCTGCGTGCCGCGGGCCTGGCCGACCAGCAGGCCAACGCGATCACGCGCGTGGAGCGACTGGCGGCGCGTGGATGGGCATCACGTCGCATCCAGTCGGAAATGCTGGGCGCCGGTTTCACGCGTGACGAGGTGCGGGACGCGGTGGACGCGGCACTGCCGGAGGGGCACGACGATGCCGTGCTGGCGGCGGCGGTGGACCGCGAGGGCATCCCCGCCGATGCGGCCGGGCGGCGTCGCATGGCCGACCGGCTCATCCGGCGGGGCCTGGCACCGGCGGCGGTGCGCGAGGCGGTTCGCCCCGACGAGGGGGAGGCCCCGGCGCGTGCCGCGGCGGCCCCGGAGGCCGATGCGCTCATCCGCCAGGTGAGCCGTCGCTATCCCGCCCAGGGCAACGATGCCGGCGATCGCCGCCGTGCGCTGGGGTGGTTGGCGCGGCGGGGGGTGGGCCCCGACGACGCCCGGGAGATCCTGCGGCGCGCGGCGGACGGCGCCGCGGAGGAGGACGGGGGCTAGCCGGCGGCCACCGCGTCGAGCACGCGCTGCATGCGCTGTGCGACCTCGGTGGCCACGGGGCCCAGCTCCTCGTTCCCCACCATGCCCAGCATCTGCTCGGCCGCCACGGCGCTCACGCGGGTGCGGCCACCGGTGCGGTACACCACCACGTTGCACGGCAGCAGCACGCCCAGTTCGGGCTCGGCCTCAAGTGCCTGGTGGGCAAGCGGCGGGTTGCAGGCGCCGAGGATCAGGTACTCCTCGCGGTCCACGTCCAGCCTGGCCTTCATCGTGGCCTGCACGTCGATCTCCGTGAGCACGCCGAAGCCCTCGTCGGCCAGCGCAGCGCGCGTGGACTGCACGACGTCGTCGAAGTCGCGGTCCAGGTCGATGGCCAGCGAGTATTCCATGCCGCCCACGGTGCCCTCCTGATCAGGCGTTGCCGGTGAACTCCACGATAGCGGCCCCGGAGGTGAGGCCCGCGCCGAAGGCCACCAGGCCACCCAGCCCCTGTGGACCGGTGGCCAGGTGCTCGGCCAGCGCGATGGGGATGGTGGACGATGACGTGTTGCCCCAGTTCTCCACGTTCACCACGAAGCGGTCCTCGGGCAGCCCGCTGCGGGCCTGCACCGACGAGATGATGCGCCCATTGGCCTGGTGCGGCACCACGTGCATGAGGTCGGCGATGGAGGTGCCCGATGCCGCCGCGGCGCGGTCGAGCATGCGCAGCATCTCGCGCACCGCGCGCGTGTAGACGCGCGGGCCGTCCATGAACAGGTGGTCGCGGGCCTCGGGCCCATGCCGGATCACCGATCCGTCGTCGCCCGTGGCCGACAGCACCGGGCGGTGCAGCAGCAGCGGCGAATCCCCGGCGCGATCGGGGCCATGCACGACGGTGGCCGTGACCGCATCGCCGAACACCACGACGGTGTCGAAGTCGTCCGGATCGACGAAGCGCGTCATGGCCTCGGCCGTGACGACCAGCACGGAGGCATCGCGCCGCTGCTGCAGCAGGTCGTGCGCGCCCTGCAGCGCGTAGAGGTAGCCCGAGCAGGCGGCCGACACGTCGCTGGCGGCCACATCGGACGCCCCGTAGTGCTCCGACAGGGCGTTCTGCACGAGGCAGGCCAGGGTGGGGCTGAGCCGCGGTGGGGTGCCGGTGGCCACCACGATGGCCTCCAGGTCGCCCGGGCCCATCCCCTGGGCGTCCAGCGCCTGCCGCGCGGCGTCCGAGGCCAGGGTGGCCAGGTCCTCGTCGGGGGCCAGCACCGGCCGCTGCCGGATGCCCGTGCGGCGCATGATGTCGGCCTCGGTGCGCCCGGGGAACCGCGCGGCGATCTCCGCGTTGGTCAGCACCTTCCGCCCCGCCCGCACGGTGAACGCCGACAGTCCCACGGGGCTGGCCATCACGCGCGGAGATGGCGCGCGCGCGATGAGCGGTGAGGGCTCGTGGCCGGTCACCCGGCGCACGCGCAGCGTGGGCTCGGCGGGCATGCGCCTGCGGGCGGCGGCGGCGCCGGGCGCCAGCGTGATGCGCGCGAGCGGTGTTCCCACCGCCACGGCCTCCATCTCCTCATGCAGGCCGGCGATCTCGCCCGATGCCGGCGCGGCCAGCTCGAAGGCGGCCTTGTCGCCCTCGCACTCGGCGATCACCTGTCCCTCGGTGACGGTGTCGCCGTCGCCCACCAGCCACTCCACCACCATCACCTGCTGGTCGGCGGGGCTGGAGCCTGCGGCCTCCACCACGAGCACGCCATCCTCGGCCGTCCCGCCGGCCTCCTCCACCTCCAGGCCGCCGAGGATGGCGGCCACGGCGTCCAGCACCTGCCGCGTGGAGGGCAGCACCTCCACCTGGTTGACGTAGTTGTTCGGCACCCAGGTATCGGGGCGCGCGATGCGCCGCGTGGTGAGGTCGCCCTCCAGGTGATCGGACACCCGGGCCACCACCTCGGCACCGAACCCGCCGGAGAGGTTGTCCTCATGCACCACCACCAACCGGCGGGTGCGTGCGGCGCTCGCCACCACGGCCTCGACATCCCATGGCGCGATGCTGCGGAGATCGATGAGGTCCACGCCCACGCCCGCGGCGTCGAGGATGCCCGCGGCGCGCTCGGCGATGGGGGCGGTGGAGCCCCAGGCCACGATGGTGACGTCGTCGCCGCGGTTGCGCACCGCCGCGTGGCCGGGCACCACTGGGCGTGCGGACGTCCCCGTCCGCGTCGCCCGGGCCGGGTCGTTCAGGCAGGTCTTCGGGTACAGGATGAGCGTGGGGCGATCGCCGTCCAGCGCGGCGTGCAGCGCACCCGCGGCGTCGTCGGCGGTGCTGGGCATGGCCACGTCCAGCCCGGGGATATGCGCGAATGTCGCCTCGAGGGTCTGCGCGTGGAACGGGCCCAGGCCCGGCCGGTACGCACCGCACGGGGCCAGGATGACCACGGGAGCCGACCACCGGCCATCGGTGCGCCAGTGCATGGTGGCGAGTTCCGAGGCGATCTGGTTGAACGCCAAGGGAAGGAAGTCCGCGAACTGCACCATCGCGATGGGTCGGCCACCGGCAAGGGCGCGGCCGATGGAGGTGCCCACGATGGTCGACTCGCTGAGCGGCGCGTTGGTCACCCTGCCGGGGAACCGGGTGGACAGCCCGCGTGTGATGCCGAACACGTCACCCTTGGGGTCCTCGATGTCCTGCCCCAGCACGGACACGCGCGGATCGTCGGCCAGCCGCTCGCCCAGCACGTCGCGGATGGCCTCGAGCATCGTCTGCGGGGCTTCGTCCTCGGCGGATTCCCCCGGTGCCGCGCCCGCGCGCGCCCGGACCTCGTCGGACACGGGGGCCATCGCGCCATGGGTCGCGACGGGATCCGGAGCGTCCAGAGCCCGGGCCGCTGCGGCCCGCACCTGTGCCTCCACCTCCCGGTCCAGCGCCACCAGGTCTGCCGCGGCAACGCCCTCGGCCACCAGGTGCTCGCGCAGCGCCGCGATGGGGTCACCCTCGCGGGCGGTGGCCCGCTCGCGGGCGTCGCGGTACACGGCCTCGTCATCGGCGTTGGTGTGGTGGGTGAGGCGCTCGACATCGATCACCAGCACCACCGGCCGCCGGGATTCGCGCACGTCGTGCACCGCGCGGCGCGACACGGCATCGAGCGTGACGGGGTCGCGGCCGTCGGCGCGCACGATGGGCACGCCCAGGAACTGCGTGACGGGGCCCTGCGCGGTGTCGTAGAAGGTGCGCCCGGCGGTGTGGGTGGAGATGGCGTAGCCGTTGTCCTCGATCACGAAGAGCACCGGCAGGGCAGCGCGGCCGGCCTCGCCGATGGCCTCCATCACCTCGCCCTGCTGGGTGGTGCCATCGCCGACGCCCGCGACGACGATGGGCGCCTCGTCACCCGCGGCCACCTCGCGCGCCACTCCCACCGCGTGCAGCAGCCCGTTGCCCGTTGGCACGGTCATCGGCAGCACGTGAAGGCCGGGGTCGTTGAGGAACGCCGGCATCTGGCGCCCGGCGGAGTCCGACTGCGCGGTGGAGAGCAGGCCGTGGAAGAACTGCTCGGGGGCGACGCCGCGCCGGACGAGTAGGGCACGCGAGCGGTAGTGCGGCTGCAGCCAGTCCTGGGGCCTCAGGTGGTCGGCCAGTACCGCCGTGGCCTCGTGGCCAGCGCCGCCGAGCTGGAAGAACGCCTCGCCGCGCTGGACGAGTTCCTCTTCGACGGCATCAATCCACCGCGCCGTCATCATCGCCCGCAGGGTGGCGAGTGCGCGCGCGTGGGTTGCCGTGGCGTTCTCGGTGGTGCTCAGGCCGATACCGATTCTCGTGCGGGATGGAGGGCGACGATGTCCCGACCGCCCCGGGAAAGCACACCGACGATAGACCGCCCACCGGATGCGTGCCTCTGCCCGTGTTGCGAGACGGACAAGGTTGCCCGGGGCCGTACGATTGCCTCATGCGCATTGGGATCGTCCTGGACCACATGGCCCATCCGGGGGCGTCGTTGGATCTGGTGCGCGCTGCGGAGCGCGGGGGGTGTGATGAGGCCTGGGTACCGGAGACCTGGGGATTCGATGCCCCCTCGCTCATGGGGGCCATGGCCGCATGCACCGATCGCATCCGCATCGGCGCGGTGCTGCCTGTGTACTCACGCAGCCCGGCCCTGATCGCCCAGACCTTCGCGGGCGTCGATGCCCTGTCGGCGGGGCGGGCCATCGCCGGTCTCGGCACCTCCGGCCCGCAGGTGGTGGAGGGCTGGCACGGCGTGCCCTTCGCGCGCCCGCTCGGCGAACTGCGCGAGGTCGTCTTCGCATGCCGCACGGCATGGCGACGTGAGGTGCTGGAGGTGGAGGGACCGAGGCCGGTGCCGCTTCCCCCGGGCGAGGGGACGGGCATGGGCACGCCGCTTCGCATGATCACCCGGCCGGAGCGCGATGAGATCCCGGTGGTGGTGGCGGCCCTTGCCCCGGGCGGCGTGCGCCTGGCCGCCGAGTTGGCCGATGCCTGGTGGCCGCTCTTCGCGTCGCCCGAGGCGATCACCGGTCACTGGAGCGCGCCGCTGGCTACCGGCACGGCGGCGCGCGACCCCGGCCGCGCGCGCCTGCAGGTGATGGCGTCGGCGGTGTGCTGGGTGGGTGGCGGTGAGGGCGCCGAGGCCGCGCGGGCCGCCGCCCGCCGTGAGATCGCGTTCTACGTGGGGTCCATGGGTTCGCGTGAGCGCAACTACTACCGCGATGCGGTCTCGGCCATGGGCTTCGCCGGGGAGGCCGCGGCAATCGCCGATGCCGCGCTCGCCGGACGCCGCCGCGACGCCGAGGCGCTCGTGCCCGATGCCATGGTGGAGGCCCTTGCCGTCATCGGCGACGGGCCGGCCGTGGCTGAGCGCCTGGCGGCGCTTGCAGACGCGGGGGTGACGACCCTCGCGCTCACTGCCGGCACACCCGATCCGGTGCGGGTGGTGGAGTCGCTCGGGCGGCTGATGCCCTAGCGGACGCGCACGCTGTCGCGCAGCGCGGTCCGGCCCAGCGAGCTGCTGGCCGTGATCGTCACGTAGTAGGTGCCCGCCCGCACGAGGTTCTTGCCGGACCGGCCGTTCCACGTAACCGATTTCCGTCCCCGGGGCATCTTCTTGTTGCGCGCGAGGGTGGCGACCACGCGTCCTCGGGACGTGGTGACCTGGGCGGTCACCCGTGCCGGGCGCGACAGGGTGAACGCGGCGGTCACGCGACGCGATGCCTTCGCCCCGCGGCTGCTCACACGCAGCGCGCCAAGGGTGCGGTCCACCACGATGATGCGCTTCTGCGATGTCGCAGGCGAGCCATCGGCCGGCGTGAGCGTGGCCGTCACGTTGTACGGCCCCTCCGGCATGCCCAGCGCGCGCGGGTCGATGGTGATGGGCGTGTACGCGGCGTCGCCGGTGCGGTCCAGCACCGATGCCGAGAACCCGCCCCCACGCCTGGCAACGGTGACGTTGGTGGTGCCGGGCACGGGCGACTGGGCGCCGAGGGTGATGGTGTCCGCGACGCCGTCGCCGTTCGGGGTGACGCGGTTGTCCGGTGGGATCGAGAGCTGCGCGCCCGCGTAGTAGGCCACCAGCATGTCCGAGATGGGTCGGCTGCCGGTATTGGGCACCACCTGATTCGGGCCGATCGCCATCATCGATGACCCTCCGGCGTCGAGGCCCATGGCGGTGATCAGGCCCAGCGACTCCAGCATCTTCGCCTGCTCGGACATGGTGTACCCGCGCACGCCCTGCTGTGGACCCTCGGACACCACCATCAGGATCGTGCCATCGGGCTTCTGGCCCACGGCGCTGCGCGTGGTGCGGCCATTGCGCTGGCTGCTGCTGAACGACTCGCGTGATGAGGCGACCGCCCGGCCGTCCTGCACCAGCGTGGGTCCTCCGCCGATGGCGCCCCAGGCATCCGGGGCGACACCCGGGATGGAGGCCTCGATCTCCATGCGCGTGCCCGGCAGGAACTCGTTGAACAGCGTGACGCCCGACAGGTTCTTCCCCGACAGCACGATCTGGCCGGGGGCAACGGGGGTGCCGCCGCCGGGACGCTGAGCGATGACGGTGCCCTGGATCGTCCCTGCGACCGGGAATGCCCCGCCGCCATCGAGCGCGACGAGCACCTCGTAGCCGGGCTCGGACGGCGTGGCGCTGCCGTAGGCGGACGTGTAGACGACCACCCCGGTGGTGGAGGTGGATGCCAGTGGGCGGTTGACCGCCCGGACGATGCGCTTCACACCCTTCGTGCCCGTGGTGGGGTCGATGCGGCGGTAGCGCGAGTCGAGGGACAGGGTGCCGACCGACAGCCAGCCGCCTGCCGCGATGGCCAGAGACGAGCGCGTGGGCTCGGGGCTGGCCAGAAGCTCAGGGCCCACGGACAGCACGCCGCTGGGCGTGCCGTTCGACAGGCTGAAGAAGTCGCCGTTGATGCCGGCGGTCGCGCCCTGCGCCAGGCGCGACGCCATGCCGTCCTCGATCGTCGCGCGCCGGGTGAGCGATCCGGACGACTGCGCCGGAGCCATGCGCGTGAGGGCGTTGTACGTGAAGGACACCATGTGCAGGCGCTGGGGCCCCGGGCGCGTCATCGTCTGGTACGTGATGCCCGGGACAATGCGCGTGAGCTTGCCGGCCGCTGCGCCGCTGGTGGGCACCGGGGTGGGCGCACCGAGTGCGGGCGCGGCGGCGATGGCGACGGCCATGGCGGCGGCCGCGGTGATGAGGGCCTTGGGAGTGATCACGCGGCCATTCAAGCCCGACGCCGGCACCCGGCGCATCCCCCCGGGTCGCTCATGACATGCATCTTTCAGGCCTGGTGCAGGGCGTGGGCCGCCGCCTCCACCGCCCGGCGCGCGTAGCCCGTCACCGCGGCGGCCTGGCTGCTCTGTTCGCGTTCACCAGCCGTGGCGGGGTGCCCGGTCGTGGCTTCCAGCGCGGTGATCTGGCGGTGGTGGACCTGCAGGATCACCGCGGCGAGGTCACGCTCGTTGTCCTTGGACCACTGCAGCGCCGCCTCCGTCAGGCCGTCGTGGCCGGGCCCCAGCCGCGACTCGAGGCAGCGGAGGAAGAGGCGGTTCCAGGCCCCAAGCCGCACGCGGCGTTCCAGCGCGGCGTGGATGACCGGCTCGGTATCGGCCCCTGCGCCGTAGAGCAGGTGCTCCTCCAGCGCGATGGCGCCGCGCCCGAGTTCGACCTCGCGCTCCAGCACCTCGCGGTCGGCGTCGAACCACGCGTCGAGTTCGTCGGCCATGCCCGTCACACACGCCGCGAGGTCTGGGCGGAGGCCCATGGGCAGGGCCTCGGCCGCGAAGCGCAGGTGCGCCCGCACCGCGGAATCTGCCGCCGCCTGGGTGTCGGCGTCGAGCGCGTCCTCCTCGGCGAGCAGTTCCCGCAGTCGACCGGGATGCGCCTGCATCCATGCGAGCACCGCGGCGGCATCGAGCGGTCCGGCATGTGCATGCGACATGCGCGAAGGGTAGGGGACAGTCCGCTGGCAGACTGCAGGGAATGGGGGGATCGCTTGCGCTTGGCGACTGGCGGCGGCGGGTTGCCGACAACTACGCGCGGGTCCGTGCCGCCGGTGCGGGGGAGGCGGCCTGGGCGGAGTGGCGTGCAACGCGCGATGTGCTGTTCCGCCGCCATCCGCAGAGTCCCGTGCCCGCTGTGCAGCGGACGCGGTTCACGGGAATGGCCTTCTTCCCATACGACCCCTCATGGTGTCTTCTCGCCACCGTGCATGAGGAGGCGGTGCCTGCGCCGGCGGCCCGCGACGCCCTCGGGGCGCCGGACGCGGCGTTCGCCACCATCGGAGAGGTGCGTGCCGAGCGTGGCGGCCAGCAGATGGTGCTGCCCCTCCTATGGCTCACGGGGTACGGGGGCGGCTTGTTCCTGCCCTTTCGGGATGCCACCAATGGCTCGTCGACCTATGGCGGCGGGCGGTACCTCATCGACCAGGCCAAGGGTGCAGACCTCGGCGCGCGTCCCGACGGGCGACTGGTGCTCGACTTCAACTTCGCGTACCACCCGTCGTGCGCCCATGACGACCGGTGGGCGTGTCCGCTTGCGCCGCCTGCGGCCACCCTGGGGTGCGAGGTGCGCGCGGGGGAGATGGCCCCCCGGGGCTGACCTGTGCAGGTGGCGGTGCTCATGCGGCCCGCCGCCGGTGCGTCAGTCGTAGGGCCCGCCTGCGAGATCCCGGGGGCTCGGTGCGTCTATCCAGGCGTCCACCTGCCGCGAGGTCGGGCGCCCGAGCGGGTTCCCGGCGTCCAGCG
>Ga0055584_100007383_pt1 | contig 10779 bp, 7 predicted proteins | sample OSDHelmetaG_FD_58716 | JGI IMG/M metagenome (GOLD analysis project Ga0055584, IMG submission 58716) | Pelagic marine sediment microbial communities from the LTER site Helgoland, North Sea, for post-phytoplankton bloom and carbon turnover... | ecosystem: Environmental > Aquatic > Marine >...
CTGATCTGACTATAGCTCTCAATCATGTTATCAACGAGCTTGTCCGCATCCAGCGTCCAGTGACTCTGATCATAGACGACTATCAATATATACAGTCATCCGAATTGCATAAATTCATTGAGCGCCTGGTGGAATGGTCTCCGGCAAATTTTACGGTGGTTATTGGCAGTCGTATCATTCCTCCATTGCCCGTCAGCAGATGGCGCGTCAGTGAGCTGATTTATGAAGTGGACGTGGGCATGCTCAGGTTCAATAGCGATGAAGTAAGTTCGTTTTTGTCATTGAAGCATGATCTGGAGCTCACTCCTGAGCAAATCGAAGTGATTAACGATAAAAGCGAGGGCTGGGCAGCAGGGTTGCAGCTGGTCGCACTGGTTCTGAAAAATCACCCTAGTCGCGATGATTTCATTGCTTCCTTCTCGGGCAACCTAAGCGAAATATCGGACTACCTGGCCAGCAACGTCCTGGACCGTCAATCAGCGGAGCTTCGGGAGTTTCTACTAAAGACTTCAATTTTATCGAGATTCAATGCGGAGCTGTGTGACCTTCTGACGGGCCGCGCCGACTCAATCACTGTACTTGAGCAATTACAGGCCGACGGGCTATTCACGCTTAGATTAGACATGCAGGAGCAATGGTATCGATTTCATCATCTGTTCCACGATTTTCTGGTGGCAAAACTCAGGAGCCAATACCCACTCGAAGTATCAGACCTCTACCGGATCGCCTCCGAGTGGTTTCGAGCAAAGGGACTAATCCGGGAAGCAGTAGATTACTCCCTGATGGGCAATAGCTTCAGCGTGATAGAGGACATACATCAAGATGCCATTGCTATCATGTCCTTGATGGGTACTTCAGCGCAGGTATGTACCTGGCTCAACGGAATTCCAGACGCGGTAAAAGACCGATTTCCCCGATTACTCATTCTTGAGGGTTTTGCCCTCTGCCTTATGAATCGAGTCGAGCATGCAGAACTCGTTAATGCGAGGATAAATCTGGCGCTTGATCAACCAGTGATTGACAACACTGTATTGGGCCCCGAGGAAGAGGAAGCCATAGCTGTGGAGGCTTTGTTGGTTCCTGCGGCCATCGCCGCCATGAAGGACGACGTTCGACTTTTACTTTCTCTTACGCAGCAACTGGATCAGGCTGCGACACATAGTCTGATGGTAGCCACGCTCAAAGACCTGCGAGGTTATGCGCTGATTCGTGCTGGTGAGTTTGATCTCGCCAAGACATTACTTGTGGACGCGGCACATTACTTTACGCGCAATCAGCAAGCATATGGCATGGCCGTGGTTTATGGATTTTTAGGCATGGCGGAGATCCAGCGTCTAAAGTTGAAGGACGCCTATCGCTTGTATGAGATAGCTGACGAGGCGGCGAGTGATTCTGCCACAGGGAATATTTTTGCCCGCGGTCTTGCGGGTACTATGCGTGCAGTTATTTGTTACGAGTGGAATAGAGTTGAAGAAGCTCAGAGTTTGCTGAATTCAAGCCTGCCCCTCATAGAAGAAGTGGGGGCGCCCATCTTTTCCTGCTACGGATATATCGCCCTGTCCCGATGCTACAGCACATTGCAGGAGTGGGACGCCGCAAATAACGCGCTGAGTAGGTGCCTGCACAGATCAAAAAACTGCGTTAGCAACTTGTATCCAGCATGGGTCGAGAGGGAGCGTCTGCTGCTGCAGCGCAGAATTGTTGATGCTGGCGCATCAGGGGTGGAAATACCAGACGAAAACACACCTGGTTATGCCAGCATTCCGGAGTTTTGGGATTACGGGAGGTACTATCAGCTTGCAAATATTATCAGGCGAGGGTTGTTGATTGGTGAATTCGAGGGTATGGCAGACGCCATGGAGGCCGCCCGCTCCTACGCCGAAACACACGGTGTTCCTGAGGCGCTATTGGATGCCCTGCTTCTGGATTCCCAGGTACATCAGCTGAAAAACGATAAAGCGGGAGCATTTGAGATGCTTGAACGAGCGTTGACGCTCGCGCAGCCAGCGGGTGCGGTACGAGCTTTTACTGACGAAGGCCGCCGGTTGAGAGAATTACTTGTTGAGTGGCTGGAGAAAGAGCCCGGCTCACCTGCGATCGAAGCTTATGCGAGGGAGGTTCTCGAATTTCCCGGGACCCAATACGCCCAGCTATCTGAGCAGATAGTAGACAAAAAGCTAACTGGCTCTTCCTCGAGCTCTGTTGAAACTTTGAGTTATCGTGAGCTGGAGGTTTTACAGCTGGTTTCAGCCGGAAAAACAAATCTCGAAATTGCTGAGCAACTGCATATCGCAAAAGCGACAGTCAAATACCATCTGGCCAATATTTTCGGCAAATTGGGCGCTACAAACCGCACGCTGGCGGTTGCAACTGCACGAGGGGCTGGCCTGATTAACTAGCTCGGTGTTTGCCTTATTAAAAGGCGCATATATGATTGGTCGACTTGACTCCTGGCATCGTCATTTTTGAAAACTGTCCTTTGGGATAGGCCATTTTTATTATTCGACTGGTAAATTTGTACCTGTATCTTTTTGTGCAATAGCCCGCAAGTATGTATTTCTGCCGGAGGGCACCTTCTCATAATCGATAAGGCCGGGACCATGAGTGAGCTTTCTTTTCAAAGTGCGGGCGAGTTGGCCCAAATGATCGCCGAGAAAAAGATCAGTTCTCTTGAGCTGACGGATTACTTTATTCGGCAGATAGAGAATTATGATGAACAGATAAATTCGGTGGTTGCCAGAGATTTCGACTCTGCCCTGGGCGCGGCGGCGGCATTCGATAAGTTATTGTCAAGGGAGGGACCGGTAGGTCCACTTCATGGGGTTCCGATAACGGTCAAGGAAGCGCTTGATGTCGCTGGGCTGGCCACCACCTGGGGATTGCCCTTCCTGAATGATAATGTCGTAGCCACAGACGCTGAAGTGGTGAGACGACTAAAGTGTGCGGGTGCAATCATTCTCGGGAAGACCAATGTTCCAACTGGGCTCGGCGATGCCCAGACAGCCAACGAAATCTACGGCGTTACCAACAATCCATGGGATACGACACGAACACCGGGCGGATCTTCGGGTGGATCAGCCGCAGCGATTGCTTCGGGTTTTTCGGCACTCGAAATCGGCTCTGATATGGGTGGCTCCATCCGAGTGCCAGCGGCTTTCTGTGGCGTATATGGCCATAAGCCAACCTGGGGGATTGTGCCTGACCACGGACACGGCTTGCCAGGCATGGTCGCTCCGGTCGATCTTGGCGTTATCGGCCCCATCGCACGTCATATTGATGATCTCAGCCTCGCTATGGATCTCCTGGTGGGACCACAAAGACTGAATCAGCCGGCCTGGCAACTAAATTTACCAGTCTCAGCGGCCGATACATTAAAGGATTACAGAGTGGCAGTATGGTCTGATGACCGGATTGCGCCAGTCTGTGCAGAGATTTCGCAGAAAGCGCTGGAAGTGGGCGACCTTCTGATTGAACAGGGAGCGAAGGTTAGCTTTGAAGCCCGACCCCCAATCGATTTTGAACAAAATTTTGCGTTACACCAGCATCTCATGTGGTCGCTCACGAGCGTTGGCCTTACAGATGCTGAATACCAGCAGGCGCTTAAAGTGGCCGCAGCTCTACCCCCAGACGACAGCTCGTGTTTGGCTAATGCCGCAAGGGCGCAAGTGCTAAGCCATAAGGACTGGTTGCTATTTAACAACCAGCGCGAACTTTTGCGTTACGAATGGCAAAAATTTTTCCAGGACTGGGACATCATTCTCTGCCCGGTCTATTCGGTGCCCGCGTTCGCACATGATCATAGACCTATGAAGGAAAGAGGACATATCGTTGATGGCGCGCCGCAGGACTATTTCCAGCCGATGTTCTGGTCGGGGATTGCCACGGCGTCCTATTTACCAGCCACCACATTTCCAGCGGGTAGCTCGCTGTCAGGCCTGCCCATCGGGCTCCAGGTCATTGGGGGGGAGTATAGAGACAACACAACGCTCGAATTCGTGCGACTTCTGTCCCAGCAATTAGCCAACGTCCCGAGCCTGCCTGCGCTGGGCGACTGAACCCCCTTTCCGATCAAGGTGCGAGGCTATTTCTCCTGCCGGTTTGCCCTTTCCAGAGCTGTCATTTTCCCTCAACTATACTTTTGGCTAGTCGCCTTTTCCTCGGCAATAATTAACAGGCCTTTAGGCCGGTTCCATCCAAAAGATACAGTTGTAGACTCAGTTGGGGCTTACGTAGTCTCGACTGAAACAAGCATGCGCTGGCACCACAAAGGGAGAGTGTTCATGAGCAAGCAATACCGGATGGTTTTTGTGTCAATGTTGGCTGGTTTGGTAGCCGCCCCGGGTTCTGCCCAGGATTTGGAAGAAGTTGTAGTCACGGCGCAGAAGCGAGAACAAAACCTGCAGGACGTACCGATTTCGATGACGGTGGTTACCGGAGAGAGCATCTTAAGCGGTGGTTTCGCCAACATGGAAGACCTGTCCGTATTCGTGCCAAATCTCTTCATGTCTGACTCTCTGACAGGTCAGAATCTTGTGATTCGCGGCATCGGCACAACCGTTGCCAATGAGGCATTTGAGCAGGCCGTTGCTCAATTCCACGATGGGGTCTACTACGGTCGCGACAATCTCGGCCAGAACGCATTTTTTGATCTCGAGCGCGTCGAGGTAGCCCGTGGCCCAGCGCCCGTGTTTGCCGGTATGAGCGCTACGGCAGGAGCACTGAGTTACATCAGCCGGCGCCCAGGTGACGAGAGTGAAGGTTATATATCGGCATCCTACGGTGATGATGAGGAGCTGAGTGTAGAGGGGGCCTACGGTGGGCCCGTATCTGACACACTGGCTATTCGGGTTGCCGGTCGCTACTACGAGCTGGGGGACACGGGTTATAAGCATGTGCTTACCGGGGACGACCTAGGTACAAAAGAAGACTGGGGGGCGAGGCTGATAGGCGTCTGGAAACCCCATGAAAATTTTGAGCTCACGTTCAAATATGAACATCAGGATGTAGAGCAGATTGGTGTACCCACTGAGTATACGCGATGCGAAACTCGCCCGGCCGTCAGTTTTTCTCACCCGGTAATCGCGCCATTTGTTGGCGCGCCTTGTGCCCTGGATGCCGCCTACAACGGCATAAATTTAAATAGACTGGATGGCAAAGTTGGCTCCGGAGGATCGCAGGACATTCGGGCTGTCATGGATGAACTTAATGCTGCCAGCGGCGCTCCGTTTGGTGATATCAATCACTGGGGTGCCCCCTTTTCACCCGTGTCCCGAGGATTGAACGAGGCCAGAATCTTCAACGAAGAAGAGCGTCGCACTGCTGAGACAGACATAGGCATGATCTCATTTGATTGGGATATCTCAGGCAGTGGCACTGTTCTTACTTCAATTACTTCATACCTCGAATATGACAAACATGACATTGTAGATCCGGACATGAGCTCCTTCGCACTGTTTGCGGACGAGCGACAGGAGGAATTTGAGCAGTTCTCCCAGGAAATCCGACTGGCATCGCCATTGGACCAGCGTCTTTCCTGGATGATCGGCGCCTATTATCAAGAGCACGACTTAACCACTCAGATTGATGTCTATTTACCCTGGTTGTTCGATCTACCCAATTTCTTCTCCATGGGCGCGGTTCCACCCAATCCGCTGCTGGACCCTACGGTGCATAGAGCCATCGGTTTTGGTGGTCCTTTGGAGGAGGAGTCAACCTGGCGTTCTGTGTTTTTCAGCACCACTTTTAACATCACCGATGCCTTGAGATTGAATGTGGGTGGGCGCTATCAGGACATTGAGAAGGATGGTGTCGAGAATCCTCAGCTCTCACTGTTGCCAGTGGATGGTACTGAATTTGGGCCGGCTATTGCATTTGTGCCGCCAGTATCTGACAGCGTCGACAGCGATGATTTTCTACCAGAGGTAGGGTTGCAGTGGGATTTTAGCGATGATGTTATGTTCTACGGCAAGTATTCAGAGGCCATCAAGGCCGGTGGCTTTGTAAAGGCTCCACCGGTCACTGGTGGAGCTCCTGATCCTTTTACCTATGATCCGGAAAAAGCAGAAGGCTGGGAGGTCGGCTTAAAAGGCGTATTCTTTGATGGCCGGTTGTCCATGAATATCGCAATTTTCGATACCGACTTTGAAGATCTGCAAGTAACGGTATTTGACAATACCACGGGACAATTTATCACGCAGAATGCCGCCTCGGCGCACACTACAGGTATCGAACTGGACGGTCGTTGGGCGATCACGGATAACTTCAGTTTGGCTTTCGCTGCGCAAAGTACGGAAGCCGAATACGATGACTATGACGGGGCGCAGTGTAACTCCCTGGATGCCAAACTGGCTGTTATCGACAATGGCGGAGATCCTCTTACTCCTTGCTTCGTCGACGCTTCGGGTGAGCAACTGCCATTTGCGCCGGAGTGGTCTTTCACACTGGCGCCTGAATATCGGGCCACCCTCGGCGACTTCTATTTGACCGGTAGTGCCAATATTATCTTTAGCGACGGTTTCCGGCTTTTCAGCGTGGACGGTGATCCAATTGATGAAATTGATTCGTGGGAGCGAGTTGATTTGAGGCTTGCCCTGACACCCGCTGATGGAAACTGGGAAGTGGCGATCTACGGGCGCGATATTACTGATGAGCGGCTTCAGACACAGGATGCTTTTGAGTTCCTGAGCAAAAGTTACGATACCGTTTATGACGCCGGCGGTGTAGGACGAGAGCGTGGCACCCGCTACGGTATCCAGATGAGGTATGCGTTTTAGCCTGAAGGCCTACAAGGCTTACCATAACTTTGAGTTGTACTTTTAGAGAGAGCGACCATTCATGCTAGATAAAGCTGAGAGACACTATCCGTTTCCAACATACGCCCCATTTCCAAGATCTGAGTTTGCTCACCGAATTGAAAGACTCAAGCAAGAGATGGAAGCGGCCAAGCTGGATGCGATAGTGATGTGGGGTGAGAACAATATCCGCTACTTCACAGGCTTTCTCACCAATCACTTTCCGCCGGTTACAGTGTGCCCTGGAGTGCTCGTTGTCGCCATAGACAAAGATCCGGTCATGATCGTGCCGAATTTTTTCCAGGGAGTTGTGGAGGGGTTCACTTTTATTGAGGACATCCGTATTCAGCACAATCCCCATGTCACTGAAAATTTGAGGGGCATGCCCGTCGATGTCGCGAATGTGATTAAAGAAGTGGTTGGAAGCGACAAACTCAGACTCGGTATCGAGGGCGGCGTTAAGGGTGGTATGACTATTCCCCGCCCCGTAAATGATATAGATGCATTCCGCGCGGCACTCCCGGAGGTCGAATTCGTATACGCGGCCGATCAAATCTGGAATGTAAGAATGATCAAGTCCCTGCTGGAGGTGGAGGCGCTTAGTAATGCTTGCGAGGCCGTTGTTAAGTCCTTCCATGATCTCCAGGCTAATTTCGAGTGGGGTTGGACCGAAAAGGACGTGGCGTTGTTTATTCGACACAAACTCCTGGACTACGCCGAGGAATGCCTGCCCAACATGTGTATGTCCAGTAGGCGTGAAATATTCATGGCTGACATTCCCGCCTGGGACGATGGCATTCCATTGATGCGCGGTGATCGGGTGATTGTGGAACCCTTACCTCAAGTGAAAGGCTATTGGGGCAGTGCCGGGCGTACGTTCCACATGGGGCCAGCTCCTGACGAGGAGATTCACAAGATTCAGATACTGGATCGAGGCCGGCAGGTAGCCGCGGAAATGACCAAACCGGGTGTCAGGACAGGCGACATCATGGACGCTATCAACGACACACTAGCCGACGGTGGGCTTTTCTGCTCACTGGATCAAGGAGGACATGGTGTGGGCATAGACGGCCAGGAACCACCCGCGATTGCCCTCGGAGAAACCTTCGAGGTACAAGAAGATATGGTCCTGGCTGTCGAATGCTGGATGTTCGAAACCGACGAGAACGGCCATCACAGAGTTTATGGTGGTGAGGACTATGTCCATGTCACCGAGAATGGCAGTGATCCACTGCCCACATTTCCCACAGACATCTTTAGTTTGGGCGATTAAGCCAACACACAGCCCCCAAAGAGGACATCTGATCTATGAAGCGTGGCTTGTTCGTCGCACCGACGATTCACGAATACTCTGACCCCGGGAATTTGGTCGAATTGGCCCGGCTCGCCGAACAGTCCGGCTGGGATGGCTATTTTATCTGCGACCATCTTTTGCTCGATCCTGAAGGGATGCTGGGGCTCGCGGATCCCACTGTCGTGCTGGGAGCCATCGCCGCAGTTACGGAAAGTATGGCAATTGGCTCCATGGTCACTCCATTCTCCCGCAGGCGTCCCTGGAAGCTTGCAAAGGAGTTCGCCAGTCTTGACCAGTTATCAAAGGGTCGCGTTCGTATTGGTGTAGGCCTGGGAGGGCTGGATCAGGAATTTTCCAATTTTGGAGAAAACCCCGACAAGAAAGTATTGGCGCAAAAGACGGATGAAGGTCTGGCCATTCTTGAGCAGCTGCATAAAGGGGAGTCAGTTGATTTTGATGGTGAGCATTACCAGCTCACCGGCGCCAGACTCCTGCCGGGCCCGGTGCAGACACCGCGAATTCCCGTATGGGTAGCTGCGATGCTGCCCTTCAAGGCCGGCCAACGCAGGGCAGCGCGTTGGGATGGCATTATGCCGCAAGTGATGCCAATGGCACTGGAAGATTCACAGGATGCCACGGGACAGGATATGCGCGTCATTATGGAGCCCTCCCCAGAGCAGATCACAGAAGTGATCGAATTCACCGCCCAGATTCGACAATCCGATGAGCCTTTTGATGTGGTTGTCTCGGGCATAACCTGGGGGCTGGATGCAGAGCTTGCAGGCGAAAAATTGCAGGCCTATGTGCAGGTAGGTACTACCTGGTGGCTGGAATGGTTGAACTGCGGTGTTCCGAATACGTATGAGCAGGTGCGTGAGCAAATCAGCCTTGGGCCTCCTGATTTCTAAGCCCTGCTTTAAACAACGATATTGAGGGAATGTATGACAGTACTGGCAATGGCGGTACCGGTTCCGCCGGGAAAGGTTGAGGCGCTGGAGGCGCATATCGAGGAGGCCAGGCAACATGCGGATTTCGATGCGACCCTCAGAGGTTTTGGAATAGAGCATGAGAGTTGGCACATTCAGGAAACACCGGCTGGGACGCTGTTGATTCTGGTATTTCAGTGCGAGAATCCACCAGCCATGCTTCAGGCATTTGGCGAGTCGGAAGCGCCGCTCCCCACAATGCAGAAACAGTTCCTCAAGGAAACGCTGGGCATGGATCTCTCTCAGCCACCTCCGGGGCCACCACCTCGAAGTATTTTTGACTGGCCATAGGGATGGCCGATCTCAAATCGATGGCACTAGAATGACGCAGAGTATTGTTCAAAATATAGTGGTCCCCAGGTGTAGCGGCAAAGCTTTGCGCGTGAAAAAAGGGCAGATCCTTCGAGTGATTGCCCACGAAGGAAAACAAGTAGTCGACCTCACTTTCCTGAATGCAGATAACTACCAAGAGCACTTTGCGGCTGAACACTCTTCTGTGCTTAATAGCCTGCAGGGCTTAGGTGGCTACTACCGATTGACGCATCTGTATTCAAAGCCACCCTACGAAAATATTATGGCTACGGTGCTAGATGATGTAGTAGGTAGCGGCGGCCGAGGTGGAGAACGAGCAGGACACTTTATGATGTGTCACTGCTCTAAAAGGCTACTTAACAATCTGGGATTTCCTGGAGCTAGAACCTGCAGCGATAATTTCGCCGACGCGTTTGCGGAAATTGGACTTCGGCAGGAGGATACCTACGATGAGACTATTTTTAACGTGTGGATGAACTCCTGGGTTGGGGAAGACGGGGCAATGTGCTCAGAACCGCCATTGGTTGAAGAAGGCGACTACATCGATTTCAAAGCGAAGATGAATTTGATGGCGATGATTTCAGTGTGCCCGGACGAGACCAGCCCATGCAATGATTTCAAGGCCAAGTCAGTTCAATTTCAGATCTTGGAAGGCGAGGCATAGCGGGTATGGGGATGAAGTGCCTGCAAGAATTCACTATCCCCAAATGCACCGGCAGGGCCTTTGAAGTCCAGGCTGGCCAAACTATTCGAGTAGTTGAGGCCGAAGGCAAGCAGGTGGCGTCTATGATGTTTTTTAACGCCCACAATTACAAAGAGCAGTTTATGGCCGAATTCTCAGGTGGTCTCAATTTCTTTCAGCCTCCTGAACTGGGCAAGGTCGGTAGTCACTATCGCTTGGGTGAACTGTATTCCAAGGTTCCCTATGAGAATCTGATGCTGACAGTTACCGACAATAAGCTGGGTGACCATTTTCTAGGCACACATTGTTCCAGGCTGATGATGGAAACCCTGGGAGCTTCGGGCCACCGGAGCTGCAGCGACAATTTTGCGGATGCTCTGCGAGAATATGGCCTGGAACTGGGAGATGTCTATAGCCCGAGTGTCCTGAACGTATTTGCCAATGTGCGCATAGATACCGGAGGTGATGGTGAAATTATGATCCAGCCACCACGTAGCGAAAAAGGAGACTACATCGATTTCCAGGCACAAATGGATTTGCTGGTTGTGGTATCGGCTTGCCCGGACGATATTACCCCAATGAATGATCATTATTGCAAGAGTGTGCAAATCCAGATTCACCAGTAATATTTTGGTTGTGCATGGCGATAGGATGGGTTCTGCCAAGTTAAGTGCTTGAAGCGCAGAAAACCCAGCGGTGGTATTCAGGCTACCG
>Ga0055584_100007384_pt1 | contig 10779 bp, 8 predicted proteins | sample OSDHelmetaG_FD_58716 | JGI IMG/M metagenome (GOLD analysis project Ga0055584, IMG submission 58716) | Pelagic marine sediment microbial communities from the LTER site Helgoland, North Sea, for post-phytoplankton bloom and carbon turnover... | ecosystem: Environmental > Aquatic > Marine >...
TCTATAACAATGTCATTAGAACTTAAACTTTTGTAGGTTTCTGTTTTAGGATCAAAATAGGAAAAAGATATTCTGGGTATTGGATATTTCCCTTTAAATTGTGGAACTATAGTATAAGTGTCTGAAATACTACCTTGCATACCTCTTAAATTGGTGCGTATGCTTTCGGAATGTTCTGGTTCGTAAATTTCCAATGAACTAGGTACTGACACTTTAGGTAATTCAAATAACTTTAAATTTCCATTACCCGATACTTCAACCTTTAATTGAAGAGATTCAGAAGCTTTAAGTTTATCTTTTGTAGTGGTTACGGCAAAATCAAAATCCCCTACAGCCCCTGTAAAATTAGCTGGTTTATCTTGTTCTGGTAAAGGTTTTACTGTAATTGTTCTACTTCCTGCAGATATAGTTTTGTGAACTTGTGTCATCAATCGCCCTCCAAAAATATCTCTTCTATTTGTTGGAACTTCAACAGTAACATCTAAACTTAATGGTTCTATCTCTAATTTACCAGTTTTCTGTGGATATAACACCGTTTTTCTTAACACAACATAGCGATAATCTTCACCTTTATATTGTCCATTTTGAACTTTCAATCCTTTTATATCTATATTTTGGCTCCAAAAATCTCTATACTTGGGGCTATTAATTTCTCGCCAGTTGCTTACTCCTGTATTTCGATTTACATACAATTTATACACAACAGTGATAGCCTCATTTAAATACGGATTGGTTTTAGAAACCTCAGCTACTAAATGAATATTTTCAGATGCAATATACTCGGCATTATTGCCGTCCTTGGGTTTGTCTACCGCTTTAGTAACTACAATTGTTATTGGTGAGGTTTTATAGATTTCACCATCAATTTCAATAGTAGCTTGTTTTATAGTAAAGGTTCCTTGTTTCTTTGGAGCTAGAAAATAACTATAAGTTTTTGAAAACGACCGTTTACCATTAATCCAAGAATGGCTTACAGATTGATTTGGCCCACCCACAACCGTAAAATTCTGAAAGTCTGGCGGATTGAAATTATCACCATCTTCATTCATTTCAAAATCGATACGCAAGCGTTCGTTTATCCCTAATTTTTTCTTGCTAACTTTAGCTTCAAATTTTACTTGTGCAAAACTAACTACAGAGATAAGTAGCAGCACAAAAGAAAGTACAATATGTTTTTTATTGAAGTATTTCATAACTCACGCAGCTTCTTTCTTCAAATTTGAAAATCAATTAGAACTTGTTCAATTTTCATCTCTTTTGGTTTACCAATCTTTATCTGTTTTTATTTTAATCCCTTTTTGTTTTTTGGCATTCATTTTCTCTTGAACTTTTTCTTCTTGATTATTCATTGCTTCCAAGAGATTTTTTATTTGTTGTGGTGACAACTGACCTTGCTTAGGTTGAGGTTGTTTTTTGTCTTGATTTCCTTCCTCATTCTCATTTTGATCTTGTTTATCATCTTTAGGCTTTCCTTTTTCATCCTCTTTTTTATCGCCTTCTTTTTTATCTTGATTGTCTTGGTCTTTGTTATCTTTATTGTCTTTGTTTTGATCGTCTTGATTATCTTGTTGATCTTGCTGGTCATCCTGCTGATCTTGGTCGTCCTTTTTTTCTTGGTTATCCTCTTCTTTCTTTTTCTCGTCGTCTTTTCCCTTTTGTTTTTCTGCACATTCCTTAGCTAAAGCATAATTGTAACGGGTTTCGTCGTCTGAGGGGTCGTTACGTAGAGCATTTTTATAGGCCTCTACAGCTTCTTGGCAACGTTTGTTTTCATAAAGTATATTTCCAATATTATGGAATGCTCTATGTTTTTCTTCTTTTGAAGTTGCTGATTTTGCAGCTTGTTGCAAACGGAATAGAGCTTCATCTAAATTTCCTTTTTGATAATATGAGGTTCCCAGATTATATGCTCCAATGGCATGATTGGGTTGTTCTGAAATGGCTTTTCTATATTCCATTTCTGCAGATATATAATCATCTTGATCTATCAATTCATTGGCCTCATAAATCATAGCATTTGCTTTTTGCATTGCTATTTGTTTATCTTTTTCTGCAGCATCCTGAGCCCATGAAAATGAGACTAAACAAAATACTATTATGGAAAAAAATGATTTCATTATCTTTTACAACTCCATTAAAAAACAATTAATCTGCGATTGCTTCTATTGTTTTGATTATTTAGCTTACTAATTTATAAAGCCTTGTTGGTTTTATACGTTAAATCTTTTATAAAATTAAAAACCGTATTTAGAGGTTTTCATTAAAAAGGTTGAGTTTTTTCAACCAAGCAGTCTTTCGTTCAAGAAGAAAAATATCCAAAAACAGTAAAGCTAAAGCTAATGCTAAAAACCATTGGAATTGATCTTTGAAATCAGCAAATTGTTTGGCTTCAAATTCTGTTTTATCCATTTTGTTCAAAATATCACGGATACTTTCAACAACTTTATTGGTATTTTTACCATTGATGTAAGTTCCATTGGCTTCTTCAGCAATAGCTTTCAATGTATTTTCATCAAGTTTAGTAATTACGGTTTCTCCTTGATTGTCTTTTTTATAATTTAAAACCACTCCGTTCTTTTTTATAGGGATTGGAGCTCCTTTTACATCTCCAACGCCTATAGTAAAAATCCTTATCCCTTGTTTACTAGCTTCTTCGGCAACATCGGCTGCAATTTCCGAATGATCTTCTCCATCGGATATGATAATTAAAATTCGATTGGTTTGCTCTTCATTATCAAAATAAGTTTTTGCCAATTCAATGGCTTCACCAATAGCAGTTCCTTGTGAAGACAGCATATCGGTATTCATATTTTGAAGAAACATTTTTGCTGCGGCGTAATCGGTTGTAATAGGCAATTGCGGAAAAGCTTTTCCTGCATAGGCAATAATCCCCACACGGTCACTGGCTAGGTTATTGATAATTTGCATGACCAATTGTTTTGATTTTTCCAATCGGTTGGGTGCAATATCTTCGGCCAACATACTTTTGGATACGTCAACGGCAAATACGATATCAACCCCTTCTCGTTTTACGGTTTCTAATTTGGTTCCCATTTTTGGATTTACCAATGCCAATATCAAAAATGTTATTGCTAAACTCCAAATCACAAGTTTTAAAACAGCCTTAAAAACCGATTGGTTGGGGCTTAGTTGTTTTAAAAGTATTTTGTCTGCAAATTGTTTTTGAGCACGTTTTTTCCAGAACTGAAGAACCAAAAACAGTAGTGCTACTGCTGGAATAACCAACAATGCCCAAAACCATATTTTCTCTTCTAATTGAAAGTAATCCATTTGTTTATAAATTCATCAAATAAAACTTCTAAAAAGCGTATTTTTTAACACCATTTCTAATAACAACAGTAATCCAGCCAATATCACTAATGGTCTAAACTTTTCTTGATAATTGTAATATTTGAATTCTTCTATTTCTGTTTTTTCAAGTTTATTAATTTCGTCGTAAATTTCTGCCAATTTTTGGTTGTTGGTAGCTCTAAAATAGCGTCCTCCTGTCACTTCGGCAATTTCTTTTAGCAAATCTTCATCAATTTCAACTTGAACACGCCCATATTGAAAATTCCCATTGGGCAGAATAGCAACTGGAGACAAAGCCATTCCATTAGTTCCAATACCTATTGTATAGGTTTTGATTCCATATTCCAAAGCCAATTCACTTGCTATTTTTGGATCAATAAATCCAGAATTGTTTACCCCATCGGTCAATAAGATGATTACTTTGCTTTTTGCTTTACTATCTTTTAATCTGTTGACTGCCGTGGCAAGCCCCATCCCTATTGCCGTTCCACCTTCTATGACATTGTTGTATTTAATATCTTTTAAAGAACGTAAAACGATAGCTTTGTCGCTGGTTATTGGTGTTTTAGTATAACTTTCTCCTGCATATTCTACGAGTCCTATACGGTCGTTTGGTCGTCCTTTTATAAATTCGGCTGCAACATTTTTTAGTGCTTCCAATCGGTTTGGTCGTAAATCTTTGGCCAACATACTTGCCGAAACATCAATGGCCATAACGATATCAATACCTTTTGTGGTTTTCGTTTTGGTTGACACATCAACAGAACGCGGTCTAGCCAAAGCTGTAATGATAAGCACCAATGCAAGTAAGCGTAATACAAACAACGAATGTCTTAACTTAGGCAACCAAGATGGGGTTATTTTAAACCCTTTTAAACTAGACATTTTCAATTCGGCTGTTTGTTTATTGCGCATCAACACATACCAAGCTATTGCTACTGGCAAGAGCAACAATAACCAAAAGAATTCTTTATTTAAAAACTCTATTCCTTCTAGCATTATTCTGTTTCAGTTTTTTCTGATTGTAATTCTACTGAATTTATTATTCGTTCCACCATTTCATCAGCATAAGTATCGTTTTGAGGCCAAGTAATGACAATTTGTTGCAGTACATTTTTGGAAGCAAAATGTAGTATTGTATAATTGGCTGTCATATAATTTTCCGTTTTTAAGATTGGAACTTGCATCGTTCCATAGGTCTTGAGTCCTTCAGCTCCATTAGGCGTGGTAAACTTATCATATTTAACAAAAATATCGCTAATACCTTCTTGCTCCATTTTCTGTATTACCTTTTCTGACATCATGTTTAGATCTATTTCAGGAGCTTGATTTTGTTCTTGACCTTGTTGTGTTGATTGTGGCATATCGTAAACCGATGTTGTAATTGTTACACTAAATGCATCCAACATGGTTCCATAACCAAACATTACTGTTTTGGGTTGTTTTTCAGCCTCATCAGATAGAGGAATTTCAATACGTTTTAAAACTTTTGGAGTTGAGATTCTTATTGGAGGTACTCCATAATCACTAGTCACCCAATGTCCTTCCAATAGTTCTTTACTTTCGTGACCAATGATGGTATCTTTTACGTAAGAAAATCCATATTTGACACTAAATCCTATAAATGTTGAAATCAACAAAAAGACACAAATTGCTGTGGTAATAATAACTTTTCGTCGTTTTTGTTTGCGTTCTTGTTCTTTTTTATACTCTTGATCTAAGAGTTTTTCTTCTTCAGAAGGTTCTGGCAAGGTTTTTTTGACGTAATCAATCTCTTGGTCTATCGTTTGTCTATCCAATTTTGCCAATTCAATATCGGGATTTGATTTGGCAAACTTCACCAAATCGGCACGACGTAGAATGTCTTCTAATTTCTTTATATTGTCTACAGTGATATTTATTTGATTAGCTTCTTTAAGCAATTTCAACCTATCAATTAACTCGTCGGTTGTGCTTTCCAAAGCGCGGTCGTAAACCTTTTCATCAAGATATCGTCTAATGATAAAGGTTAGTTCAGAATAATATTCTTTTAATTCCAAATTTTGCAAATAGTTGCTCTTGTCAAGTTGTTTTAATGCTGCTTTTGCCTTATCATACGGGGGCAACATTGCAATTTGTTCTTCTTCAGTTAACGGTTTTTTACGCCAGATAAACCAATACAATAAAAAGGCAACAATAGCCAATATAGATAAGATGATAATGGCATTTTTCCACCAAGTACTTACGGGTTTTTCTACTACAATCAGAGGTTTGATATCATACATTCCTTGTGTGGTAGTATCAACTTGTACGGGATGAACTCTTACTCGAATAGAGTCGGTCAAAAAGGTTTGATCTCCAATAAGTACTTTTTGTTTAGGAATAATGTAGGCACCCGAATCAAATTGTGTTAACCCATATTTTTTGATGAGTTGAATTTTTGCATCTTGTTTGGTTGTATCAATTTCGTAAGAGTCAATCATCTCCAAAGGTATGAAGGTCTGTCCTTCAGGAAATATGACTATGTTTGTAGAATCAGTTTCAACTTCAATTTTATAAGTGATTTGTTCACCTATCTTTATGGCAGTAGAATCTATAGATGCCTTAACTTGACCAAAAGAAGAAATGGTATGAATCATAAAAAACAAAGCAAATAATGTCAATGCTTTATGTTTTAAGCTCAAAAAAGTGATATTAATAAATTTAAAATCGTTACTCATAAAATTGTTGCTCTATTATGCTCGTCTTTTAAAATATCCTAAAAGTTTCTTAACGTAGCTTTCATCTGTTCTACAAGATATGTTTCCAGCACCTGATTTTTTGAAACTATCTTCAAAATAGTTTACCTTTTCATTGTAGAACGTTTCGTAGTTTCGTCTTACTTTTTTTGAAGCTGTATTAACCAAAAGCAGTTCTCCTGTTTCTTCATCTTGCATTTGTACCATTCCTAAATTAGGAATTTTTTCTTCGTGTTTATCATACACTCGTATTCCCGTGACATCATGTCTACCTGATGTGATTTTTAAGGTATGCTGATAATCATCTGAAATGAAATCGCTCAATACAAAAACAATAGCTTTCTTTTTCATCACATTGGATAAGAACTTCAATGCTTCTGCAATGTTGGTTTGTTTTCTTTTTGGTTGAAATTCTATTAATTCTCTAATAATTCTCAACACATGAGATCTTCCTTTTTTTGGAGGGATGTAAAGTTCTATTTCATCCGAAAACAAGATAAGTCCAATTTTATCATTGTTTTGTGTAGCTGAAAAAGCTAGAGTTGCAGCAATTTCGGTAACAATTTCATTTTTGAATTGTTGCGTTGTCCCAAAAAACTCTGAGCCAGACACATCCACCATAAGCATCATAGTCAACTCGCGTTCTTCTTCAAAAACCTTAACAAAAGGTTCGTTGTAACGTGCCGTGACATTCCAATCAATATTTCTTACATCATCTCCAAATTGATATTGACGCACTTCAGAGAATGTCATACCACGTCCTTTGAAGGTAGAATGATATTCACCTCCAAAGATATGATCGGATAGACGGCGCGTCTTAATCTCTATTTTTCGTACTTTTTTTAGCAGTTCTTTGGTATCCATTGTGTTTGGTATACAGTGTTCAGTATGCGTCAAATAGCCTTAAAAATCATTCAGTCTGTCAATTTTCTTACTTGAAAACAAATCACTGATGTTCACCAACATTTTATGGAACTTCAATTTCGTTGACGATTTTGTTTATGATATCAACTGAAGTTATGTTTTCTGCTTCAGCTTCATAAGTAATGCCTATTCTATGACGTAACACATCGTACACCACAGCACGGACATCTTCAGGGATAACATATCCTCTACGTTTAATAAAAGCATAGCATTTGGCAGCTGTTGCTAAATTTATACTTCCACGAGGAGATGCTCCAAAAGAGATTAGAGGTTTTAGATCAGCGAGTTTGTATTGTTCTGGATAACGCGTTGCAAAAATGATATCCAAAATATACTTTTCTATTTTTTCGTCCATATAAACCTCACGAACAGCTTGTTGAGCATTGAGAATTTGTTCTAACGACACTACAGAGTTCACTTTTTCAAAAGCTCCTTTCAGGTTAGCTCTGACAATAAGTTGCTCTTCGGCTTGCTTTGGATAATCTATAACGGTTTTTAGCATAAATCTGTCTACCTGTGCCTCTGGCAAAGGATAAGTTCCTTCTTGCTCTACGGGGTTTTGAGTAGCCATTACTAAAAAAGGTTTGTCTAACACAAAAGTTTCATCGCCGATGGTAACTTGTTTTTCTTGCATAGCTTCCAATAAAGCCGATTGTACTTTTGCTGGTGCACGGTTAATCTCATCGGCCAAAACAAAATTGGCAAAAATTGGTCCTTTTTTTATGGAAAAATCATTTTCCTTAATATTGTAAATCAACGTACCAACAACATCCGCTGGCAACAAATCTGGTGTAAATTGAATTCTGCTAAAAGTCCCATCAACGGCTTGAGACAAAGTGTTAATGGACAAGGTTTTTGCTAAACCAGGTACACCTTCAAGCAAAATGTGCCCACGCCCCAACAAACCTATTAGCAAACGCTCAACCATATGTTTTTGTCCAATAATGACCTTGTTCATTTCTCGAGTAAGCAAATCAACAAAAGCGCTTTCGCGCTCTATTTTCTCATTAATGGCTTTAATGTCAATTGTACTGGTATCTTCAATCATTTTACTGAGGTTTTAAAAAGCTCGAATTTAATATGCTTTATTATATGGTGCAAATTCTTGATTTTTTTTCTGTGTTGTTGTTAATAATTGGTTAAAAAATAAGTATTTCACATAAGTTTAAGAGAGATTTGTTTCCTAAATTTATCCTAATTTTCATCAAAAAATGAACACAACCTATTCTAAAATAATAGCAGGAACTATGACTTGGGGCGCTTGGGGCAAGCAACTTAGCACTAAGGATATGATTTCATTGATACATCACTGTGTTGATTGCAAGATTACAACATTTGATCATGCTGATATTTATGGGGATTACACAACAGAAGCTGATTTTGGAAAGGCTTTAAAGAACAGCGGAATTAACAGAGAGAACATCCAGCTTATTAGCAAATGTGGCATTCAATACATGAGCTCTTCTCGTCCAGAAAACAAAGTAAAACACTATAACTATAACAAAGATTATATTCTTTGGTCTGTAGAACAATCCTTAAAAAACTTAAAAACAGATTATTTGGATGTATTGTTATTACACAGGCCAAGCCCTTTACTTAATCCTATTGAAGTAGCCGAAGCTGTAACTATTTTAAAAAATGCTGGTAAAATTAAAGATTTTGGAGTATCCAATTTTTTACCATCACAAATAGATTTGCTTAAACAATACACTCATGTTTCTGTAAACCAAATTGAATGCTCTATCACACAATTTAACGCTATGTTTGACGGTAGTCTTGACTATTTACAAACGCACAACATAAAGACTATGGCTTGGTCGCCTTTAGGTTCTTTATTCAAAGAAAATTCGCCACAAAACCAACGTATTGACAAAGCACTAAAATCATTAGAAAAACACTATAACGTTTCGAAAGACCAATTACTTTTAGCGTGGTTACTAAAACATCCTGCAAATATAACCCCTGTAGTTGGCACCACCACTCCCAAACGATTAACACAAGCTATAGAAGCTACAAATATTGATCTGAATATTCAAGATTGGTTTGATTTACTTGTGGCTTCTCAAGGTCACAAAGTCCCATAATCTTAATGTTATGATCAACAAACGTCTTCTCATAAAAAATTTGCTTGCTCACAACGATGAAAACAGTTTTTATGATAAAAAGCGTAAAATTGATATTGGCCAAAAAGAAGGTAAAGCTAAATTTTTAAAACACATTTGTGCACTTTCCAATAGCAATCCTAAAAACAACTCCTATATTGTTATTGGAGTTGATGATGAAGACAATAATATTCTTGGTGTTGATTTTTTTGACGATAGTAAAATCCAAAATCTTGTTAATGCTTATTTGACCAACCCTCCCATTGTTCAGTATGAAAATGTTTCTTTCCCACATTTACCAGACGACAAAGTTGTGGGGTTAGTAACCATTAGACCTAAAGGAGATAACTCCATAACCTCCTTGAAGAAGAATATTTGGAAATATTATGGAGGTTCAATCTTCTTTAGAGAAGGCAGTATAAGTATGCCTAAAAACTTTGATATCGAAATAAAAGATGTTAATTCTAGTATTGTTTCAGAAATTGAACGCCATGCTCAAAACAATATCGAACACACATTGGATGGTGTTTTTGATTTTATGAGAACACGCAAGGATTTCAACCCACAATACAAGGTTTTTAAGGAATATTTTGTTGTGTGTTGGGCAGGCTTAAAAAAAGTTGTTAAAGAAAAAGTCTTTTTTTCTAGAGTTGACATTAAACTTATTAATGAACAAGTACGATTGTTTTATTCAAATCTTGATGAAGTCAGCATTTCTTATGATGAAGACCATTTCAAAATTATAGAATATGTACGTTTAGGATTTCAAAAATCTTATAAATATTATCCTTTAGAAGAAACTGTTTTTACTTTTGAAAATAACGGATCTTATCATATTAATAGTACATTATTATTTCAACCACCCCAATTTGATAAAAAAACATTACATCATATATATAACACCAATAATGCTATATTAGAGAAACTCAAAAAAAGCTTAACCTTAAATAAGGTACAACAAGAAGACATCAACAATCTTCCTGCAACTTACTTGATTTGTTATTTCAACTTATTTCACGAAGCTATAGACAAACTTCATGAAGCCAAACCATATCTTAAGGCATACAGTGACAACGTTTATTCGCTGTATAAAGAGGCCGTGCGTATTTTGAGAAAAGTCAAATACAATTAAAAACGGTTTTGTTTATACGATTTTTTTTGTTGAATTTAGTATCGCTATTAATCAATTATTTCTTAAGCCTTGCTTAATATTTTTTCAGAAGTGATACAGGTTTTTCAATTTTTCAACTCTTTATATAAATAAAAAAACCGTTTCCAAAAATTTAGAAACGGTTTTAGTGAAATTATTTGTTTTACGTCTATAAATCAAACTTTATTCCCTGCGCCAAAGGTAACTCAGTAGTATAGTTGATTGTATTGGTTTGACGTCTCATATAAACTTTCCAAGCATCAGAACCAGACTCACGTCCACCACCAGTTTCTTTTTCACCTCCAAAAGCACCGCCTATTTCAGCACCTGAAGTTCCAATATTTACATTGGCAATACCACAATCACTTCCTGCATGTGATAAGAAACGTTCTGCTTCACGTAAATTGTTTGTCATAATTGCTGAAGATAACCCTTGTACTACGTCATTTTGTATTTCAATGGCATTTTCTACATCTCCAGAATATTTCAACAAATATAATATTGGTGCAAAAGTTTCATGCTGAACAATTTCAAAATCGTTTTGAGCTTCAGCGATAGCTGGTTTCACATAACA
>Ga0055584_100007385_pt1 | contig 10776 bp, 8 predicted proteins | sample OSDHelmetaG_FD_58716 | JGI IMG/M metagenome (GOLD analysis project Ga0055584, IMG submission 58716) | Pelagic marine sediment microbial communities from the LTER site Helgoland, North Sea, for post-phytoplankton bloom and carbon turnover... | ecosystem: Environmental > Aquatic > Marine >...
GGCTGATTTCAGTTTTAAAGGCGGTATTGAAGGCAGTGAATTACTGTCAGACAGTCGCAGTCTTGGCGGTCAGGTGGATGTCGCCGTCGCTGACGTGGCCGCACTGTTGTCGCGTAACGGATTGGAGCTGGAGTTACCGGATATTCCGCTGCAGAACATTAAATTGACCACAAAGTTTGATGTCTCCGGGCCGAAGATTGCGGCGGACGCACTGCTTGGCCGATTCGATCACAAACAGCAGCCTACCGAGGTCAGCATTCCCAGTGTGCGACTCGATCTCGACAGTGGCGCCCTGGACCTGGGCTCTTTAAGTGTTAGTCAGGGCGACTTTAGCCTGGAGGCAAACGCCAAAGGAACAGGAGTTACCGGTGACCTGGCGAAGATGAATGTCAGCGGCAAGCTGAAGATGTCGGCCGCCGATCTTCCCGCCCTGCTGGCGCGCAATGAGATTCCGGCGGAAATCCCTGAAGGCCTGTTAACGGCATTGAACACCTCTCTGGGGTTCAAGATCGCCGACAATAATGCCGCCATTAGTAATCTGGATGCAAAGATTGACGATATGACCATCAAGGGCAGCGCCGGGCTCAACAATTTTGCCAGCCCGGGTTACCTGTTTGATCTGGTGATCAACAAACTGGATGTAGACAGCCTGGTAGCATCAGACGGCAGTCAGCCCGCCGCAGAGAAGCCGTCTACCTCAGAACAGCTGCTGTTACCTGTGGCGCCTTTGCGTGGATTGAACGTCGATGGCAAGGCAAAAATTGGTACCCTGATCACCACTGGACTGACTTTGAACGATGTGAATGTCAAAGTGAAGTCGGATGAGAATGTTTTGAGCGTGGCGCCGATGACGGCGAATGCCTTTGGAGGCAGCATAGAGACCCAGCTTACCTACGACGTTTCCAGAGACGTACCGGCAATACGTATCATTAATAAAGTGGATAATGTGGATGTCGGTGCATTGTTGCAGAGCCTTGAGATCTCGGAAAAAGTCAGTGGTACTGGCAACCTGACCACCAATCTCAGTGGCCGGGGTGCTGATGCCGATGCGGTGATTGCTTCGCTTAACGGAGACATCGGTTTCCGTTTATTAAATGGTGCGATCAAGGGTTATGACTTACAGGCTGCGCTGATAAAGATTGAACAGCAGGTGTCCCAGCTGCGCGGCGGTGAGACGACTACGCGTGAAAGCCCGGCGGCGGAGACCAGGTTTGCTGAACTTGCCGGCAGCTTTAAAGTGCAGGACGGTATATTCCGCAATGACGATCTGGATATGAAAGCGCCTTTGTTTCGTGTCAGTGGCAGTGGCGCGATGAACCTGCCGCAATCCCGTATTGACTATAAGCTGAATGTAAACGTGGTTGAGACCGTGGAAGGTCAGGGCGGTAAGTCCTTAGGTGAATTAAAAGGTGCGCGCATTCCGCTGAAAATATACGGCTCCCTCGCCGATCCGACCTATACCCTGGATCTTGCTGCATTGCTCAAGGATCAGGCCAAGAAAGAACTGAATAAACAGATACTGAAGAAAATTGCACCCACAGGAACTGCGCCTGTGGAAGGCGGTGCCGAACCTGACCAGATCCCGGAAAACCCGGAAGAAGCAATAAAGCAGGAACTGAAGAAAAAGCTGCAGGAAGGTTTGCTGAAAGGTCTCGGTCTCGGCTGAAATCAGTTGTAAAGTAAATCAGTGACCTGAGGGCTATCTGTGCAACTGGTGATCGGGGTTAGAATACCCTGATCATCCACCTTTGCGCAGATATCAAACTATGAACCCCATTGGTTACATTGACGGCTTTATCGGGCCTATCGATCAAATCCGGGTGCCGGTGCTGGATCGCGGTTTTCTTTACGGCGATTCAATTTACGAAGTGTTTCGCACCTACGACGGCATCCCGTTCCTGTTCGACGAGCACTATGGGCGCCTGCTCCATTCGGCTGAGCTCTGTGGTATGCACATCAGTCAGACCCGGGATGATCTGATGGCGGCGCTGAAGAAAACCGTGGCGGCCTGTGACAATCCTGATCATGAAGATGTCTATGTGCGTTATCAGATTACCCGGGGTGAAGGTGCGGTCGATCTGTTTCCGGATCCGTCGTTACAGTCCAGGCTGATTATTATTGTCAAAGCAGTGCCGCAGTGGAATCAGGATTTCTATAACGATGGCATGAAACTGTCCATTCCGCACCAAAGGCGAAATGCGGTGAACAGCCTCGACCCGAATATCAAGGGCGGCAACTACATGAACAATATCCTGGCCCTGGCAGAATCCCGCGCCGATGGCATGGATGAATGCCTGATGCTGGATGCCCGGGGCATGGTCACGGAATGTTCGAACAGTAATATATGGTTCGTACTGGAAGACAAGTACGTAACGCCCCAGGCCGGCAACCTGGTGGGTCTTACCCGCCGTTCCCTGATGGATTTATTCAAGCAGGCCGGGGCAGAGGCGGTAGAACGCGGCATCTACAGTGAGGAACTGGTCAACGCTACCGAGTGCTTTGTGACCTCTGCCACCCGGGAAGTGATGCCAGTAAGGTCGTTGCAGCTGGAAAACGGCTCAGTGATTGAGTTTCCCAAAGGCGGTGGTGAAATGACCCGGGCAGCGATGTCGCTCTATAGCGAAATGTTGCGCAAATTTATTGCCGACAGTGGCGATCAGGCCTGGTTTTAGCCTTCTTCAAAGCGTCACTGCTGATGCCTGGACTTGATATCGAATCCGTTTACCGTCTGGTGATATTTACCCTGGTGCTGGTACTGCTGTTGCTGGCGGAGCAGCTTTTCCCCGCCCGGCCCGATCATTATGCTACCCGGCTGAAAAGTAATTTAAGCCTGCAAGGGATCAATCTTTTGATCCAGGTCGGGGTGCCGCTGACACTGACCGCAGCGGCGCTGTATGCCGTATATGAAACCACGGGGTTGTTTAATACCGTGCTCGGGGCCTATGGGTTGTGGACAAAAATTATTATCTGCTGGGTTGTGATCGACCTGGTGATGTACTGGCTACATCGCGCCTACCATGGCATCGGTTTTCTGTGGCGGGTCCATCGCCTGCACCATGGAGATCTGGCCGTCGATGTCACTACCACCTTTCGGACTCACCCCATAGAGATTCTGTTCACCCTGTTTGTGCGCGCGATCACCATTGTGATGCTGGGCATGCCGCTGCTGGGGGTGATTATTTATGAGGTTCTGCTGGCCGCTATGGCGATAGTTATCCACGCGAACATCCGGATGCACAGCGGTGTTGATCGAATATTGAGAGCGGCAGTGGTCACCCCTGGCATGCATTTTATCCACCATGGCAGGCGGCCTGAAGACTATAATTCAAACTTTGGACTGGTTCTGTCAGTCTGGGATCGCGTGTTCGGTACTTATCGCCATGCCTCCATAGAAAGCGCTGGGATGGCGCCAGGTTTACAGGCACTGGCGGCACCCCATCTGCAGAAGCTGCTGCCGCTGTTAATGATGCCCTTTAAAAAACTGGATTGAACAAATGACGATTGACAGGAAATTACTCGAGATTCTGGTTTGCCCGGTGACCAAGCAACGGGTGGCGTTATTGTCGGCCACCAGACTTGAATCATTGAACAATAAAATTGCAGCAGGGGGGGTGAAAGACCAGGCAGGCGATCAGCTCACCGAAACGTTGTCCGCCGCGTTAATGACCGACAACGGCAGTGTGATTTACCCGGTGGAAAGCAATATTCCGATCATGCTCGAAGACAGGAGTATTGCCACGGTTCAGCTGGGGGACTGGTAGGCAGCCATTTTATCTGCCATCCCGGTGTTGCACCGGGAGTAAACCGAGGGCCCCGGTAGCGCCAGGCTTAACCGCTGGCATGGCCGCCTTGCTCAATCACTAATTCCTTTTCCTCAGACCAATGGCCCGGAGCAGCTTCTTATGTTGCTTGCTCTTCAGTCGGGCCTGGGCATATTCGGCCTGTTTGAGCTGGCAACCCGGATCATCATCTGAATCCGGCTGGCGCTGTTTATAGGAGCCGTCCGGCAGCATATCCCAGGCGTTTCGGTTGTCATCAAGCAGGGTGTCCAGCAGCAATCGCAGTTCTTTTTTCAAAGGCTTTCTGACGATATCGGTGACCACTTCCACCCGGCTTTCGAGATTGCGTGCCATCAGATCAGCAGACCCGATCAGGTATTCATCGTTGCCATCATTTCTGAAATAGAAGATGCGACTGTGTTCAAGAAAACGCCCTAATACACTGATAACGCTAATATTTTCAGACAGTCCCGGGACCCCTGGTCGGATGCGGCAGGTGTCTCGCACAATCAGCTCAATCCGTACGCCCGCCATAGAGGCTTTATATAACGCCCTGACGATGTCCTGGTCTTCCAGAGCATTGGTTTTCATCTGGATCAGGCCAGGACTTTCTGCAGAGTGCCCGCTTGCCTCGCGCTCAATTTTCTCCAGTAGCGCGCGTTTTAAATGCTTCGGCGCAGGCAGGATGCGGCGGTAATTTCGCTTGGGGGTATAACCGGTGGTGAGGTAGTTGAACAATTCGGTCACGTCATGACCAATATCCTCGTCGCAGGTTAACAGACCAACGTCAGTATAGGTCCTGGCGGTGCCGCCATGATAGTTGCCGGTGCCAATATGGACATAGCGCCGCAGCCCGCCATAGTCCTGACGCACCACCAGCAGTACCTTGCTGTGGGTCTTCAAACCGACCACGCCATAGGTGACATGGATGCCAGCCTGTTCCATCCGCTCCGACCAGCGAATATTCGCCGCTTCATCAAACTTTGCCTTCAGCTCCACCACCACCGCAACCTGTTTGCCGTTGCGTGCGGCGTCGATCAGCAGATGAACGATGCGTGTTTCCTCGTCGGTGCGATACAGTGTCATTTTGATCGCACGGACTTTCGGGTCACGGGCTGCCTCATCGAGAAATCTCACCACCGAGTGGGTGAATGACTCATAAGGATGCTGCAACAACAGCGACTCGGCTTCGCGAATGATATAAAAAATACTGCGTTGCTGGTCCTGCAACCGATGGTGCATCGCAGGGTGGTGGGGCGGATCGTGTAGTTCTGAAATCGGCAGCGCGGCGATCTGGAAAAGATTGCGCTGGGCCATCAGGTTGGTCCTTTCGAACACGTCGGTATCGTAATTCAACCCGAGTTCCGCCGCCAGCAGGCTTTTTCGATCATCGTTCATGCCTTCGGTGACGACCATGCGCACAATGGGTGCGATCCGTCTGTCGCGAAGCTCTGATTCGATAAGTGCCATCAGATCATTGGCCCCTGATTCCTCTTTTTCGGCGCTGGCGTTTCGGGCGACAAAGAACAGGTCATGATCAAGAATCTTTACATCAGGAAACAGCAGGTCGAGGTTATTGGCGATCACCTCTTCCAGTGGCACAAACTGGTATTGGTCGTTGACCTGAAGGAACCGCGGCACACCAACGCCCACCGGCACCTTGATCCGGGCCAGCCCTGGTTCCTCGGCGTTATCACCTTGCAGAGACACCAGGATGTTCAGCGACAGGTTCGAAATAAACGGAAACGGATGGGCCGGATCCACTACCTGGGGTGTCACCAGCGGAAATATATTTTCTATATAGTAGGCGCGTATCTGCTGTTGTTGTTGTTCGCTAAGCTCGCGGTAGGGAGAAATCTCAATCTCATGCCTGGCGAGTTCCTGCAGCAGCGCTGGCAGGTGATGATCGCGTTCAGATTCAATCTCCCGCACCATACTCCAGCTTTCGTCGAGCTGCTGTTGAGGGCTGCGACCGTCTACGGTGAGTTCGCTCACCCCGGTTGCCACCTGCAGTTTCAAACCGCCGATACGCTTCATGAAAAACTCGTCCATGTTCGAAGCAAATATGGCAAAGAACTTGACCCGTTCCAGCAGCGGGTTGCGCGGATCCGTTGCTTCATGCAGTACCCGCCGGTTGAACTCCAGCCAGGTGAGTTCGCGGTTCAGATACAGCGCCGGATCGTCCAGGTCAATTTCCAGCGGGTGGTTGTCGCTCAGCGACTGCTCGATCAATGTTAATGGTGCAGCATCGGCATGTTCGGCGGTATTGGCGGGTTTATTCAAAATAGTCAGGCTGATTTGTTGAGTCAGGTTGTTAAGTCATACGATCGTGCGGGTCATAAATATAATGTCCACGACGCTTATAATATCAGCTGAAGAAGACATTTTCATATCATCACGCTGGTATCTGGTGACAGGGTTTTATATTGAAATCAATCTCATATTAAGCGATATTAACGATAATTCAATATTTGGAGCTATCGCACTCGCGATGAACGACTTATCTGGGCCGAGTTTCGGCCTGATGCATCAATCCCAAACCCGTAATGGAACAGCTTTTGCTACAAATCAGTCAGCACTGGCAGTCTGTGGTCGATTTCTTCGCCTTCGACGCCGCGCTGTTGTCAGAACCGAACATGATCGTTCGGATCTGCGTACAGGTATTGCTGCTCGCTTGTTCCGCGTTCTTCTCAAGCTCTGAAACTGCGCTTTTTTCCCTTTCCCGCCTCGATCTGCAGCAGCTGAGGCGCGAGAAAAACCCCCACGCTGAAACGATCCATGAATTGCTCGACCAGCCGCGTCGACTGATCATCTCCATTCTCAGCGGCAATGAGCTGGTTAATATCGCCGCCACCATCAATATGGCGGGGATTCTGATGACCCTGTACGGCGGTACCAATGCCGGCTGGATTAACCTCATCGTGATGGTGCCACTACTGCTGTTGTTTGGTGAGGTCACCCCCAAAACCATCGCCGTCAGCAACCCGATGCGTTATAGCTCGCGGATCGTGGCGGAGCCGATGAAGCTGTGGGTCAAACTCATCGTGCCGGTTATCTGGGTGGTGCGCGGCATCGCTGATCGCGTGACCACCATGATTGTTGGCGAAGCTAAGACTGCCGATAACATTCTCCAGGTTGATGAATTTCTCACCCTGGTGGAGCAGGTATCCAAGGAAGGGGTGCTCGATGCCACGGAACGCGCGCTGATTTACAACCTGCTTGATGCGGGAGAAACCGAAATCGTCGAGGTGATGACACCACGTACCCAGATGGCATTCATCAATATGGATATGCCGTTTACCGAGATCATCGAAAAGTTTATTTCCTATAAGCATCCCAGAGTACCGGTGTTCAAGACTCACCGGGATAATCTGGTGGGCTTTATCCACGCCGAAGATGTGTTGCGGCTGGTGCTGGATGATACTGACCTGTCCAGCATGACGATCAGCGAGTTGATGCACCCGCCGGTGGTGGTGCCGCTGACCAAAAAAGTCGACGAGATGTTTGATTTCTTTCAACAGCACCGGGTGCGTGCAGCTGCCTGTTTAAATGAATTTGGCGGTGTGGAAGGATTTATCACCATGCGCGGCGTGCTCAGTTATATCTTCGGTGATATCAGCGGTGGTACCGCCGCCACAGCAGGGTTGTATGCCGAGGAAGACAATAATATCTATGAAGTGCCGGGTGAAATGCGCTTGACCGACTTCGATGACCTGACCAATTTTGGCATCGAGGATCCGCGGATGACGACGGTGGGCGGCGTCGCCTTTCGTCATCTCGATCGTCTGCCCCAGGTCGGAGACCGGGTTGAGCTGGAAGACATATTAATTGAAATTCTGGAGATGGATGAACACCGCATTGCCCGGGTGCGGGTAGGCAAGGGGGTGGACCTCGACGAATTTATTCGCGCCGATGATGTGCATGTGACTGATCAGCAGGATCTGCGGGATCAGACGGTTGATCGGCCTGAAGTGGAAGATGCCCAGGAGAGCATTGATGAGTCCATGGAAATCATTCCAGAAGATGAAGCTGATCTGCTTGAGGATATCGCCGAACCACCCGGCAAAACGGGGACAGATGCATGAATATATTGTTGATATTGCTGCTGGTGCTGGTGCTGTTGTTACTGAAGGGTTTCTTTTCAGGTTCAGAAATTGCACTGGTGAACTGTGACAAGGTCAAGCTCAATGCCCGGGCCAACCAGGGTCACAAGGGTGCGCGTGAAGTATTGCGACTTTACAAGACCCCGGATGTGATGCTGGGCACCACCCTGGTAGGCACCAATATCGCTACGGTGGCGCTGACCACCCTGGCTTCCATTCTGTTTATTGAATTGTTTGGCGCCGGGGGAGAGTTTTATGCCTTTCTGGTATTTACTCCGCTGCTGCTGATATTGGGCGAGATTGTGCCCAAGAGTATTTACCAGCAGAAGTCGGATCAGATTGCGCCCATCGCGATATTTCCGCTGCGCATATTTTCGATGCTTTTCTATCCATTGGTATTTTTCTTCTCCCGTATCGCGCGGCTGCTGGCCAGGGCATTCGGTGGGGGTAAAACCGACCAGAATGTTTTTATGACCCGGGAGCAGATTCGCAGCGTGGTGGAGATGACCGAGCTTGCCTCTGAAGTGGATGCGTTTGATCGTAACCGTATCAAGCGGGTGATTCGCTTTGGTGAGACCACCGTGGGCGAAGCGATGATTCCCATCAGCGAGGTGACCGCCATCGATCACAATCGCGGCATCTTACGCGCCGTTGCCTCGGTCAGGCGTTACGGTTACAACCGGCTGCCGGTATTTGACGGCAACATCAGCAATATTATCGGCATCGTCACCCTCACGACCTGGGATCTGATGGACAAGACATTGCCGGAAAAGAATCTGCGTGACCTGATCGAACCGGCGCATTATGTATTGCAGTTCCAGACCATCGATCAGCTGCTGCCGGTGTTGCGCAAGCGCACTGATCATATGGCCATCGTGGTGGACGAGTTTGGTTCGGCTATCGGCATCATTACCATGGAGGATATCGTTGAGGAAGTGGTGGGTGATATTGACGTGGGTTATGACTTTGAGGAATATCTGCCGCGGCGCCGTCATATTTTCGAGAAGCTGGAGGAAGGAGTCTACCTGCTGGATTCCCGATTATCGGTGTCCGATGTCAATGACATTCTGGAGACCAATCTCAATACCAAGAACAGTCACACCATCGGTGGTCTGGTGATGGCGCAGCTGGGTCATATTCCGCAACAGGGAGAAGAGGTGATCGAGCAGGGCTATAAGTTTATTATTGAAGAAACCACAGAACGTGCAGTGGTGAAACTGCGCGTTGAGCAGGCTTTATAAACCTTATTATTTTTACTGTTGTCCGTGCTTGAACAGGAATTAAAACTCACTGCGCCCGATGAAGACACCCTTGACGCGGTGCTGGCCGCAGAGCTGATCACCAGCGCCTGTACAGACGAGACATTGATGCCTCCCAGGCGTTTCCTCGCCGTCTACTATGATACTGAAAGCGGTGTACTCGAGCGCGCCCGCTGTGCATTGCGCGTCCGCTGGGAAGGCGAAGGGTTTCGTGCGGCGTTCAAGCTGCCGGGTAACATCGTAGAGGGGTTGTCCCAGCGCGAGGAATATGAAGCCGATATAGATAGCTGGATTTCCCGGGCCGGGGAACTGCCCGAGGGATTGCTGAGAGAGAAAGTGGCAGAGCATATCAGGCTCGATCAACCACTGCAGGAGCGGGTAAGGGTGGATATGCAGCGGACCATTCGCTGGCTGCGGTATCAGCAAGCGGTGATCGAGCTGGTGGTGGATCAGGGCACGATTACCGGTTTAAACGGCGAAACCGAACTTTATGAAGTAGAGCTTGAATTGAAACAGGGCCCGTTGCAGGCCATTATTGAACTGGGCGAGCAGCTGGTATCGGCCTTCGAACTGATCCCTTCGACCCGCACCAAATATGAGATTGGTCTCTCGCTCTGAGCCGCGCCGATGATTCTGACCGCAGAAACCGGATTACTGGACCAGGCGCGATACATCGCTTCGCCCAATTGCGACCCGCGTCCGGACCCGGCGGATATCGACGCCCTGGTGATCCACGCCATCAGCCTGCCGCCGGACAGGTTTGGCGGCGAATATATTGAGCAGCTGTTTACCAATTGCCTCGATCCACAGGCACACCCTTATTTTGCCGAGATCTGCACGCTCAATGTGTCGGCGCATTTCCTGATCAGGCGTGACGGCACGCTGATTCAATTTGTCCCTACTCATATGCGCGCCTGGCACGCCGGAAGATCGGTGTTACACGGCAGGGAAGAGCTCAATGACTTCTCTGTGGGCATCGAACTGGAAGGCTGTGATTCCAGACCCTTTGCCTCGGCCCAGTATGAACAGCTGTCAGCGCTGGTGCAGGCGATCCGCGCAGCCTATCCGGCGATCAGCGAATCGCGCATTGTTGGACACAGCGATGTGGCCCCTGGCAGGAAGACCGACCCCGGCCCCTGTTTTGACTGGCACAGATTCCGCAAACTGATTGCCTCCACCTAAACCGCGGTCTTCAGCGTCTCCACACCGTCATTCGGCCTTTGAATGACATAAGATTTGTCTGATATATTCGTCATTTATGCATAAGCCATGCTTATTTAACGACCAGGAATAATTCGTCAGATTTATGGCCCTACATATCACCATGCGTCAGCTCCAGGTTTTTGAAGCCGTGGCGCGCCATTTGAGCTTTACCCGGGCCGCAGAAGAGCTGCACCTCACCCAACCGGCGGTTTCAATGCAGGTCAAGCAGCTCGAAGCCATGATCGAATTACCTTTATTCGAACAGATGGGCAAGAAAGTTCATCTGACCGAAGCCGGCAATGTCATGGTCATGCACAGTCGCACCATGATGTCTCATCTGCTTGATATTGAACGCGATATCAATGCGCTCAAAGGTATCGATGGCGGTCACCTGAAGATTTCGATTGCTTCCACCGTCAACTACTTTGCCAC
>Ga0055584_100007386_pt1 | contig 10776 bp, 8 predicted proteins | sample OSDHelmetaG_FD_58716 | JGI IMG/M metagenome (GOLD analysis project Ga0055584, IMG submission 58716) | Pelagic marine sediment microbial communities from the LTER site Helgoland, North Sea, for post-phytoplankton bloom and carbon turnover... | ecosystem: Environmental > Aquatic > Marine >...
CGTTCATTAAAGGGATTTGGTTGCGATGACATGGGGGCGGGGCTGCGTGCCGGTGGGGCGGTCGTGGCCTATTTGCGCGACAACCAACGCGGTGCGGTCGAACACATCAATCGCCTGCAGCGCAAGCGTCGCGAAGAGTATGCGCTGATCGATGCGACGGCCCAGCGCAACTTGGAGATTCTTGGCAACCAGCAGGACGGTAGCCGCGCGGGGTCGCTACTGGATGTCGTAGACCACAGCTGCACGCCGATGGGGGCCAGGCTCTTGCGCCAGTGGTTGATCCGCCCGCTAAAAAAGACGCTGGAGATAAGTCGTCGGCTCGATGCCGTCGAGGAATTACTCGGTCGGCGTGATATGCGGCGCGAAATACGCACTCTCTTGCAGGGCGTTGGTGATCTCGAGCGTCTGATGGCGCGCATCTGTTGCCAGCGCGCCAATGCGCGCGACTTAGCGGCTCTGGCTACGTCTTTAGAAAAGGTGCCGACTTTGCGCACTGGGCTCGGTGATGCTACCGCTGAACTACTGCGCGAGTTGCGCGACGGTGAGTTGCCGGATGTCGACGGACTGGTGAGCGATATTCGCACGAGCCTTGTCGATGAGCCACCGGCGCTGCTGACGGAGGGGGGATTGATCCGCGATGGTTATGACGAGCGGGTCGATGAGCTGCGCGAAATCAGTCGCGGTGGCAAGGATATCATTGCGCAGATCCAAACGCGCGAGCGCGAGCGCACGGGCATTGCCTCGCTGAAAATCGGCTTTAACCAGGTCTTCGGCTATTATATCGAAATTAGTAAAGTCAATGTGGCTAAGGCTCCAGAAGACTATCATCGCAAACAGACGTTGACGAATGCCGAGCGCTATATCACGCCCGAACTCAAGGAATACGAAGAGAAGGTGCTGGGTGCTGAGGACAAGTTAAAAGAGCTTGAGGGCAGTCTATTTTTGCAACTGCGCGACCGCGCCGCTCGTTGGACGCCACAGGTGCAAAAAATTGCGCGCGCACTGGCTTGCATAGATTTACTGGCGGCCTTTGCCGAATTGGCCGAATTGGAAGCCTATACGCGCCCACTCGTCGACGAGAGTGCGGTGCTCGATATTACAGAGGGGCGCCATCCCGTCGTCGAACACCAGTTGCGCGAGGGGCGCTTTGTGCCCAACGACGTGCATTTAGATGCTGATGCGGCGCAGGTGCTGCTGATTACAGGGCCCAATATGGCGGGTAAGAGCACGATTATTCGCCAGGTGGGGCTGATTGTCTTATTGGCGCAAGTTGGCTCTTTTGTGCCGGCCAAGGCCGCGCATATCGGCGTGGTTGACCGCATCTTTACGCGCGTGGGAGCTTCCGATAATCTGGTGGGCGGCGAGAGCACTTTTATGGTCGAGATGAATGAGGCGGCCAATATACTCAACAATGTCAGCAGCCGCAGTTTGATTCTTATGGACGAATTGGGGCGCGGCACCAGCACCTTTGATGGTTTGAGCATTGCTTGGTCTATTGTCGAGTATTTGCACCAGCGCGAAGACGCGCGCCCGCGCACGCTCTTTGCCACGCATTATCACGAGATGACGGAATTAGAGGATCGTCTATCTAGAGTTAAGAATTTTAATGTTGCCGTGCGCGAAGAGGGCGATCACGTCGTCTTTTTGCACCGCTTAGCTCCGGGGCCGGCCGACCGTTCGTATGGCATCAACGTTGCACAGATGGCGGGCATGCCGAGTGTCGTCGTCGCGCGCGCTAAGGAAATTCTGGCGCGTTTGGAAGAAGAGCAGATCGACGTCGACCAGATTCAGGGTGCGACGGGCAACGGCTCTATCCGTAATGGAGAACCAAAAAGCGGGGGGGAGAATGGGTTGGCGCGCGCAGAAAATGATGTGCTGACAGTTGCTGCCGATCCTGCTGATGGGGAGGGAAGCGCTGTTGCACCATCGCAACTCGATCTCTTCCCACGGGCTCTTGCACCGTTTGCCGATGAGCTCAAGCGCATGAATCTGAGTCAGGTGACGCCGCTACAGGCGCTGCTCAAACTCAATGAATGGCAGGAAAATTTGCGCCGTGAAGACTAGTTCGGTGCAGTTTATCGGTCGTCCGTAGTTCGCGTATAAAAAATGCTTTTGTTGCGGAGGACACCGAGTTCGGCGCAAGCCCGATCCTTTACAAAGTTCAGTTGAAGTGCTAAGTCTAGTGCACGATCCCTCAAGAGGAGTGCCAATATGATAAAGTTTCCCAAGTCTCTCGCTGTTATCGTCATAGGTGTGTTGTTCGTGCTGGCCGTGGGCGCGCGTTTTTACAAAAGTGTACCGGCCGGTCATGTGGCGGTCGCGACGCTCTTTGGCGAGGCGCGCCCCGAGCCCTTTAGCGCCGGTCTACATATACCCGTCAACCCGCTCTACGATTGGCATCTCTACGACGTGCGGCAGAAGACACACGCCGAGCAGGCCAATGTGCCGAGCCAGGACCAGTTGCAGACCAAGATCGACGTTAGCGTGCAGTATCGGTTAGTGGCTTCGGAGGCTCCGCGAATTCTCAAGGAAACGGGCTCGATCGCCGACGTGACCAAAGTGCATATCGTGCCGAAGCTACGTTCGCTAATCCGCGAACAGGGCAAGGCGATCAAGCGCGCCGAGGACTTCTTTCTCGAAGAGACCCAGCACAATTTGCAGACGGCATTGCTCGAAGGCTTGAAAGACAATCTGGCGACGAAGGGCGTAGAGGTAGAAGCCGTGCTCATTCGCGATATTTCGTTGCCCCCCTTTATCACCAAGGCCATCGAGAGCAAGAAGGAGCGCGAACAAGAGGTCGAGAAACAGAAGGCCGAATTAGAGCGCTTTCGCACCGAGCAGCAGCAGAAGATCGCCCAAGCTGAGGCCGAACAAGAAGCGGCCGAGGCCGAGGCGGCCATGCGCCGCGTTCTCGCCGATGCGCAGGCCTACGAGATAGAACGCATCACCAAGGCGATCGGCAAGAATCCCAATTACGTCAAGCTGCAGGCCCTAGATGCGCTAAAGGCCATTTCGAAGGATCCGGCTGCCAAGGTTTATTTTATAAACGGCGACAGTCCGTCACCACTGCCTCTGATGCATTTGGGTGAGAACAAATAAAGGATTTATTACCCAAGGCCGATATCGTATAGGGGAAACAAAAAAGAGCGGATTATGTCACCATCTACTGACCGTTTTACTCGCTTGGAAAAAATTGCCGTCTTTCTCATCGTTATGGGAGAGGAACGGGCGCGAGAGATACTGGCGGATATGGATCTGCCTACCATTGAACAGATAAACGATGCGATCGGCGATTTGGGCGAGATCACGCCTAAGGAAAAAGCTTCGGTCATGATCGAATTTGGCGACTTCTTTTATAAGAACAAACCACTCGCGTCCAAATTGCACGCCGAGCCACTGCCCAAGCCACAAAAAAAACCAGGTGCCAAGGCCGATGAGCAGAGCGCAGTGCCCCCTTCTCTGCCGGCGAAAAAACTGACCAAAACTAAGTCGGTGGCTCAGCAATCGGCTGAAGAAAAAACGGCTACTGAAGCGCTCGAGAAGCTCAAACAGCAGGCGGACAAAATCGATTGGAGCAAGGCCGGTTACGATTTTGGTGACGGCTTTAAGGGCTTGGATGATCGGCGGCGTTGAAGCCTATATTTCTTTCCCGCGCGCTAAGAGTCCGACTTCTTGTGCGCGCTCAAATACGGCGCGGCTGATGATGCCAAATGCCCCGACTGCGAGTATGAGTTGTCCCAATAGATAAGCGGTATTCACATTGGTCCTCCTGTTATAGTGAATTGCCCTGGGAGTAGCAAAGCCCGCGCCAGATTGTTGTAAATCCTCCAAGTTGTTTAAATTCAGTAGGTAATCCATTTTCAAGCAGCGCATTGTCGCGTCTGTAGCGGAATATTTCTCCGCCTGTTATTACCTCCTTTTCCGGGTTGGGATATGGACGAGCAAGAACGAGACATTATATGGGGACGCCATCCAGTGCTCGAAGCACTGCGCGCAGGGCGTTCGGTGCAGCGGATACTCTTGGCCGACGGTGGCCGCGGCGAGGTCGTAGACGAGATTTTTGAATTGGCTCGGCAGAGCAAAATCCCCTACGATGTGCGCGAGCGCTCTGCCTTAGACCGCATCGCAGGTTCGCGTCACCAAGGGGTTATTGCCTACATGGCCGCGCGCGCTTATGCCGACTACGAAGCGCTACTCGGAGAGTTGGATCCGCAGCGCGCCTTTCTCGTTTTCCTCGACCAGATCCAAGACCCGCACAATCTTGGCGCGATTATTCGTAGCGCCCATGCCGCCGGAGCCGATGCGGTCGTATTACCGCGGCGCGGCGCCTGCGGTTTGACGGCCACTGCCGTAAAAGTCGCAGCGGGAGCTGCCGAACATCTGCCCGTATGCCAGGTCGACAATATTCAGAAGGCCCTGCAGAAGGCGAGTGCGGCCGGGCTGTGGATCGCGGGGCTCGATGCGGCCGGTGATACGGATATGGGCAGCGTAGACTATAACCGCGCCTGCGCACTGGTCGTTGGCAGCGAGGGCAAGGGCCTGCGGCGCATGGTCGCCGAGCGCTGCGATTTCCTCGTGTCGATCCCGATGGCGCGCGGGGAAGTGGGCTCGTTTAATGCATCCGTTGCCGCCGGGATTGCCCTCTACGAAGTGTTTCGCCAGCGGCGCGCATGAGGCACTGTTTGTCGCTCTTGTTGCTACTGGTCTCCACCGCCTGGGCACAGGGGGATTTACAGGAGGCGCGTGCGCTATTAGAGGCGGCGAAGAAGTCAGACGGCAAGAAGGGTTTTGAATACAAGGCCGACTATATGTACTATTTTGAGCAAGGCGATTCTATCGTGCTGCGCGGTGCGGCTACGGTGTTGCACAAAGAGGCGGTGCTCGAAGCGGCCGAGATGGTCTATTATCGCTCGCGGGACTTGGTCGAGGCGCGTGCCATGCGCGATAGTAGTGGTGCCGTGCTGGGGCAGCCGGTGCTCAAGCGCGACGACGAGACGCTGCGCGGCGAGCGCATTCTATACGATTTGGAAAGCGGACGCGGTGCTATCTATGCCGGTCGCATTCATCGCGACAAGGGCTATTACGCAGGTCGGGCCATCCAGACGCGCTCGGCCGCCGAGTTTCACGTGCACGAAGGGTCCTATACGACCTGTGACCAGCCGTCGCCGCACTTCGATTTTTACAGCCCGCGCATCAAGGTCCTCGTCGATGATTTAGCTATTGCGCGCCCGGTTTATTTCCGCATTAAAGAGCGGCGTTTGTTCTGGATCCCCTTCTATGTTTTTTCTTTAGGCGAAAATCGCCGCTCGGGCATTTTAACGCCGGGCTATGGGCGTCGCCCTCTGAGCTTTGGCAGTGCTGTCAGCGAGTGGGAAGTGCGCGACCTCGGCTATTATATTGCCCCCAACGACTATTGGGATGCGACGGCGTTGGTCGACTTGCGCCAGCGTTCGGGGTGGCTGGGTCGGTTCAAACTCAACTATGCTTTGCGCTATCGGTTTAACGGCCGCGTAGACGCGCGCCTGGAGAACCGTCAGAGTGGCTCGACGGCGCAGCGCAACTGGCGCATAAACCTAAATCACAGTCAGCAACTGGGCGCAGAGGCCAATATCCGCGCCTCCGGCACATTTCAGAGCAACAAGAGTTTTGGTCTCGACAACAGCTCGAGTCTCGACGAGCGACTCAACCGCACGCTGCGCTCAAATATCAGCTATAGCCGTCGCTTTCGCGCCTCGGGTAATAGCCTTTCGCTCAATGCCAGTCAGACCAAAAATCTAGACGCGGAGACCTACGACACGGTGCTGCCGGAAATCAGCTTTCGCAAAGGGCGCAAGCCGGTCTGGGGCAGAGAGAACAAACGGGGAACAGACACGCCCTGGTACGGGCGCATCTACTACGACGGCAGTGCCCGCCTGCGCAATAGTGAGCGCGGTAGCAGTCGCGATACGACGGAGACGACGAGTGCCGATTTGGGACTGCGCGTTACGGCTCAGTATCGCCCCTTTAGTTGGGTCAATATTAATCCCTCATTAGACGAGAGTTGGCGCGACGGCAATTTGCGCAGTGGCCGGATGGAGGGCACGCGCCGTGATCGTTTTAGCACGCGCGTGGGGTTTAGCCAAACACTCTACGGACTGTTTCAGCCACATGTCGGGCCTTTGACTGCGTTGCGCCACGTATTCAAACCCGCTTTGAATCTCAACTACCAGGCGGTGCGGCAGAATCGGGGGGGCTTTTTGGGAGCGGGGGGAAAGAGCGATGCATGGGAGCAGACGCGCCGTCTCGATATGCGTCTAGACAATACGCTATGGGCCAAAGTGCAGCGCGGCGAAGAAGAGCATAAAGTGCGTCTCGTGCAGTTTAATTTTTCGACGGCCTATGACTTAGAAAAAGAAGAGCGCCCGCTCTCGGACCTCGTTACTAGCGTCAGCGTCGAAGCCGGTCGCTATGTCAACTCGCGCTTGAGCATGCGCTCTGAGTGGTATGATGAAACAGATCGCCTTGACTTGCAGTCACCGCGCCAGTTCGAGGTGCGCACTTCGCTGGATTTTTCTCAGCGCGGTGGAGCCAACGAACGCAGTGGCCAGCGCCGCGCCGCATTGAACGGGGATTTGGGGGGAGCGTCTTACGGGGCGAGTGATTATGGTTTCGAAAGCGGCCTCAACGGCGATATTGGCGAGCGTTCGCGTCGCCGGCGCTTACAGCTGAGCCACTATTATTCGCGCACGCGCTCAAATTCCTCGACGAATAAGCGTTCTTGGCTGCGCTTGGGGACGGGGTTTGGCTTGGGGCCGAAGTGGAATGTTGATTATTCTATCAACTACAGTTTGCGCGCCCCCGGTGTTGCACTCTTAGACACGCAGCGAGTCACGTCGGAATTATTTTCGCTACAGCGTCGTTTCCACGATTGGACGGCGACGCTCAATATAGAGCCCAGCCGTTTCCACGAGAATCGCGCGTTCTATTTTAAGGTGCAGTTTAACGATATCCCTCAGATCAAACTAGAGCGCGGTGACGCTCGGTTTTGAAAGGCGTTTGCCAAAGGTGTAATGCGCACGTAAATTGCTATACTTTCAATTGGTTAATCGAAAAGTATGAGAGTGTTGGTGCAGCGCGTCAGCCACAGTAGTGTACGCGTTGGCGGGCGCGTGGTCGGCCAGATTGAACAAGGCCTATTATTATTGATTGGTATTCATCGCGACGACGACGAAAAGGCGCTGCGTTTCTGTGCCGAAAAGTGCGCTCATTTACGCGTTTTTGCCGATGGGGAAGGCAAAATGAATCGCTCGTTGCTAGACGTGGGCGGTGCGGCGCTCGCCATTTCGCAGTTTACGCTCTACGGAGACTGCCGCAAGGGGCGGCGGCCCGGTTTTGATTCGGCGGCCCGGCCCGATGCTGCGAGTGTGCTTTACGCCCGTTTTATCGAATTGCTGAAAGAGCAGGGGCTTGCGGTGGAGTGCGGGGTTTTTGGTGCCGATATGCAGGTGGAAATACACAACGATGGCCCCGTAACACTTATGGTGGAATCGCCCCTATGACGCGTCTTGTTTTGGCTTCGGCTTCGCCGCGTCGCGCCGAGTTGATGCGGCAAATTGGGCTGCCATTTACCGTATTGCCGAGTGCGTATGAAGAGCCATCGCCAGAGGGATGGGCGCCGGAGAATTATGTCGTCGACTTGGCGCTCAACAAAGCGCGTAGCGTACAGCGCGTGCTCGCCGAGGGCTCTGAGGACGATGATGCGATTATAATTGGTGCCGATACCGTCGTCTGTACCAAGGCCGAGATATTGGGCAAGCCCGCTAATGCTGTCGAGGCTGCGCAGATGCTGAGAGGGCTCAGCGGCTACAAGCACCAGGTTTATACGGGCCTGGCATTGGTTGCGGTCGGGGGACGCGAGTGCAGCGGTTACGAAAGGACAGAGGTCGAGATGGGCGAACTTTCCGAGGCCGATATTGCCGCTTATGTAGCCAGTGGCGAGCCGCTGGACAAAGCGGGGTCCTATGGGATACAGGGGAGTGCCGGTCGTTTTATTGAATCCGTCGAAGGTTGTTATTATAATGTGGTAGGGTTGCCGCTAGCGCGGCTCTGTGCCCTGCTAAACGAAATGGGTTACGGCGTAACAGCCGCTATAGCCGCCAACGAAATGCAAGCGCAAAATGAGTGAGAGCGAAAGGGAAAGCATTCCCCAACAGCTGCGTGCTGCCCGCCGCACTAAAGGGGTGGAGTTAGAGGATGCATATCGTAGCACCGGCGTCAGTTTACCGGTGTTACAAGGTTTAGAAGCGGGTAAATACGATGTAGTTGAACCGGTTTTTGCGCGCATGGCCTTCGGCGCTTATGTCGACTATTTGGGCTTGGACAAGGAAGCGCTATTCGCGCAATTCGATGCCGAACAAGGAACGAGCTTGCATCGCGTGCAAGCCGTCGAACCTTCTCCTGCGCCGCCTGCAAGCTCGGGAACTGGTCCTGCATTTGATTTCGGCGTTTTACGCATGATCGGGTTAGCGGCTGGTGCGCTCGTCATATTGTTAATTGCCATTTCACTCTTAGACGGCAGTGATACGCCGAGTGCACAGGAACCGATTGCCCGCGAAGCCACAGATGGGCCTGTTGCAAAACGACGCGAACAGCTCGTTGACGAATCGGTTCCCGCCGTTGATCGCTCTCAGGTGGACACTCCCCCTCTCATTGCTGTAGACCCGATGCCCGAGATACCAGAAAAACTGGAGGAAGTTGCTGCCGAAAATATGGAGGCTGCACGCCGCACGTCCACTGTAGATGGGAATGAGACTGATCACAGCGAAGATACGGGAGCAGCCATTGCTGTTGTAGGTGATGCCGGAGAAGCGGGTGAAGTTGCTACAATAAGTGTCTCCGAAGAAGTCGCCGCTCTCCCTAGCGCAGACGAGAGTCTATTGCAAACAGAGGCTGCTGTGATACCAAGCGACGAGGTGCAGGTCGCCGCTTCCATTAACGAGGCGGCAGCGGCGGTGAGCGCGCTGAATGATGCGGGTGCAGAAGAAATCGAATCCGTGGTGGCCGCCGGTGTAATAAGAGCAGCTGATAGTGCTGATGTAGGAGAGTCCGAGTCCGCTGCATCTGTAGATGAAGAGGAAGTGGAAAACACCGATGTTGTCTCTGCCGCAGCAAGGGCGAGAGAAAGTGGATTGATGCTGCTCGAAGTCGAGGCTGTCGACTCGACCTGGGTGCAGATAAACTGGGACGAATCGGGCTACTTCCAAGGCATCGTGCCGCGCGGTGAGAGGCGCAGTTGGCAGGCCAAAAGTTTTTTCCGCGTACACTCGGGGCGCGCCCACGGGCTGCGCTATACCTTTCAGGGGAAACTGCTGGGCGCCGGTGCGTTCGGTGAAGCTACGAAGGTGCTGCGTTTCTTAGCTACTGCTGAGGGGGTGAATTTGCTGGATGCGGATCTAAAACCGTTGGAAACTGCCGCTCAACCATGAGTCGCTGTTACGTGGAGGTTGCTCTGCCGCCGCCGTTGGCGCGGCAGTTCACGTATGGCCTACCCGCAGACTTAGCCGATGAAATTCGGCCCGGTGCGCTGGTATTAGTGCCGGTCTCACAGCGCTTGTTGACAGGCGTCGTCATCGGCGTTGATATCCCCTTAAACCCCACGCTCAAACCGGGACAAATTCGCGATATTGTCCAGTTACTCGACGACTCATTACTCAGTGAAGAAATCGTCGGTTTATGTCATTGGCTAGCCGATTATTATCTCGCCCCGCTGGGCAGCGCGCTGATGGCGGCGCTGCCGCCGGGCGTGCGTCTGAGCTCCAAGCGTTTGGTTTCTTTGGGCGCAGCGGTGCGCGTTGAGGAGGGGCAAATACTAGTCGGTGATTCCGAGCTTGGGAGCGTGCGCGATGAAGAAAAGCCCATACTGGATCAACTGGCGAGCCATGGGCCACTCAAGGTCACCACGCTACAGAGCCGCCTCGGTCGGCGCGGTCTAGAGAAATACCTGACGTCCTTGCGTCGCCGGGGCCTGATTGAAATAGAACCGCTTTTAGACGACAAGCGCACGCGCTCGTTGAGCGAAATACACCTGCATATAACCGACCGTGCAGCGGCCGAGGCTATTTTACCTGCGTTGGACAAACGCGCGCGCCGCCAAGCCGATTGCCTGCGTTATTTGCTGGGGCATGAGTCGGTTTCGCGCACGTCGCTAACGCAAGCTGGGTTTAGCCCTGCCGTGCTCAAGGGATTAGAAGGGCGCGGCCTGATCGATCGGGTTGAACGCGAAGTCTTGCGCGACCCGTTGGCGCATATCGAAGTGAGTCCCGCAGTCGAAATGGCGCTGACCGACGATCAAGAAGAGGTCGTTAAGGCATTGGCTGCGGCGCTCGATGCACGTGCGTTTTATCCGGCGCTGCTGCACGGCGTTACGGGGTCTGGTAAAACGCTGGTCTATATCCGGTTGGTGCAGCGCGCGCTAGAACAGGGGCGCAGCGCCGTAATTCTGGTGCCTGAGATCGCCCTGGCTTGGCAGATGGTGCGTCGTTTTAAACAGTATTTTGGCGACGATGTCGCCGTGTTGCACAGCCAGTTATCCGCCGGCGAGCGCTACGACACGTGGAAGCGTTTGCGCCGCGGCCAGCAGCGCGTCGTAATTGGCGCGCGCTCGGCTGTTTTGGCACCGCTGCCCGATCTGGGACTGATTGTAGTCGACGAGGAACACGATACTTCGTATAAACAGGAAGATTTAGAAAGCACCTACCCGCTGAGCTATAGTGCGCGCGACCTGGCCCTGATGCGCGG
>Ga0055584_100007388_pt1 | contig 10773 bp, 9 predicted proteins | sample OSDHelmetaG_FD_58716 | JGI IMG/M metagenome (GOLD analysis project Ga0055584, IMG submission 58716) | Pelagic marine sediment microbial communities from the LTER site Helgoland, North Sea, for post-phytoplankton bloom and carbon turnover... | ecosystem: Environmental > Aquatic > Marine >...
GGAGCCGGACGTGGGCGACGCCAACTTTGTCCTCCTCGCGGCGGCCGCGCTCGTCCTCGCGGCCTTCCTCCCGCTCATCCGGCGGGTGGGCCGGAGGACCGTGGGCGAGGTGCCGACGCCGGATCGCGCGCCGGACCTGCTCGAGCGGATCGCCGCGCTGGACCCCGCGGGGGAGCCCGAGGTCGCCATGGGGGCCCTCGCCCCGCTGCTGCGCCGCGCGGTGGACGAGGTGCGGGGAGAGGACAGGGGGAGCCTGACGGACAGCGAGTGGGCGGCCTCCCTCGAGGGGGCGCCGGGGGTCAAGCCCGAGCAGAGCGCCGCCCTCGCGTCGTTGATGGAGGAGTTGAGCGTGGTCCGTTACGGCGGGGCCCAGCCGAGCTCGTTCGCGGCGCGGGAGGCCGTGGACCGCGCGGCGGCCCAGGTCCGTGACCTGCGCGGCGGCGACCCACGAACCGACGGGGGGCGGGCATGATGATCGCCCTCGCGCTGCAGGAGGTCACCCGGAGCACGGCGACCGGACGCCTCGAGGTCGGCGGGATCACCTTCGCCGACCCCTGGTTCCTCGCCGTCATTCCGGTGGCGGCGCTGCTGCTTTGGAGGGGCCGCGAGGGGCGCCGTCAGGCGGGCGCCCACGTGCCGAGCATCGGCCCCGCCGCTGCGGGCACCCGCTCCAGCCTCGCATGGCTCCCCGCCGCGCTCCGGATCACGGCGGTCTCGCTGCTGGCCGTTGCGTTGAGCCGCCCCCTCGAGGGGAGGGTGTCCTCCGCTCGCGAGACAGAGGGCATCGACATCGCGCTCTTGCTCGACCGCTCGAGCTCGATGGATCAGCGCGCCCGCCCCGGGGCGCCGCGCCGCTTCGACATCGTCACCGAGGTCATCGCCGACTTCGCCCGGCGCCGGATGACAGACGAGGAGGGGGCGCGGGACAGCGTCGGGCTCTTCGGCTTCGCGGGCTTCGCCGACCTGCTCGTTCCCTTCACGTTGGATGTGGGCGCGCTCTCGGCCGTCCTCGAAGAGACCGACATCGAGACCGAGCAGCGCCTCGACGGCACGTCGATCGGCAGCGCCCTGGCCCAGGCCTGCGAGGTCCTGAGCCAGAGCGATGCGCGCTCCCGGGTCGTCGTGCTACTCACCGACGGTGAGGAGACCATCCACGTGATCGAGCCCATGGAGGCCGCCGAGGTGGCCTCCGAGCTGGGCATCCGCGTCTACACGGTCTACGCGGGGCCGCGCGTCAAGGTGGTTCAGAGGCCGTTCGAGAGCGCGCGCCGCGTCCGCACGGATGTGGGGGACCTGCCGAGGATCGCGGAGCTGACCGGCGGGCTCTTCTTCCACGCCGAGAATCGGGAGGAGCTCGAGGCGGCCTACGCCGCCGTCGAGGAGCTCGAGCGGACCCCCCGGTCCGAGGAGCGCTTCGCCGAACGCTACGACCTGTACCCGCTCCTGCTCGGGCCTGCGCTCGCCCTGCTCCTGCTGGCCTCGTTCACCGGCGCGACCGTGGCCCGGAGGGTGCCGTGATGGGCGTCGATCTCCTGCGGCCGGGCCTGGCCGCGGCGCTCGTGGCGGCGCTCGTTCCCCTGCTGCTCTGCCTCTGGGAGCTACCGCGTCGGATGCGCGCGCTTCAGCTGGTGGCGGAGCCCCGGCACCTGCGCCGTGTGTTCCCCGGCCTCGCCGGGGCGGGCGGCGACGCGCTCGGATGGATCCGCCGGCGAGCCTGGTCGCGCGCGGGCCTCGTGGCCGCCGGGATGTCGCTGGTGGGGCTGGCGTGGATGGGGCCCGTACGAGGCTTCGCGCTGGTCCCCGTCGAGGAGCGCCGCATCGACGTGGTGGTGGCGCTCGACACCTCTCGCTCCATGCTCGTCGAGGACGTGGAGCCCAACCGACTGGAGCGGGCGAAGGTGGAGATCAGCGCGTTGCTGGACGCCATGACGGGGGAGCGAGTCTCGCTGGTGGCGTTCGCGGGCGGCGCGCGCGACGTCGCGCCCCTGACCGCTGACCTGAACACCGTCCGCTACTTCCTCGAGAGGCTTTCGCCGGAGGACAACCGCCGCGGCGGCACGGACCTCGGCGCCGCCCTGAACCTCGCCCTGGAGCGCTTCGACGGCAGCGGCGGCTCCAGCGAGGCGATCATCCTGGTCACCGATGGGGAGGACCTGACCGGGGAGGGGCTCGCGGCGGCCGAGGCCGCGCGGGACCGCGGCGTCCGTGTGCACGTCCTCGGCATGGGGACCGCCGGGGGCGGCAAGGTCCCTGACGGGGAGGGCGGCTTCGTGGTGGACCCCGACGCCGCCGCGGCGAGGGCCGAGGTGGTGTCGCAGCTGCGATCGGAGAGCCTGCGGGCCATCGCCGACGCCACGGGGGGGATCTACCTGGAGGCCAAGGGCCGAGTGCTCCCGCTCGAGGAGCTCCACCGGCGGGCCATCTCGACGATGGAGGGCCGGGACATCGTGGACGGCAAGGAGCGAGTCCCCAGGGATCGCTTCCAATGGCCCCTGGTCCTGGCGCTCCTGATCCTCATGGTCGAGGGGGCCGCGCTCGACAGCCGGCGGGTCCGGGTCCCGGCCTCGACCTCACCCACCGAAGAACCCGCGGTCGGCGCCGCCTCCACCGGGGAAGCTACCTCATGAAGATCCGTCATCGAATTCCGATCTGGGCGCGCTGGACCGCGGCGCCGCTGCTCGTCTGTGCCTCGTCGCTGGCTGGCTGCGGGGAGAGTGGGGAGGGCGACGACCTCGAGCCCTGGCGGGGGACGCTCACCGAGGGCCTCGCGGCCATCGAGGCCCTCGCGATGGAACAGCGGTTCGACGAGGCCCTCGAGGTCGCGGACCGCATGGACCGCGCGGGCTCCATGGCGGGCCTGCGCTCCCGCGCCGCCGAGATCACCGGCGGCGCCTCCGAGAAGCTGATGGGGCCCCTCGATCGGAGCCTCGCCGCCCTGGGTCTCCCTGTGCTCACCACGCCCCAGCGTGGAGAGATCGAGTACGCCCGGGCGGTCGCGCTCCTCGGGTCGGCCGCCGGGGCCACGGATGACCCCGCGGGCGCCACCGGCGGCTCGGGCGATGAATCCGACGCGCCGGAGGATGCCGCCGGGCGCCTCGAGCGCGCGGTGCGCGCCTTCGAGCGAGCGCGGGCTGGCGGCGGCGCCGCCAGCCTGGACGCGGTCTACGACCTGGGGACCCTCGACCTCGAGATCGCCGAGTCGATCCGGGCCACCATCCCCGAGATCAGCGGCGGGCCTCCGCCGCCGCCCCCTTCCGACAAGGACGAAGCCGGGGGGAAGGACGACCGGGACCCGCTGGAGCTGGCGCGGGCGGCGTACATGGCCGGGAGAGAGGACCTGGTGGAGCGGCTCCGCATGGGCGGCGGGGACGACGCCCGGGCCAACGTCGAGCTCGTGATCCGCCGGCTCCGCGAGCTGGACGAGCTCGAGCGTCAGCGAGAGGAGCAACAGGAGCAGCAGGACCAGGACGAGGGCGACCCCTCCGAGGACTCCGAGGATAGCGAGGGCTCGGAGGACCAGGAGCAGGAGCCGTCCGAGTCCGAGGAGCAGGAGGGTGATGACGAGTCCGAGAGCGAGCAGCCGTCCGAGGACCAGCCCGAAGAGCCCGGCGAGGAGCAGGGCGAGGACCCCGAGGAGGAGTCCGCCGAGGAGCCGGAGGATGAGGAGGAGAGCGGAGAGGAGCCCGAAGAGGAGCCGGCCGAGGAGCAGGCTGCCGAGGCGGAGGAGCTCATGACCGAGGAGGAGCGCAGCCGGATCCTCGACCTCAATCGCAGGTATCAGGAGAGCGGCGAGGAGCTTCGTCGCATCGTGCGCAAGGGGCGCAAGGTGCCCGCACGGAGGGATTGGTGATGATTCGTTGGATCTTGATCAACTTGTTGATCGTCGCCACGGTCGCGCCGCTGCGCGCGGCGCAGACGGCGTCCGAGGGGCTGCAGGTCACGCTGTCCAGCGCCCTCGTCAAGTTCGGCGAACCCGTGGGGATCATCATCCGGGTCGAGGGAGACCGGCGGGTTCGATTCGGGCCCCTGCCCAAGGTGAGCGGGCTGAGCTTCTCGAAGGTCACCCAAACCAGTCGACAGCAGTCGGTCAATTACGACACCCGAGGGCGACCGGTGGTGGAGCAGATGACGACGTTTGAGGTCCGACTCCAGCCCGACGGCGTCGGCGATTACTCGATCCCGCCGCTCTCGATCGAGCTGGACGGGCAGCTCGTGAAGGCGCCCTCCGAGGCGATGTCCCTGGAGGTGGTCCAGGACATCTCCGCGAGCCAGCTCCTGCTCTTCGAGCGGGAGGACCTGCCGGCGACGGTCTACGAGGGGCAGCCGTACACCCTTGAGCTCCGCTTCGGCTGGGACGTGACCCGCAAGCTCGCCGACGCCGAGCTGCAGCTCCCCTGGTGGGAGCGGCAGGAGGGGGTGATCGAGGTCACTTCCCCGGTCTCCCAGACCGGCACCTACGAGATCCCGATCCGGCCGGGCCGCCGGGCCGCCGCCATCGAGAAGCTCCCGCCCGTGGAGCGGGAGGGGCGGCGCTTCGACGTGTACCGGCTCCGCCGGCGCTTCGTGGCGACCCGGCCGGGCACGGTCGAATTCGGCCGGTCGCTCTTCAAGTTCTCCGAGCGCGTCGGGCGTGGCGGCGTCTTCTCCCGCGGGGCCTCCCGTGACTTCTACGCCCCGATTGACCCCTTCGAGATCGAGGTGCTCCCGGTCCCGGAGGAGGGGCGGCCCTTGGAGTGGAGCGGCGCGGTGGGGGAGATCGAGGCCACGCGGAGCGTTCCGCGACGGGACATCGACCTCGGCGACGCGATCGAGCTGGAGGTGCGCTGGTTCGGGGAGGGGAACCTGGAGTTCTTCGATCCGCCCGACCTGTCGCGGCTGCCGGCCTTCGACCAGTTCCGGGTGCTCGGGGTCGAGGACCGCAAGTCCCCGGACGAGCGCGTCGTCACCTACGACCTGGTCCCCCTCTCCTCGGATGTGGACGAGGTCCCGGGGGTGCCGCTCTCGATCTTCGACACGGGCTTGAGCCGCTTCACCACGACGTCGACGGAGCCGCTGGAGATCCGGGTCACGGCGACCGCCGGCGCAGACGCCGACCCCTTCGGGCCCGAGGAGGCGGCGGAGCCGCCCCTGGTGATGCGTGACATTCAGCCTCGCGAGGCGAGCGCCGGGGACGGGCCCAGGTCGGGACCAGGCCCGCTGCTCGGCGGGCTCCTCCTCGCCGTCGGGATCGCGGGCTGGGCGACGCTCCGCGCCGCGGTGCGCCGCCGGGGGGACCCCGCCGGGGTTCGCGCGCGACAGCGCCGAGGGGCGCTCGGGGCGCTGCGCCGTGAGCTCCGTGCTGCCGGGGGTCCGGAGGACGCGGCGGCGGCGCTGGAGCGCTTCCTCGCGCGCCGCAGCGGGAGCTCGCCCGAGTCCTGGATCGGCCGGTCGAGCCTCGCTGAAGCGGGGAGAGCCTCGGCCGAGCTCGAGCGGCGCTTCGCGGCGCTTCGAGGGGAGCTGGACCGCGCGCTCTTCAGCGGAGAAGGTCCGCAGCACGCGGGCTCAGAGGGAGTCCTCGCGTTCGCGCAGGAAGCGGTGAAGGAGGGGCTCTGATGGGACGACACCTCACAAGGCAAAGGGGCGCCGCCGGTGGAGGGCTGGTCGCTGCGGCGCTGCTTGTTGCATCGCTCCTGCTGGCGTCGCCGCTGGTAGCCCAGGACCTCTCGGGTCCCTCGGCAGCGGCCCCTGAGCCCGTCGAGATCGGCGCGGACCGGGGCAGCATGCTCTGGCGCAGCGGAGACCGGGACGGCGCGGTCGCCGCCTGGGCCGCGGCGCTCGAACAGGCACGGGCCGACGGCGCCGAACCCGCCGAGCGAGCTCGGCTGGCCTACAACCTCGGCGTCTCCGAGGCGGCTCGGGGCGAGCCCATGCGCGCGGTCGCGTGGTTCGAGGCAGCGCTTCGGTCCTCACCGCGCATGGGGGACGCGCGCTTCAACCTCGGCCTCGCCCGAGCGGACGCGGGGCTCGGGCCCCGGTCCGGTGACGGCCTGGTGGAGACCCTCGAGGCGATCGCGAGGACGACGACCCCCGCAGAGGCGGAGTGGCTCGCGGTCCTCGCCGCCCTCCTCTTCGCGGGCGTCGGGCTCCTCGAGGCCCTCCGGGGTGGGCGCTGGCCGACACGGCTGCTGCTCGCCGCGGCGCTGGTGCAGCCGTTCCTGTTCGCGCCCCTGGCGCTTCACCTCTTGGAGCGAGGCTCGGAGCCCTTCATGGTCATCGACCCTGCTGGGGTCAAGCTCCGGGCGGCACCGGAGGACGGGGCCGAGCGTGTGGGCGCGCTGCCGGCGGGCTCCGTCGTGAGCTACCTGGACGAGCTCCCGGGCTGGACCAAGGTCCGGGTGGGGGACGAGGCCCGCTGGGTGCCCTCCGGGGCGCTCTTCGGCCTTCGCCTGTGACGCGGGGCCTGCGGCTCCGATAACCTGCCGAGGCAGCGAGCCCCTGGCCCCCGGCACACTCCCCATGAGTACGATCCAGTCCACGACCCCTCCCCGGCGGCGACGCCTGCTGCTGGCGGCGTTGCTCGCGGCCGGAGGCGCCGCGTCCTGCGGCGACGAGCGGTCGGAGATCGAGCGCGCCCGCGCCGGCGAGGCGGAGGTCACAGGCCAGGGGGTCCTCGTCATCGTGGTGGACGGCCTCCGATGGGACCACACCTCGCTCGCGGGTTACGATCGGGACACGACGCCGTCTCTCCGGAAGTTCGCGAAGGAGAGCGTCGTCTTTGAGAACGCCTGGGGGGTGACCCCGTCGATGGTCGGAGCTCACGTGGCCATCCTCGCGGGGGACGACCCAGGAATGGCCATCCCCCCGCCTCCGCAAGGGGCCAGCGAGTTCCCGGCCCGCGATATCGGGGCGGACGAGGAGGATCGCTGGTTCCTCCCGGAGGAGCTACACCTGCTCGGCCGCCACTTCCTCGGGCTCGGCTGGAGCACCGCAGCCTTCGTGGATCACGAGGACATCAAGGAGCTCCGCGGCTTCGACCGGGGCTTCCGCGAATTCGTCGAGCACCGTGGGGAGCCGGGGGATCGGGTCCGCGAGGAGGGGGCCTTCGGCGTCGGGAAGCGCTTCATCCAGTGGGTCAACGGTCGCGCGCTCGATGAGGACTGGTTCGCCTACCTCCAGATGAACGACCTCGAGCGCAGCTGGAGGGTCAACAGGGACAGGGACAAGATCGAGATCCGTGGGGTGGAGGATGCGGTCAAGGACTGGCGTGTTCGTCCGGAGCTCTCCTACGTCCCTCCGCTCGGACTCGTGGAGCGCGCGTTCCACACCCTCCCCCCGTCTCGCGCCAACCGGGCCCGCTCGGTGACCATGGCGGAGTACGAGCTTCGCTACGACCACGGCATCTGCGCGGTGGACGCCAGCGTGGCGCGGATCCTGGCCTCGGTGGAGGACTTCGGCCGGAAGGACAACATCACCGTCGTGATCCTGGGGAGCTTCGGGACCTCGCTCGGGGAGCACGGCCTGTTCCTCCGGGCGGGGCTCGCCGAGGAGGGTGACCTCCACGTCCCGCTGCTGGTCCGCCCATCGCGCGCCCTCCGCGAGACCCTGGGTTGGAGCGCCGAGGGCCGCCCGCCCGTGATGCGGGTCAAGGAGCTGGTGGGGTCCATCGACCTCGCGCCCACCCTCGTGGACCTCATCGGCGCGGAGGTGACGCGCCCGATGCTCGGCGCCTCCCTGCGGCCGCTCCTGCAGGGTGAGACCGGCCCGATCCGGGATCGCCTCCCCGTGCGGCCGTCGATGATCCCGGGGTTCGCGTTGATCGAGCCGGAGTCGAGGGCGGTGGTCTATCGCCCGGACCTCGCCGTGCCGCCCGCGCGGCGGTCGTGGTCAAGCTGGACCGGCTCCGGCGACCAGGCGGAGGAGGTCAGCGAGTATTGGACGAGGTGGGAGGAGCTGATCGAGCTCGAGCGGAGGTGGCTGCACTTCGGGCTTGGGGCTGACGAGGGGGCACGGGTCCAGGCGCTGCGCGGGATGCAGGGGCTCGCGGAGAGCCGAGCCGAGGTCCGTTCCCTCTAGCGCTGAGTCCACCCCCGCGGCCTGCCCGGCCATCTAGCGGAGCTGGGTGGCCACGTCCTCGGGGGGGCCGTCCGGCGGCTCCGCGGCGTGGGGAGCCCCCGGCGACGGGGCGTTCGTCCGCTCCAGGATCCAGCCCCCCTCCGCGTCCCGGAGGAGAACCCCGTGCGCCGGCTCCAGGTCCATGCGGTGGCTCGCGCCAGGGCCTATGCCGATGGCCGCGGCGGTGAGGCTCCGGATCACCTGGCGGTGGGCCGCCACCACGCCAACGGCGCCCCCCGCCATCTGGACCGCCTTCACCAGGGCCGGCCAGGCTCGCTCGACCAGCTGCTCCTCCGACTCTCCGCCGTGCCCTCTCCACGTGAGGGGAGCGTTCCAGTAGCTCACCCGCTCACTGGCCCAGCGCTCCGCGTACTCGGTGCGTGCCAGGCCTTGCCAGGCGCCCCGGTGGAGCTCCTTGAGGCGGTCGTCGAGCAGCACGGGGGACCCGGTCTCCCGCGCGATGGCCTCGCCGAGCCGCCTGGCGCGCTGAAGTGGAGAGGAGAGGACCTGCTGAACGGGCTGGGAGGCCATGGACCTGGCGACGGCCTCGGTCTGCCGCAGACCCTCCTCGGAGAGCGGGACGTCGCTGTCTCCGTAGGCGACGTCGGGCGCGGTCACGCGGCCGTGCCGTACGAGCCAGAGCAGCGCCCCGGTCCCGAGAGAGGCGCGCGGCGCGCGCTCGGCTTCGCCGCGGAAGCTCTCGGGCGGCGGGGGAGGGGAGAGGAGCATCGGATGAAATCGGGGGCCGCCGGGTGTTCTTGGCCGCCCTCGGGACCCATCATGTCCCACTGCCGACGGGTCGCCGATCGGCCTTCCTGAAATCTACCGGCGGGTCGCCGCTCGGCCCCCAGAACCAGAATCGCGTCGCCAGCCTCGGCCGCGCACCACCCGGGAACCCATTCGATGCCCAAGATCACCTTCGCCTCCACCGGTGAGTCCCACGAGGTCCCTGACGGGACGCGCTTTCTCGACTTCTGCCAGGAGAACGACCTCCCGCACGACTTCGGCTGCACGGTCGGTAGCTGCGGCACCTGCGCCCTCGTGGTCACCGAGGGGGGCGAGGCGCTCGCCCCGCGGGGCGACGAGGAGGCGGAGACGATCGAGATGGCGACCGACGAGGAAGGCGCGCGGCTCGGCTGCCAGATGGTGGTGAACTGCGACGTCACCGTCCGCGCGGCGGACGTCTGATCCGCCCTGGCCGTGGGCTCCAGCCGCTCCGGGCCCGGCCCGGGGCGGGCGGCGGCCCGGTCAGTCCCAGACCGTCGGGCGCTCGAGCTCGGGGAGGCGCAGGGTCCGTGTGTCGGCCCGGCGCGCCGCTGTTCCCAGCGTCGAAGCCACGGTCTGGAGGATCCGATCCGCCGTATGGCGGTAGCCGGTGAGCTTGCCGCCGTAGACGCTGACCCAGCTGGGTCGGTCCTGCGACTCGGTCAGGAGCGTCACGTCCCGCGGGCGACTGAACGCGGATCCGTCCGCGCGCGGGAGGACCCGGAGTCCGGCCCACGCGTCGGTGACCTCCCCGCGGCTGTTCGGGAAGTAGCGGCGGTGCACCCCGTGGAGGTAGTCGATCTCTCCCTCGGTGGGGCTGATGGCCGCGGGATCCCCGGTGAAGGGCGTCTCCGTGGTCCCCACCATCACGCGGCCGCGCCAGGGGATGGAGAAGACCGCCCGGTGATCCGTCGGCGCCTCGGTGTAGAAGATGCCCCGCTGAAGTTCACCGCTGAGCTCGATGTGGGTCCCGCCGACGAGGTCGACCTCTCGGGTCGGAGGGGCGGGAGCGGCCAGGGTCGCGACCTGGTTCACCCAGGGCCCCGCGGCGTTGACCACCACCCGGGCCTGGAGGGACTCCTCCTCGGCGCCGCGGCGATAGTGGACCCGCCATCCGAGGGCGCCTGGCGCCCGCTCGATCCGGACCACCTCGGCGCCGATCTCCGCGTAGGCCCCTAGCTCGATCGCGGAGGCGAGGACGGCCCGGCAGAGGGCGGCGTCATCGGTCTGGCCGTCTTGGTATCGGAAGACCGCCCGCAGGCCGTCGGTGGTCAGGCCGTCGAGGTCTCCCCACCGGGAGCGGGGGAGCGACTCGAACCTCGCGCTGCGGAGCAGATTCCCCAGGGCGGCGTAGAGGCTGAGCCCCGCCCGGATCGTCAGGGGGCCGCGACCCATTCCTCGGTAGACGGGGATGTGGAAGGGCACCAGCCGGACCAGGTGGGGGGCGATCCTCAGGAGCGTCTGGCGCTCGGCGAGGGACTCGCGGACGAGGCTGAACTGGTAGCTCTCCAGGTATCGCAGGCCCCCGTGGATGAGCTTGCTGGAGCGGCTGGAGGTTCCGATGGCGGCCTCTCGGCGCTCCAGGAGCGCGACGCTATGCCCCGCAGCAGCGGCGGCCTGGGCGGCGCCCGCCCCCTGGATACCGCCCCCGATGACCACCACATCCAGCTCCCTCCCCGCGGCGCGCTCCTCGCTCCGGGGGCTCGCCGGTGCAGGCTCCGCTCCGGGAATCTTCTCCGCGATCTGCGAGTCTCGACCGTTCATTCGACCCGACACTTCCATTCGGGGTCGGGGATCGCAAGGATGCCCTGCGGAGGAACCGCACATGAATCGCAACCTGACACTCTTTTCATTGGTGGTCCTCGGCCTCCCGTTCTTCGCGTCGTGCGCCACCGCGCCGCCGCCGTTCGGGACGTC
>Ga0055584_100007390_pt1 | contig 10773 bp, 10 predicted proteins | sample OSDHelmetaG_FD_58716 | JGI IMG/M metagenome (GOLD analysis project Ga0055584, IMG submission 58716) | Pelagic marine sediment microbial communities from the LTER site Helgoland, North Sea, for post-phytoplankton bloom and carbon turnover... | ecosystem: Environmental > Aquatic > Marine >...
GTGACGCGCGCCCATTGCACCCCGTCACGTTCAAATCTTTGTGAGATCTCGGCATCAAAATTATCAACATAGAATTGCGCCGCAAGGTCGACATCTGCAGCTTCGTGATGAATGTGATGCAATGTAAGTTGAGCCATGCGCGCAATTCCTCGATAGTCGATGATCGTAAAGCGAACAAAACATTGGGGGGCTAGTTAGCACCCTGATTCGCCGTGCGTTTGGGTGGACGACATTTAGTATGCCACCGTATAAGCTGCAAAGGCGCTAGGAACAAACATCGCTTAGGAAATTTTAATGACTACTGCTGCACCACCACGAGGTCCCTACAGCGGCCTTCGCGTGCTTGATTTTACGATGTTTGTTTCCGGCCCGTACTGCACCCGCTTGATGGCTGATATGGGCGCAGAAGTAATTAAGGTGGAACCGACTGGCGGCGACTTCTTGCGCTCATCACCACCGAGTCGCGATGGCCACAGTGCCTATTTCGGCACCATGAATGCAGGCAAAAAGAGCTTGGCACTGGATCTGAAGCAGCCTAAGGCGCGCTCCGCAATGCATGCGCTGATCGCGACCAGCGACGTGTTGATTGAGAACTTTCGACCCGGCGTCATGGCGCGTTTAGAGCTCGACAAAGACACCGCTTTTAAGCTTAAGCCCGACCTTATCTACTGTTCAGTCTCGGGCTTCGGTCAAGACGGCCCGAGCGCGAACCGCGCGTCTTACGCACCGATCGTGCACGCCGCCAGTGGTTTTGACATGCTGATCCCGCGCTACGACGCAGACGTCTTGCGGCCAGCGGCAAACCGCTACGTGGTTGCCGATGCACTGTCCGCAACGCATGCGCTGGCAGGCATAGGCGCGGCGCTGTTTCAACGCTCAATCACAGGCCATGGCGAATATTTGGACGTCGCCTTGATGGACACCATGCACAACCTCATGGCCTATGAATACGCTGACGCGCAATTCCCGGCCCGGCAAGGCCCAATCGTATTCAAACCGATGCAAACTCGCGACGGTTTTGTTGCCATAGCGCCGGTGTCTCAAGCCAATTTTGCGGCACTCGCGCGGGCCGCAAATCACCCTGAGTGGATGCAAGATGAGCGCTTTGCCGCGCGCGACGCGCGGGTAGAAAACTGGGCCACGCTACTTGATATTATCGCCGCGTGGGCGATAACCACTACCAGCGCTGAGGCAGAGGCGGCGCTGGTAGAAGCAGGTTGCCCAGCCGCCGCCTATCGCACGATCGAACAAGCCCGGCTTGATCCGCAAGTCGTCCATCGCGGCGCAGCCGTCACCGTGTCTGACCCGGCTGGAGAATATCAAATCCCAAATTGCCCAATTAAGTTTCAATTTGGTGACGTCAACGCTGGCGGCGCTATCCCGGCCATAGGCGAACACAACAACGAATTGCTGCGTGAGGCCGGTCTCAACGACGCAGAGATCGCTGCCCTGCGCAACGCTGGCGCGGTCACTTGATCAAGACGCATGCATAGAGCGTTGAAACCACGTGCAAGGGTCTGCGCGACACCAGCCGCGCAACCTTAAACAAGATCTAGCGATACAGCTGGTGTCGCACTGTTAAGTTAATGACCGTGTTTCGCCGCCACATCGACGAGCCGCTCCGGCGTGTAGACGCGGTAGTTGGTGCCTTTGATGTGTTCCACGCCAGAACACCTCGCCTCACCGTCTCGCCACTTGGCCCACTGCAAACAAACTTTGTTACTCTCGGCCCACCAGGGCCCTGTGTCCCGATGTTTCTCATCAACGACACCGGACACAGTGCCATCAGCTGCATAGGTACCCACATAGTTGCCACCGCGATTGGTCACGCGACTCATTACGTTATCGCTGTACAAGGCTTTCAATTCAGCAGTGCCGAGCATCGGGCCCGCCGATACCGTCGTTGCTAAAACACTCAGCACAGCAGCGCTTGTGAAAATTCTAACGCTCGCATTATCCAAACTCCCTCATCGAACTCGCCTTAAATGTGGCCAACGATGGTCAGCCACTACAAGTACGATTGAAGGCCAGCAGCGGCCCACTCGACAACCCTAAGGCGCAGTAAGCCGTTTGGCGTACGAATGTCGCGTTTATCGCGGCAATCGCGAAATACCGGCAGCGTGGTGCTATTGACGCAGGTCGTCAATATAGAGCTGGTACAGGCTTGGTTCCATGATGGTATTGACCGGCGTCGGCACTTTTGTCATGTCTTTGGTGAAGGACATTGACGCAAGCATCGTCGCGCTTGTAATAGCACGCGTCGGCACCGAAAAATCATAGGCGTTGGGGAACTGCGTACCCGCCCTTGCCATGTTGAAACCCCAGATGCCGAAAGACGGTAATGCGGTGTTGTAACTGAGTGTATGCTCGAACACATCGGCAAGCGTGTTTTCGATACACCAAAAGACTTGTCGGGTAAAAAACGGCGACGAGCTCTGCGTGGTCAACACGCCTTCGGGCGCCATGCGCCGCTGAATCATGGTGTAGAACTCGCGCGAATAGAGCTTGTTGATAGCTTCATTGTGCGGATCTGGCATGTCAATGATCACCCGGTCGTACTTAACCCCAGGCTGATTGATAAACGTGAATGCGTCCTCGGTGAATACAGTCACACGGTCTGCCGATAGACTTTGTTGATTGAGGCGCTGAAGTATCGGCAACTCGCTTGAGATTCGGATCATCTCTGGATCAATATCAACCAGATGAACCAGTTCGACATCTTGGTACTTCAGTACTTCCCGAGCCGCAAGCCCATCGCCACCACCAAGAATTAGGACGTTTTTCCTGCTACCTGAGATCGACAAGCCAGGGTGCACCAAGAATTCGTGGTAACGATACTCATCGCGGGACGAAAACTGGATATGGCCATCAATGTAGAGCCGTTGCTCTCGGGTAGTCGCGGAACGTGTAACCACCAACTTCTGATAAGGCGTCTGCTCGGAATAAATGATTTGATCGAAATACAAATTCTTCTCGGCATAGCCAGTGATCTGATTGCCCAGAAAGGTGAAGCTCACGAGCAAGGTTAAAATTGCTAAACACAACCCGAGCATGAACCTGTAGTGAGTTAGTTGTGCCCGGAACACCAGGACATTAACTGTCGCAATCAGAATGTTGATAAGACCGATTGCAAACGACGACTGAACCAACCCTAAAGACGGCAGTAACAATAGCGGAAAAGAAACTGAACCGATTAGCGCGCCGACATAATCGAGCGACATCACATTGGCGATCGAATCTTTAATGCTTGCCTTGCGCGAAAGCAAGGTCGTCAGTATTGGGATCTCCATACCAACGAGCGCACCGATGGACAGGATAAAGCTGTACATCACCAGTTCGTACAGCGGGCGCGCAAACGGAAAAGCAAGAAATAATGCGATGCTGCAAACGCCACCGATAAGCGCGATAGCGATCTCAACTAGAATGAAGTTGCGGACATACTCGTTGTCGAAGTATTTGGAAATGAGCGAGCCGACGCCCATCGCAAACATGAAAAACCCGATCGTAAACGAAAATTGATAAACGCTGTTACCTAATAGGTAACTCGAAACGGTGCCAATGATCAGTTCGTAGACGATGCCGCACAAGGCGACGATCAGGATCGAGAAAAGCAGAATCCCAGCCTGCGCGCCAGAAATATGAGAAGTGTCGCTAACGCGGGGGGATGACATCGTTACGGCTTAAAGACCTAAGTAGTCGCAGGTGGTCGAAGCAGGTTGTTCGTCCACTGCGAACTCCGGTTCGATTCCCACATGGATGCACTGGGCGATTGAACCGGAGCACTACAACAATTGCAGAGGCCGTAACTGTGGCATTTCCTAAGGGGCTTACTTACCCTTGGAGTGACTGCCAGAGCCTGCGCGTGAGCGCGCCGCAGCCTGGGCTGTAACTGGCTGTTTGCTAGCGAGCGACTTGGAGGACACGCCAGCACCACGCTGACGAGTCAACATGCTACCGATCAGATAACCTGCAAGTAGGCCAGTACCGCTGAAGTGGTGATCGTTGACGGCGCCACTACGACTGGTAGCGATCACGCGTGCTTTTTCACCATCTATCTCGATGCTAAACAATGCTGCCTCGCCTTCATCTATCGCTTTGTTAGCATTGATATCCTCGTACGCGAGCAACGAGGCATCAGCGCGTGGCATCACGCTTATTTTGGTCGGATGAAGTGGTGGCGTGGCGGTGTTATAGCCAAACTCAAGCTTCTCCGCTAGGCCCGTAAAGGTCTTATCAGCATCGGGTTTTTCTTTGCCCTCAAGGCTCGCTTGGTAGCTGTGCAGGGTGTCGACAGTCACATCTAGCACCGCGTTAAGATCGATATCTTTAACGTCTTCGGTCGTATCGCTGCTATAAACATAAATGCCGCCGATAACCGCCGCTATCAGTACGTACTTAGCAATGCCATTCATTCTTCGGTCCTTCCCATAGAGATATTCAGGCTTTTTATAGATCACTCAAATCATGAGAGAAATGGAATTCGTGTACTCCGCGCTCATAATAATTCGCCAGTTGCCCCACATACTTGAAGCCAGCAGCCTGAAGGGGCTTGTGGATTAGAGGCAAGTTCGATGGGAATGTCAAAAATACCCGTCGCGCGTCAGCTTCTTTAGCCGCCTTAAGCCCCAAGATAAGGTCATCTGCGGTAAAACTGCGTTTGCCGAATAGGCCCACCTTTTCCTTCACAGTCCACGAAAACGTATACGCGCCATCCGAATCGCCAATCTCGTACAGACCATCAAAGCGAATTGCGGGTTTTTCATCCTGGATGGCCAAGTCCTCTTCGCTGACCTCACTTTCATCGGCTCGCAAGACCAAACCTAAGATCAGCTGATCTTCGCCATCGTCGTAAAAATCTTCGCCGGTGAGCTCAGCTTCGAAACCAATCGATTGGTAAACGTTTAGGGCCTTCTCGTAGACCTTACCGTCCTCAGGGTCCTCATAATTGGACACCTTAACGAAGATCTTGCGCCCATTAGCTTTACGCAGAATATCCAAAAGCTCTGTGAGCATGCCTTTTCCGAGGCCTTGCCCACGCATGGACTCATCAAGATAGGTCCAAGACAGCCAATAGGTATTATCGGTAGCAGCTACTTCGCGATAGCCGGTAACGCCAACGACCTTGCCAGCAGCTTCGAGTACAAACTGGTTATCGAAACCATTCTCTTGATAATCAGCTTCGGCGGACTCCGCGTCATCATCGTCGTGCGCGTCGATGATTTTCAGGACCTGCGGCAGGTCACTCATGTACATAGGGCGTAAATTTGACATCGAACTATCCGCGCAAGGGGTGGGTTTCAGCGTCCGGTGGCCGCTCAAGCCGATTCTACTAGATGACGCCAGCTGTTGCGCTGATTGATCGAGCGCCCTCGCACCGATTAGATGATGCGCGAGCCGCGCCGCAACTGCCTGCGATGGACACGATCGAACATGCAATCACTGGCGGTTGCCCGGATCATCCCATATCGCGCCTGGGGCTGGCGCTCGGGACCAGCCGTGATGCGGATGGTTAAGCAGCAGTTCGTCATCCTTAAACAGCCATACCAACAGCGCGCCGCTGGCAAATCCACCAATATGCGCCCAAAAGGCGATGCCGCCACCGCTCGCACCAAGTGATGAGAGCCCACCGAGAAACTGCATCACGATCCAGTAACCGAGCATAGCAATCGCCGGTACCCTGAAGCGCAAGAAGATAAACACCAGAATCACTGCCATGTGCACACGCACGCGCGGGTACAGCATGATGTATGCCCCCATCACCCCACCAATGGCGCCGGAAGCACCCACCACCGGGATGGCCGAATCAGGCTGCACGGCGATTTGCGCAGCGCCGGCAAAGAGCCCGCACAACAGGTAAAAGAGAGCAAAGCGAACGGGGCCCATAGCATCTTCAACGTTGTCACCAAAAACGAACAAGAACCACATGTTGCCAATAATGTGCATCCAACCGCCGTGCATGAACATCGAACTGAAAGCGCCAATCCACCCGGCGCCGCTCGACGATGCGCACATCCGCACGCTATGGCCGTCAGCAGGGAATAGGTCAGCCGGGATCAGGCCATAATTACAAATCGACCCATTTAGCGCTTCGGTCGCTCCAAGGCCTTGCAACACAACCCAGGCGAAGACATTCAGCCCAATAATCGCGTACGTAGCGACCGGCGTGTTGATTTGCGTATTGTCATCACGAATTGGAAACATTGGTACTTCTTAGGCATGGCGCGTCAGGCATGAGGTTAAACGATTTCTGCGTACGCAGGCGTGCAACGCCAGACACTTAGCCCACAGCTTAGTGTGTGCTCCGCGATGTCTTGTGCGGGCGGAGGCTTTGACTTTTGGCGCTAACACCCTGCCAGCGCTAGGCGCGGCTCGTCCACGCGCCCCATAAGACAGCACAGTTGGCTTGACTCGAGTTTGAACAATGCGGCACTCGCTAGGCGATCCGCATTAAACGCGAACGCATCCGATACCGAGTCAGCGGAGTACCTCCACTAGCCATCGGCTCGACTACTTGTCCACATCCCGCAAGAACCGACCAGTCGGCGCGAGTTCGGCCACCGTGCCGCCTGGCGCACAAAATTTTACCGGAATGAGCCCAGGATCAGTGATGATTTCATAGCCGCGCGCACGGATTTCGGCAACGCCTTGTTCTAGATCGTCCACCTCAAAGCCCATCTATTGAATGCAGCGCTTTTCCCCAGCAGCTTGTGATTCGGCCGACTGCGTGACTGTGTCATATTGACGAATGGACAGGTCGATAAAACCGTCTGTCAGGTGACAAGAACAATGATCGCGGTTGTGCGCGCTACACACCCCCTTGAAGCCCAGAATGCCTTCATAGAAATCTATTGCTTCTTGCACATCGTCAACCCGAACGGCGATATGAGCGATGCGCATTGTAGCCATGGATGTTGCTCCTTAAGAGAACAAGCCTAATCAAATACTCACGCGCAAGCTCCGCTAGCTTGACGCAGGCGAGCGCGGAGGTGTAATTACAATTTTTGTTGTTGCACAAACCAATCGAGCGGAATCGGTGCACCTTTCCCAGACTTAACTGCATTGCGATATATCGCGCCGCCAACAGCGGCGAACTGTAATCCTTGATTACCGTGACAATAGTAAAATGTGATCTGCTCGTCGTTGGTTCGACCGGCAACCCGACCCGCGATCAGATCGGTGTACATCGGGAAACTACTAACATCAATGTGCGCACCACGCGGATCAGGAATACGCGCCATTTGCGCGGTAGAACCCGCGACAAAACCAGCGTAACTCAAACCAACACCGGCGCGATGCCGATCGCTGTCGCCGTTCGGTGCCATCGAATGCACACCCTGACGGATTGCAACATCGAATAGCGCGAGTGCCGCAGGCGGCACTTCGTTGGTACCAACGCTGACCACGTGCATACCGGGTTCAAGCCAATCATGATCGAAAACCGGCACACCAGAATTTGTGCAGGTCGCAACGATATCAGCACCACGCATCGCGGCGCGGGCATTATCGGTAGCCTCAATCTCGATGCCGAGGCGCTCACTCATGCGCACCGCATAAGCGTGCCGATTCTCTTTCGACGGGCTAAACACGCGTACACGCCGGATCGGGCGCACCACGCATAGGCCTTCTAGGAAGGTCTCTGCCATGCCACCGGAACCGAGTACGCAGACCGTATCGGCGTCTGTCCGGGCTAACAATTTTGTGCCGATCCCTGCCGTCCCACCAACACGCATGTGTTGCACCCAGTTGTCATTTAGCAGTGCTAAGGGCGCACCGTTTTCGGAACTAAACAACAGCACCACAGCACAATTCTTGTCGCGCTCTACAGAATACTTGCTCTCCCGCCAAGCCCCTGCCTCACCACGATCCCAGACCATGACTTCAGACATAAATCGCAGTGCAAAAATACCCTCGAACCAACCTTCCATAGAGCCAAATCGATAGTACTCATTATCATTCGAATTGGGCACGTTCACGTCCGTCTTCGGTCGATAGATTGCCTGGCCCGAATCAATCGCGGCAAATGCGCGTTCCAATGCGTCAACGCATTGCGCCATCGTTAGCAATTCCGCTTGAGTAGAGTTATTAATTAAGAGCAACGACGTTCTCCTCATACTTTACGGCAGTGTAGCAATCGGGCCAACTTTGAAAATCGGTCAATTCTCCGCGTTTCATTGTCCGCCACGGTTCTCATTGAAATCAGCAACCACTCACATATGCACCATATGCTGAATCTAAATCCGCATTACTTGGGCCACAATGTTGCCAATTCGACCATGTGCGGCAAGCACCACACACCCGCCGTCACCTCGCCCGCACGCGCGAGCGAAGAATGCTAGCCGCTGCTTTATGTTCGTGTGCTCCTTAATGTTTCATCGAGCCACCGGCCTGCGGTGGTAAAACCGCGCCGAGCATTACGCGAAACTTTTTCTCGAGGGTACATCATTCACGACCTACGAGAGATCACATTTGGTGCCCGCATCGTTCGCAGGCCTCATTTCGGTGCGGGTACCATATCTATCAACATGGGCTCACACAATTACACGAACGCTCATATTGGATAGGTCTAACGCCACCCTTGCGGATCAGCACAAAAGACCAAAAAAATCTCTCAGAACATATAAATCGGTCTTGAATTAATAGCTTTCTCTTGCTTGCACAAGGTCCGTAACGGGATACTCTGAGTAGCGTGAGAATGGGGTTCAAGATCTACACACTATTGAGTTGTACCAAGTAGTTTGTAGCTGATCTCAAGGAACGAGTATCTAACGTAATAAAGTTTACTCAGCTAGCAGCGTTGTGATCGCGAAAGCGCCTTAAACCAAGATTCTGAGTGTGCCGCGCGTTAGAACATTGAATCATCCCGCTCCACTAACGCCGCGCTCGATGGGGGAAACTCCTGGCCTGCAACAATGAGCGCTTCATGACTCAAATCAACTTCTTTGGAGGTGAACAGAGATGAAAAGACTGATACGCGCTCTTGCGGCAGCCAGTGTGGCAACGACGATTACCGTCGCCCCGCCGGCATTAGCCAAGACGCCTGATAACACTTTAGTGATGGCGTGGTCACTCGCTATCTATCGCACACTCGACCCGGCCGACATTGGCGAAGCGTTTGTGGACGAGGTGATGAACAATGTTTGTGATCCAGCCATCTTTCTAGATTACGACGACCCTTCCAAATTAGTACCGGGTATTGTCGAAAGCTGGAAAGTCTCGGATGACGCCAAAACCTATACATTGAAGGTCCGCCAAGGCCTAAAATTTCCAGACACAGGAAATCCCGTTCGAGCCGAAGACCTAGCTTGGTCAATGCAACGCATCGTACTCGGCAAGTTCAATTCGTCTGCAAATCTAACTGAATGGGGCTATACGCCTGAAAACATTGAGGGTTTGATAACAGCGACCGATACGTCCACGGTGATTCTAAAGACGACCAAGGCGTATGCACCGAGTCTGTTTCTCGCTCAAGTGATGACCGGGCGCGCCGCATTTACATTAGACAAACAAGAAGTCTTAAAGCACGTCAAAGACAACGATTACGGTAATGGCTGGCTACAAAGCCGCTCAGCGTGCACTGGCCCGTTTTCCGTACAGACGTGGAAAGCCAACGACGTATTCATCATGAAGCGCAACGGCGGCGAAAAAGACTACTGGCGACACCCTGTAGCGCTTAAGCGAATCATAATTCGCCATGTGCCAGAGTCTGGCTCTGAACGCTTGCTACTAGAGAAAGGTGACATCGACATTGCGCGCTTGGTCGCCTCAGCGGATTTGAAGGCCATCGAGGCTAATCCCGCCTTGGCACTTCAGACTTCCGCCGAATACAGCTATTGGTACATTGGCTTGTGTCAGTGCGACAAAGACTTGACTGATGTGCGCGTGCGCCAAGCATTCAAGTATTTGATGGACTATCAGCGGATGGAAGACACCGCGATGAAAAATGTTGGAATTTGGCGCCAGAGTGCAGTGCCAGCCGGTTCGTTCGGAGCCATCCCGCGTGAGCAGGAATATTACAAACTGGACCTCGTGAAAGCCAAGGAGTTGATAACGGCAGCCGGTTTTCCAAATGGCTTTAAGAAAACTTTCATCATCGATTCGCAGTTTCCATTTCCGCTTATCGCGCAGCATGTAAAAGAAAACGCGGCGAAGGTTGGAATTGAGCTTGAAATTCAGCAAATGGCACCGGCTCAACTGTACGGAAAGTTTCGCGGACGCGACTTTCAAACCGGCATCTTCCGCTGGAGCACCAACGTCGCCGATGCCAACGGCATGTTGTCTAGGCACGCTTACAACCCTGACAACTCCGACGAAGCTAACTTGACCATGTTTCCGGCTTGGCGAACTGGCTGGGACACCAAGTCACTGGGTCTCAATGAGATGGTTGAACAAGGCAAAGTTGAGCTAGATCCAGCAAAACGCATCGCTCTGTACAAAAAGATACAAGAAATTCAGCTGCGCGAGTCGCCTTTCGGATATTACTTCCAAGGCGTTCGTAATGTCGCTGTAACAAAGCGTGTGAAAGGTCTTAAGGTGAATCCGCTCAAGGTCTTCTACGCAACGGTATCTAAGAGCGACTGAGTAGGTCCGAAGCTAGTTAGCACGCTCGCGGAGAGAGTCCATTGGGGCACTTTCCGCGAGCGGCGCACCCATCTACTAGTTTGCTACAAGCAAGACCGAAGAATCTTGTTAAGGTTGAAGCTTTACCTGATGAGCCTCAGTTCCAGAATTGCCAACGGCTCTAATGTAGGAATTTAAGCATGTCGCAAGCCCCCC
>Ga0055584_100007392_pt1 | contig 10773 bp, 10 predicted proteins | sample OSDHelmetaG_FD_58716 | JGI IMG/M metagenome (GOLD analysis project Ga0055584, IMG submission 58716) | Pelagic marine sediment microbial communities from the LTER site Helgoland, North Sea, for post-phytoplankton bloom and carbon turnover... | ecosystem: Environmental > Aquatic > Marine >...
GGGTGCGTCGGGTTGCGGTAAAACAACGCTGCTTCGTATGCTTGCGGGCTTCGAACAGCCGACCTTGGGCAACATCTATATTGATGGTCAGCCTCAGGCGGGTGTTCCTCCGCATCAGCGTCCGGTCAACATGGTGTTTCAGAATTACGCCATTTTCCCGCATCTCAATGTTCACAAGAACATTGCCTATGGCATGCGGAAATCGGGTCTGACCAAAGCGGAAGTCGATCGTGAGGTCGATGAGATGCTGGAGCTGATCAAGCTGCCGGGTTACGGCAATCGCGGCGCGCACCAGCTTTCTGGTGGTCAGCGTCAGCGTATTGCGCTTGCCCGCGCTCTGATCAAACGCCCCAAGGTGTTGCTGCTTGATGAGCCGCTTGGCGCGCTCGACAAGAAGTTGCGTGAGCAGATGCAGCTTGAGCTGCGCGCCCTGCAACGCGACGTTGGCATTACCTTCGTGTTCGTGACGCATGATCAGGAAGAAGCCATGACCATGTCAGACCGCATTGCGGTCATGTCTATGGGCAAGGTGCTCCAGATTGACTCCCCGACCAGCCTCTATGAGGTTCCCAAGGTCAAGGAAGTCGCCGACTTCATCGGAACGATCAATTTCTTCGATGGTTCGATCAAGGGTAAGGAAGGCGACGCAACCGTTCTGGATGTTGAAGGTCTTGGAACCGTGCGTTCCACGTCTTCGGGTGCCAATGCACCGACCGCAGGTACGACCACGGTCGCCATCCGGCCTGAGAAGTTCAATCTGACCTTCCAGCAGCCCAATGTTGAAGCCAACATGGTTGAAGGTTCCATTCAGGCAGCAGCTTACCTGGGTGATCGCAGCCATTACTATATTCAGGTGCCTGGACGGGATGCCCCGATTGCGGTTGCAGCCCAGAATGCCCAGCGGACTATGGAAGCTATTGATGCTGATAAGCACGACAAGGTCTGGCTTACGTGGGACGAAGATTCAGCTCTGCTGCTGAACAACTGATCCACTGACGTTTCATGAAGCGCGCGGTGTCGTAGGCACCGCGCGCTTTTTCTTTTCTACTTCTTTTTCGCACCGTGAGTCCGCCATGCGTTACGCACCAATCGTCGATCGTCTTGCCAACGAGGGCGCCCGTGCCTGGGAAGTCCATGGCCGCGCCATGCAACTTCGCAGGGAAGGGCGCGATGTTGTAATCCTGAGCATCGGGGATCCTGATTTCGAAACCCCTGAGGCCATTACCAAAGCGATGGTCGAGAAGGTCCAGGGCGGTGATACCAATTACGGCTGGATTGACGGTGGCCCGGACCTCAAAGCTGCGATTGCCGGCTATCACACACGCCAGACCGGCCAGGAGGTTGGACCTGCCAACATTTCCATGACCCTGGGCGCACAGGGCGGCCTCTATGGCGCCGTCATGTGTGTGGCCGGAGATGGCGACGAGGTGATCGTGCCGCAACCGGTCTATGTGACCTACGAGTCCGTGGTACAGGCCTCTGGTGCCGCAATGGTACACGCCCCCCTGCGGGCCGAGCGCGATTTTCATATTGATGCTGCCGATGTGGAGGCTGCCGTGACGCCGCGCTCGCGCGCAGTCATGATCAACACGCCCCACAACCCAACAGGTGCAGCCTATCGGCGCGAAGACCTGATGGCCCTGGGCGAGGTCTGCAAGGCGCACGATCTCTGGCTGATCTCAGACGAGGTCTACAGCCGCACCTTGTTTGATGGCCGTCAGCATGTTTCGCCTGCTGCCCTGCTGGGGCTGGCTGAACGCACTATCGTGGTCGACAGCCTTTCGAAGTCTCATGCCATGACCGGTTGGCGTGTCGGATGGACCGTGGGACCCGAGGAATTCACTCGTCACATGTATTACCTGGGCCTTGCGCTCCACTACGGTCCGCCGACCTTCATTCAGTCCTCGGTTGCCGTCGCCTTCTCGGATGATTTTCCCGAAGTCGAGGCGATGCGTGCCCAGTATGAAATTCGCCGCAATCTTGTCTGTGATGCCCTGGAAGGAAACAAGCGCGTTCGGGTGATCAAGCCCGAGGGCTCCTGTTTCATGATGATGGATGTGCGTGACAGTGGCCTGAGTTCCCATGAATTCGCCCACCGCCTTCTCGAAGAAGCAGGCGTTTCGCTCCTGCCCGGCGAAGGTTTTGGCCCCAGCGGCAGCGGATTTGTGCGTTTTTCACTGACTGCACCAGACGCCGATCTGGCCGAGGCGGCCCAGCGCATCACACGTTTCGTCAATACGTTGAACACATAACCCCTGCTTGCCTTCACCTTCGCGTCAGGGCGGGCGCTCTGCCTTGCATTGGCCATGGAGCAAGGCCACGTTAAGGCAGAAGTTCACGTGAGGTTTGATGGAGACGTCCAAGGTCCTGACATCCGATAATCAGGCAGAGACCGCACGATCACCGCGCCGCTGGATCTATGTCATCCCGGTTGTGGGGTTCGTGATTCTGGCATTCGCTCTGGCACTGGGGTTGCAGCGTGATCCCAGTCTGCTGCCGTCTGTTCTGGTAGGCGGGCCGGCGCCCACAATCGCCCTGCCTGCCGTGCCTGGTTATGGCCCTGAGTTCACCAATGCCGATTTCATGGGCAAGGTAAGTCTGGTGAATGTTTTTGCCTCCTGGTGCGTCAGCTGCCGCTATGAGCATCCGCTCCTGATGGAAGTCGCGAAATCCGGGGATGTTGCGGTCTATGGTCTCGCCTACAAGGATGCGCCTGAAGACACTGCGGAATGGCTGGACCAGTTCGGAAACCCCTTTACCGGAACTGCTGCAGATGTCAGCGGGCGCGCCGGTATCGACTGGGGAGTTTATGGTGTGCCTGAAACGTTTCTGATCGCGCCTGATGGCACGGTTGCCTTCAAACATGTCGGGCCGATCACGGTTGAGAGCTGGCGCGATAGCCTGGCGCCCAGAATAGCGGAGTTGTTGCAATGATAAGACGCCGCCTGACTGTTTTGCTGGTCCTGTTTGCAGGCCTGATGGTGAACCAGGGCCTGGTCGCGGCTGCACAGGACGGCCTGCCGAACCTGGCCTGGCTCGACCCGCCGCGCGTGGCGCCTGATGTGGAATATCTGGTCGAGGGCGGGGAAGTCCAGACCCTGGATGCCTTTCTTGGCAAGGTTGTCGTGCTGAACTTCTGGGCGACCTGGTGCCCGCCCTGTGTTGCAGAGATGCCCTATCTCGATGAACTGGCCGGCGCCCATGGCGGCGACCACCTCGTTGTCGTGACCATGGCGATGGAACGTGCAGCCGAGTCCAAGATCCTGGAGTTTTATGAACGTATCGGGTCACACAACCTGGGTATCTATCGTGACCCGGATATGGCTCTGGCGCGTTCCATGCGCGTTTTCGGACTGCCCACGACTCTGCTGATCGACCACGAAGGCAACGTCGTTGCCCAGCTTGTAGGCGAGGCACACTGGAGTGGTGATGCCGCACTGGCTGATATCCTTCCGCTAGTCGAAGCAGCCAGACTGGCCTCTGCCAATGTGGTGGAGCAGGCGGCTCTGTCGGACTGATCAAGGGTCAGAAAGCTCCATGGAAATCTCCGGCATCGGTCTTTTCAGTGCATTCCTGGCAGGGTTGATCTCCTTTCTGTCACCCTGCGTGCTGCCGCTGGTGCCAGCTTACGTTTCCTACATTGCCGGTGAATCCCTGGAAGACCTGACCGGTGAGACGACGCGTAAGCAGCGCATGACAACCCTGTTGCTGAGCCTGTTGTTCGTTCTGGGGTTCACAACGGTCTTTGTTCTGATGGGCGCCAGCGCGACTGCTATCGGTGACCTGCTCCTGCGTTATCGTCACATTTTAGAAACCGTTGCCGGTGTTGTGGTGATCCTGTTTGGTCTGGTCATGATTGGATTGGTCCGCTTCCAGGGCCTGCAGCGCGACGTGCGTTTTCACCTCAATGTGCCCGGCGGCCAGCCGATCGGTGCCTACATCCTGGGTGCAGCCTTTGCCTTTGGCTGGACGCCCTGCATTGGACCCGTTCTGGGTGGTATCCTGGCGATTGCCGCCGTCGGCAACACGGTGGCCGGTGGCATGATCCTACTGGGGGTCTATTCGCTGGGCCTTGGTGTTCCGTTCCTGATCGCGGCAGCCTTTACCGGATTCTTCCTGCGTCACATGCGCGGGTTGGGCAAGTTCGGGCGGCGCATGCAGATTGCGGCAGGCATCATTCTGGTTCTGATGGGACTGGCAATGATCACGGGTTACCTCTCGGAATTCGCCTTCTGGCTGCTCCAGACCTTCCCGGCTCTGGCCACGATCGGCTAAAGCGATCCCCGGCAAACGTGCCAGAGCCTGATCGTTTCAGATTGTTTCCAACTGGAACGTTCCTGCTCTAGGCTCCAACACCATGGCCAGTACAGAATATGAGAGTTACTACGCTGTCATCCGGGCGATTCCGCCTGGCCGGGTGATGACCTACGGCGACATCGCCAAGGAGGCCGGCAATCCCAAATGGGCCCGGCGCGTGGGTTATGCGCTCTCTGCCTGCAGTGACCCAACGGTTCCCTGGTGGCGTGTCATCAATGCCCAGGGCCGCATCAGCCGTGGTAGTGGTCGAACCCCGGAAGGTGTTGACCAGCAACGTGATCTGCTCGAAAGCGAAGGTGTCTACATCGACCTTGAAGGTTTGATCGATCTCAAGGCCTATCGGCATCTCTCCTGAACCAAAGGAGGCCGCCTGGGGTTCCACCTCGATCATGATTGGGATGCAGGCGCGTGTTGTTCCGCCGTTGTGGGTGCGCAATGATGCGGTTCCAGGGAAACGAAGGGCAGTCACGGCATGAACCTCTTGAGCTTTGCGCTTTATTTCGCGATTGCCGGCTTCACGCTCTATCTGATGATTGTCGGCAAGGCGCTTATCCTGCCCTTTGTTGTCGCTATCGTGTTCTGGTACCTGATTTCAACCTTGGCCAAGACCTATTCCAGGTTGGGAACGTGGGGTTTCACCTTGCCGTCCTGGCTGGCGATGACGTTTGCCGTTTTGACCTTTGTGGCCGCGCTTTCCGCCCTGGTCGATCTGACCAGCACTAATATCGGCGAGGTTGTGAAGGCAGCACCGACCTATCAGGCCAATGTGGAACGCCTGTTGCAGCAAGCTGTGACCTTTCTTGGTTTGGGTGAGCTGCCAACCGTCGATCAACTGCGCAAACAGGTCAATCTGGGCAGCATTGCCGGGCAACTCGCCTCGGGTGCCGCCAGCTTCCTGGGGAATGTGGGTATCATCCTGGTTTATGTGGTCTTCCTGCTGGTCGAGCAGAGTGGCTTCAGTGCCAAGGTTGATGCTGTGGTCGGGGACGATGAAGCAAGGCGCGCACGTGTCAAACACATCATCGATCGCATCAATGCCGATATTCGCATGTACCTGTGGGTCAAGACCTTGCTTTCAATCGGCACGGGCGGAATCTCGTACCTGGTCATGATTGCCGTGGGTGTTGAATATGCCGAATTCTGGGCCGTTTTAATTTTCCTGCTCAATTATATTCCTACCTTCGGCTCGATCCTGGGCATCGTGTTCCCACTACTTCAGACGCTGGTTCAGTTTGACGAGCCGTTGACCCCTTTCATCATTGTTGCGGTTTCGCTGGGTGCGACACAGCTCATTACGGGCAATGTCGTTGAACCCAAGATGATGGGTAAATCGCTCAGCCTGAGTCCCCTCGTCATCCTGGTCTCTCTGGCGGTGTGGGGCAGCATCTGGGGCGTGATCGGCATGTTTCTCAGTGTTCCGATCACGGTGATTGCCATGATTGTCTTCGCCCAGTTTCGCGTCACGCGACCCATCGCGATCATTTTGTCGTCGGACGGGGATGTCTCGCACCTCGAGAGTGAGGATTCCGGACCGACCGAGGCACCGGTATGAACGCGCCCGTTCGTGCGCCAGAGATTGATCGGCCGGCGACCACCTGGTTCAACGTTGCCGGGCCCATGAATCTGGCCGACCTGCGCGGCCGCTTCGTGATTCTCGATTTCTGGACGTTTTGTTGCATCAACTGCTTGCACATCCTGCCGATGTTGCGCCGTATCGAGGAAACGTTCCCCGAAGAGGTTGTGGTGATCGGCGTTCATACGCCCAAGTTCTTTGCCGAGCGTGAGGCCGACAACGTGGCTGCGGCGATTGCGCGCTACGATATCCGCCATCCCGTCGTGCATGATCCCAACATGACGATCTGGCGCGAATATGCCGTGCGTGCCTGGCCGACCCTGGTGTTCCTTGATCCCGGCGGATACGTCATCGGCCACGCATCGGGCGAACCCGATCCCGATCGTCTGCTTCAGGCGGTCGAAGACCTTGTCAGTCAGGGACGGGAGCAGGGCGCTCTGGAACCACGCCTGACCCAGCTTGTTGCACCCGTTGCCGTGGGGGAAAACCTCTCTTTCCCGGGAAAAATCAAGGCGCTCCATGGCGGTGGTTGGGCAGTTGCCGATGCCGGCCACAATCAGATCGTTCTGCTCGATGATGCCGGGGGTATCCGCCAGCGGATCGGTTCCGGCGAACCAGGCTTTGCCGATGGTCCTGCCGAAGAAGCTTCGTTTGAAGCGCCACAGGGGCTCATTTCGGACGCTTCCTGCATCTACGTTGCTGATACCAGTAACCATTCCATTCGCGCGGTTGATCGTGGCACCGGTACTGTGACAACCCTTGCCGGAACGGGAAAGCGCGGAGCCATTCTTGGCGTGCCATCGCCCGCTGGAATAACGGCTCTTGCCTCACCCTGGGATCTTGAACTGCTGGATGGCCGCCTCCTGTTTGCCAATGCGGGAAGCCATCAGCTGGGTGTGTTCGACCTGGCTGACGGCACGGTTGCACGGCTAGCGGGAACTGGTGCTGAGGCTCTGGTTGATGGTGATGCCTGTGATGAGGCTGTGCTCGCTCAGCCCAGCGGCCTTGCCCTTGATGAAGAAGGAAACCGGCTCTTCTTTGCTGACAGCGAGACTTCATCCATTCGGGTTCTGGATCTTCAATCCCTGACGGTCACAACACTTGTCGGCACAGGCCTGTTTGATTTTGGCCACCAGAACGGACTGTTGCGGGATGCGCGGTTCCAGCATGCGCTTGGGCTGGCCTGGCGTGGTGATGGCCTGATCGTCGCCGATAGCTACAATCGTGCGGTGCGTTTCCTGGACCTTGAAGCTGGTACCGTGCGTGACCTGGAACCGGGCATGACCTGTCAGGACCCGGTATGCCTGCGTCTGGGTGAGCCGGCCGGTATTGCCGTCAGGGGTTCGGGCGAAATCCTGCTGGCCGATACCAACAATCATCGGATCCTGATCATGGACCCCGTCGGCAGAACCTATCGGACCTGGCTGCGCTGACACCTGTCTTGCGGTGAACCCTCATGCGTATGGCAGCGTGTGACCAAGCTCCATGCGGTCAGCCTTTACCAGCATGGCGTGAGCAAGGGCAATGTCAGAGGTCGAGAGGCCGCGATGCCAGAGCAGGATGGTTTCGTCGTCGTTCTCGCGCCCGTTCAGGTGACCTGCGCAGATCTGCCCCAGTTCGCCATGGATTGATTCCTGCGTCACCTTGCCGCCGTCGATATGGCGGCGCAGGCAGCCGAAAGGGCCGATCAGGCATTGGCCCCAATCGTCGACCACAACCTTGTCCATGACATCGGTGAAATCATCCTCGACCGCGCTGATCGTGCCATAGGGTACGACCAGAGCGCCGGGCTTGATCCATTCGGTCTTGAAAAGCGGTGTGGGTGTTTCCAGGCGCGAGGCTTCAACCATGATGTCGGCACCTTCCAGACAGCTTTGCCAGTCCTGGGTAACGATGACTTCCTTGCCCAGATCTTCTGACAGGCGGGCAGCAAAGGCATCCCGGCTTTCGGGGCGCCGTGAATGGATTCGGATTTCCTCAAAATCAAACAGGTGATCGAGCAGGCGCACATTCCAGTAAGCCGTGCCGCGCGCGCCGATGTGACCCAGTTTGCGGGGATTGGAAGGAGCCAGATACTTTGCACCTACCGCCGTCACGGCACCGGTGCGCATCTCGGTGATCGCTGTCGCGTCGACCACGGCACGCGGCACCCCGGTCTTGGCGTCGAACAGATTGACCAGAGCCATCTCGGAGGGAAGGTCGCGCTGCCAGTTGTCGATATAGTCGCTGACGACCTTCACGCCCGCCACGCCCAACGGTGCGATATAGCCGCGCAACACGTTGAAATGGCCACGGAAGGCCGGATCGGCAACCAGATGCATTCGCGGCTCGATCACGGTCTGGCCTCGTCCCTGTGCAACCAGGCTGCCTTCAATGGCATCAAGAATTTCATCGCAGGTCAGGTTCAGCGCATCGATATCGGGGCCGCTCAGGTAACGCAGAGTGATTTCAGGCACCGTTTTCTCCTTTGGTCGTATCCATGGTCGCATAGGCTTCGGTCAGAGCTGCAATCAGGGCTTCGCTGATGCGCCCGTCCGCCTCCATGCCACGGTCATTCTGGAAACGTGCAATGGCTTCGGACGTGGCCGGACCGGCAATGCCGTCGATCAGACCGTTGAGATAACCCAATTCCTTGAGGTAACGCTGGGCGGCGGCAGGCAGAGAACCCATCTCTTCGATGGCCAGGGGCCAGAGCTCGTTTTCTCTGCGCTGTGCAACTTCTGCATCCACACTGTCTCGCAGAATCTGGGCCCGCGCGATCGCCTGATGGCGGGCATCGGTATCAAGTCGCGGGGAGAGGCGTCTGGCATATTCCACGGCAACATCGCCTGCTGCTTCTTCGCCCGATATCCGGGCAATCAGGATCCACGCATAGGCTTCGATCAGGTCCTGTTCGAAGCCGATACCGTTGGCATAGGCGTTGGCCAGATTGATCTGCCCGAACGGATCGCCGCCCAGGGCCGCAGCCTGATACCAGGTTGCGGCAGACAGCGGATTGATTTCCGTGCCGCGACCATATTGCAGCATGATAGCCAGGTTGTTCTGCGCCACGGCCAGGCCCTTTTCCGCCGCGCGGTGATACCAGTAGACTGCTGCGGTGAGGTCCTTGGCCACGCCCTCACCTTGTTCGTACATCAGGGCCAGGTTGTTTTCGGCCTGGGCAAACCCCGCTTCAGCGGCCGCCTGATACCAGCGGAAGCCCTGCTCAGGATCGCTGCCGCCTTCACCAGCGATGAACAGGCGTGCAAGACCATACTGGGCTTCGGGCAGGCCCTGCAGGGCGGCACGGTGATACCAGAGCGAGGCAAGGTCTGCGCTGGCCAGGACATGGGTGCCGTTCTCATAAACCATGGCCAGGTTGTTCTGGGCTGGTGCATATCCGGCTTCGGCCGCCTTGGTCAGCAGATCCAGACCAAGGTCGGTGTCGGGCTCCATGCCCAGGCCCTGGATCGCCAGGCCCGCCAATCGGTTCTGGGCAGCAGGCAGACCGCGCGCGGCTGCCGGACGGTACCAGCGTATCGCCTTTTCATAGTCGATTTCGCCCAACAGGCCCGATTCATGGAGCAATCCAATGTTGAACTGCAGGTCGACATCACCGGTATAGGCGGCATCAAGCCAGGCAACCCGCGCCGCGCCAGCGTCGCCCGCCGCTAGAGCATCCCAGCCGGAACCGAAATCAGCGCGTGCAGGCATGACAAGCAGCCATGCACAGGTCACGAGCGACAAAAGCCGCAGGATCGGAATGAAAATCATGAGGCACCATAAGCTCCGGGATCACCCCTTGCCCAGCGTAGCGTCTTGCCCAAACGCCACCATCGTGATGATTTGTCTTCATGACACAGGGATCAAGGGCATTTGCGGCAGAATGGGCACGCGGTTGCGGTGAACTTGCGCGACGGGACGATGTCATGGGCCAGCTGATCGCGTGTTACCCCGGCGAACGCCTTGAGCCCCACGGCGATGTGTTTCACACGCTGGTGCGTGCAGTTGTGGGCCAGCAGATATCAGTCCTTGCTGCCGAACGCATCTGGTCGCGTGTTGTGACCCTGCTTGGTTCGGTGAAACCTGAACGGGTTGCAGAATCCAAACTGGAACTGCTGCAGGGCTGTGGCCTGACAGCCAGGAAGACGAGCTATCTTGGGGGGCTGGCTGATCATGGTGTTGCGCATCGCGACGCATGGGAGCGCCTGCCGGGGCTGGACGATGCAGCGCTGGAGCGCGCGCTGACCGACCTGCGTGGCGTCGGGCCCTGGACGGCACAGATGGCCATGATCTTCGCACTGGGCCGCCTTGATGTGCTGCCGGCTGCCGACATCGGCCTGCAGCGCGTCGTGGCAGAGTGTTACGGCGTTCCGCGCTCGCCAGAGGCGCTGCTGGGCCTTGCCCAGGGCTGGCGACCCTGGCGAACCATCGCAATCTGGTATCTCTGGCGCGACCTCGACCCCGTACCGGTGGCCTATTGAGAACCGCCGGCCCTAATCAGGTCAGTTGTGGTCGCGGATGAAAAACACCAGCAGAACCATGCCGAACAATCCGGCCGCGATGGCGCCCAGCACCGGATCGATGTGGGAGATGTCATAGGCTATGCGGTTGACGAAGCGGACAACGCCGTTGTCCAGGCCGTCCCGGCCACCCATGAGTTTCGCCAGAGTGACGCCACCCCAGGTGGCAAGCGCGATCACCGTCGTTGCCGTCAGGAACGAAACGACCTTTGAGGGCTTGGAGGATTTCTGTTTGCGGCTGGAAAAATTGGGACGGCGATTGCGTTGTGACGATGCGAACATCTTATGTCTCCCTTCGGTAGCTCCGCTGCCGCCCGAATGTCGGGGGCCGGTGGCTTTGCGTCCCGGCGTTGCCGCCGGTTTGCCGTTGTCGGGGAAGTC
>Ga0055584_100007393_pt1 | contig 10771 bp, 11 predicted proteins | sample OSDHelmetaG_FD_58716 | JGI IMG/M metagenome (GOLD analysis project Ga0055584, IMG submission 58716) | Pelagic marine sediment microbial communities from the LTER site Helgoland, North Sea, for post-phytoplankton bloom and carbon turnover... | ecosystem: Environmental > Aquatic > Marine >...
AGGAGTACCATAAGAGGCCAATGTTTCTTCTGTCTCCAATCGACTCTCTAGATGAGGAGAAAGGGTGTCCTTTTGGGGAATGATACCACCAAGATAAACAATATGCTGTATATTTGCCTTTTTAGCGGCCCGTGCAAAATTATCGGAAAGAATAAGGTCCATGTCCATAAAGTTGGCCTGCATAAGTTTTGAGCTTGGAAGCATAGAGTGAACCAAGTAAAAAGCATAGTCCATGCCCTCTAAGGCCTTTTCACAATCGAGCATTGAAAACAGATCACATTGAACTATTTTAATTCTATCTTTATTTTCCCTATCTTCTTTGGTGAAGTCTTTTACTTGGTCTTCATCTTCCATAAGACTACGGGTAAGAGCGTAAACTTCAAAATCTGGTTTTTGGCAGAAGTATTCAATTAGTTGACGGCCTACAAAACCAAAGGCCCCTGCGATTGCTATTTTCTTTGTCATAATTACTTATTATAGAATAAATTATATATAATGTAGTCTATTAATTTTATGTCGAGGATATTTCTTATGAAACAATATATATTGTTTATATCACTTCTGGGGCTTTTTTCTTGTACCAGTGTAACTCCAAACAAAAACCCTTTGGGTAAAAAGTTTCCAAGTATAAAAGGAACATCTCTCACAAGTAAAGAGGTTCTTATTCCAGAGGATTTCAAAGGAAGAAAAACTCTTGTTTTACTTGGATATAAAATGGATGCCCAGTTTGATATAGATCGTTGGCTGCTAGGGCTAACACAATTAAAAGTTTCAATTCCTATCTATGAACTTCCTACAATAAAAGGGATGATTCCACGTATGATTTCTTCAAAAATTGATCAAGGAATGAGAGATGGTATACCAAAAGAGGACTGGGTGAGTGTCATTACTATTTATAAGGATAGTGACATCGTAATAGACTTCACGGGTAATGAACGGCCTTTAAACGCAAGAGTGGCCCTTATTGATGAAAATGGAAAAGTCGTTTACTTTCATGATAGAGGGTATTCGGCGAAGCACTTACTTGAATTAGTTAAAAAAATTAAATAAATATATTTGTTATTCTTTTTTGTATGTCGGATAGCTCAATAGTGTTAATCTGAAATAAAGAAGTGGAGGAGCTCGTGCCGACAAAGAGAATTGTTGCTATTTTGAGTGATATTGAGATGAGCACAGGGGATCAGTATGATGATTTTCCACATACTCAATTCCTATGTGATTTTATTTCAAGGTTTAATGATTCACCTTATCTTGATGTGGAAGTGGATTTGGTTTTTAATGGTGATACATTTGATTTTTTAAAAATTCCAATTGAGCAACAAACACCACATTTAATTGATGATGAAATCGCTCTTAAAAAATTAAAGGCCGTCCATAATGCTCATCACCTCTTTTTTGCAGCAATAGATACTTTCTTAAGTCATGGGCAACGCTCAAGAAGAGTACATTTTATTGCTGGCAATCACGACCCTGAAGTTCTTTTCCCCAAAGTACAGAGCGAAATTGTTTCACTCTGCGGTGGAAGTGGACAAATCTTTTTTCCTGGGCTTCAGTTGAAAATAGGGGACTTACATATAGAGCACGGAAATCAACATGACTCTCTTTTTAAATTTGACCCTCAAAACACCTTTATCAATCACCAAGGAAAAAAGTATTTGAACTTACCTTGGGCAACAGTGACTTTATTAAATGTGATGATGCCACATAGGTCTGACTTTTATGAGCTTGATCGAATAAAACCAAGAGAATTAAGCCTTGAAATGATACCCAACCTTAAGGAATTTATCCTTTCTACCTTATGGAGTTATTGGACAAAAGATTTTCTTAAGGATTATATGAGAACGAATGATCCTCTAAAAAAAATTAGCTGGGGAATGTTAAAAGAAACAATGAGAAGAAGTGTCTTTTTTAATCCTGATGTAGAAATTAATCGTTTTTTCTATGATCAAATTGTTCATCATGAAGATGTTAAAGTTTATGTCATCGGTCATATGCATAACCCCTTTATCAGAAGCTATGGTAATAGAAAGGTGATCCAGTCCGGGTGTTTTAGAGATGAGTTTATGCTTGAAAGTGATAGAGAAAGCTTTACTCCTATTCCAAAAACCTATGTTGAAGTAGAGCTTATGAATAACCTTGTGACTAAGAGTAATCTTATAGAAATTACACCACCTGAAGAAAGTTATAAACGTATTCCAAAAGGACTTCAGAGTTATATTGAAGTTATAGATAAAAAGCTTGGTACAGCTGAACAAAGGCTAAAAGATAAATTAGAAATTGAGGCGCAGGAAGAAAAAGAAGAGAAAGATCCGGTAGACTAAAGAGTTGAAAACTTAAATTGAATAAATAATAATAAAGTATGTATAAATACTTATTTGTTTTTCTTTGGACATTAAACCTTTTTGCTCAGGATAATCTTACAGCTCAACCCAACCGCTTTAAACGTGACTTAAGTAAACTAGATGTTGATATCTATTTCGCTCCCCTAAAATTCCAGACGCTTTATAATCTGAGAGATCTAACTTACGGTTTTAAAATCACTAACTTTAAAGACTCGAAAAAAAACTTAAAGTATGAAGTTTATTTAGATTATGAGTTTAATGGCTCTAAAGTATATGACCCATTTTCTAATCAAGAAGTAACTTTAGGGAATCAGAAAAGTGAGCTTTTATTTGATATTAACAAATTCTATAAAAACTGGAGCTACTTTTTAATGGCCAGATTTAATAGAAGTCGCTACGGAGAGATACATCCCATAAAAAGACGAATAGGATGGGGTTTTTTAGGCATTAAGTATGACTTCTATGAGTCAAAAAGAGTGTCTGATTTAAGCCTTAGCTATATTCCTTTGTTTGAAAATGAAGTTAATGAAGTTTTAATTGATGGTAGAGTTAATGAAGGTCATGTAGATCAACTTCGACATTCCTTTCGATTAAGATTTAAGGTAAATCTAACAAAAAATATATCTTTAACAGAGCAGTTTTTTTATAGACCACTCTATAATTATCAAGACAATAAACACGACTTTAAAGATAACCTTCTTGAAAATGTCCTTAAAATTGATTACAAGGCCACAGACAGATTAAAATTAAGTACGAAGGGTACTTATACTTATGATATAAGACAAAAAAGACTTTATGGTTTTAAACCTAATAATTTTGAACTTGAGTTTTTTGTCGATTATAAACTGCGCCTTGAATTTTTAGAGGATTGGAAAAAATCTGTTCGTGATACGATTAGGAAGCCATTTAAAGAATAGGTCTATAATCTTTATTAATGAAGTAGCTTAATAATTTTAAGATAAAGCGTTCTTTGCGAGATAACTTTTCTGCTCCGTCATTTAGTTTTAAAAAATAAGCGAATAAAGAGTCGAACCCTTGAAAAAGATTTAAACTAAACCTTCTAAAAAAAACACTACCAGAAATTAAAAGTGAGGCCCTTGTAAGAAGCTCATATAAAGAGATATAATCAAAGACTTTGTTTTTATAGTTGTTCTTTGATTGAATATGTTCTCCTAAAAGCTTGGCCTGCTTAAAAGCAAGGCTCAGTCCTTCTCCGGTTATGCCATCTAAAAAGTACAAATCATCTCCAGCGAAAATGAATCTATCTTTTTGAATACAAGATGACTTGGTATCAAATGGGCCATAAGAATAAACTTTATCTCTCATTCTTGCCTTGGAGAATTGAGATAAATGAGGAAAGAAGGTACTTAAGGCCTTAAAGTAAAAATCTTGTCCACGTAATTTAAGTTTTGTGTCATCCCATAAGATAGTCAGTTGAGTTTTGTCGGCAGCTATAGGAGTAATATAGGCCTCAATATGATGACCCCAGTGAAGCTCTACCATCTTATTTTCCCATGCGAAATCAAAGTAGGCGTGCGCACCTATTCTTTTTCTATTTTGATTTATTGGTGAGCTACATTTTAGTTTAGATTTAATCCTTCCTCTGATTCCTTCACATAAGATAATGTGATCGTGATCAAGTTGATGAATGTCTTCGATCTTGGTATTGGATTTTAGGTTTATATTTTTGAAATCTTGACACCTTAAAAAAAGGGCCTCACTTAGTTTGGAACGAGAGATGGCCACACCTTTTTTATTATTTTCAAATTTGGCCCCCGCCTCCAGATAACCAAACTGATGGTATTCTATTCCCTCAAACTCTCTTAAATCCTTCTTATCAAGATATTTAATGACACCCAGATCTTTAAGGATTTGGTAACCACTAGGCATGATGCCTTCGCCACACACCTTATAAACAGGCCAGCTTTTTTTTTCATACACATCAACCAAAAAACCTCTTGATGCCAATTCAATAGCGCAGCTCAACCCACTTGGGCCACCACCAACTATCCCAATACGCTTTTCCATTTACCTTTTAATACCTTTGCTAAAAGATTAAATCTGTTAGCTTCTTTGTAATCTTTAATATCAGATTTTAACCAAAGCTCCTTGGCCTTTGATCTTTGTAATTTACCACTACTTGTTTTGGGAAGGCTGCCTGATGAGTAAAATTCGATTTTATATGGTTTTATACCAATTGATTTAAAGATGATGCCTTCAACTTGTTTGGTGAAGTTGTGCTCATAAGATGTATTTTTAGCGAGCTCACATAATATAATAAGCTTCTCAATGGCATTATCATCAAGTATGCCAAAGGCCATAACTTGTCCTTTTCGGATAAAGCTTAAGTCATTTAATTGCGACTCAATATAATGAGCATCAATATTTTTGCCATTGATTATTATTAAATCTTTAATCCTTCCCCAGAGATAGAGCTCTCCTTTATGACGAAAACCTTGGTCTCCCGTTCTCATAAAGTCGCCATAGTTGAAATGACCTATGTTGTGTCTAGGGTGATAGAGACCAGGACTAATTGACTCACCTCGGATGCACACTTCTCCAAGTACTCCTTCTTTTTGATCTTCACCCTTATCGTTCTTTATTTTTAATTTCATTTTTCCTATTGGGCTTCCGAGGGCCGCTAATGGAATTCCACTTTTATCAACCACTGCTTTTTGATTTGAGATAAGCTCATTCTTATTAAAATAGCTAAATTGCGGGCCTTTCAAATGGGGAGAAAATGAAACTCCTAGTGTCGCTTCGGCCATACCATAAACAGGCATAATGGATAATGGATTAAGTTTTGCTTCACCAAACCACTCGATAAAATTATTTACTGTTTGGTAAGATACATTTTCCGCACCACTTAAAATGACCTCAAGGCAAGATAAGTCGAAATTTAATAATTGTTCTTTTTTTATTCTTCTTTGACATAAATCAAAGGCGAAATTTGGGGCAAGAGTAAAGTTGACTCGGTATTTATGTATAACCTCAAACCATAATAAGGGATTGGCCAAAAACACCTCAGGTCTTAGAAGATAAAAATTTCCTTTTTTGCGTAAACTACATATCATGGCACCGACGAGCCCCATATCATGATACAAGGGCAACCAGCTTGCACAAGCATGTTTTTCTTTTTTGGTAAGAGTAAAGCTATCTAATATGTCTTTAGAATTGATGAGAACGTTTTTTTGAGTGATGATAATGGGCCTTGGGTTCCCTGTCGTGCCTGAGCTAAATTGAATAAAGGCAATATCATTTGGCCCTCTTTCTACGGGGGCCCCTAAGGATGTGTCTCTTTTTATGTTTTTAATTTCGATAAGTTTAAGGTGAGAGACGCCTTTGTGTCCCAGGCAATATATAGGGTCTTGGGAAACAATATACTGAGCTGACAAAGAGTTACATAGAGATCGTGTTCTCTGTTCCCACAAATCGAGTGCTCCCAGTTTCATTGGTGGGTAAATCGCTGTAGGTATGGCACCAAAATAGATACAACCCCAGAATGCAACGAGAAAATCATAATTATTGGGCAGCATAATAACAACAGGTTCATCTTTTTTTACATTTAACTTCTTGAGGTGCTCGGCAAAATATAGAGCATCTTCGTGGAGCGTTTTATAGCTTACATATTTATTTTGATGAATGCTTTTATCAAAGAGTGTTACTCCAATATCACTGCGCTTTTGAAGTCGAGATAATATTTCGGATACTTGCTTCATTGATTGGTCTTGGCCAGGGTAATTAATTGGATAAAATCATTTATTGTTTCTGGCCTAGGTTCAAAAAGAGTCTCATCTAGAATGATCTTATGTTTGTTTTCAATTGAGCTAATAAGAGTAAGTAAAGCAATGCTATCGAGCTCAAGCTCTTGTATTTTGGTCTCATACTTTATGGGGGTCTCAATAAAACAATCTTGTTTCAATATTTGCGCTATATCTTCAAATAATTGATCCATTTTAAAATAACCCTGGTAAAAAACGTCTTTTGGTATGCATGTTTTCAGTATATTTATTATAAGAATTAAGGGCCTTCTCTTCTGCTTTGATTCTTACTTTTAAGATAAAGGCATTAAGAATGCTAAAAACGATCGCCACTTCATAAAGTCCCCATATCAGAGGTAGAGCTGCTATTTCTAAGACAACACCAAGATAGTTAGGGTGTCGAATGAACTTATAGATCCCTTTACGAACAGGGGTAAAACCAGGAAGGATGATGATGTTTGCAGTCCAACGGTTGGCCAAACCAAGCATGGCCAAAAACCTCAATATTTGCCCCATAAAAAATAAAGTAAAAGCGTAGTAGGGAACTAAATCAGGGCCACTATAGTAAACACCTCCTAAAAAACAGGAGCATAACCAAAGTATATGAATAAGCTTCATGTAGATAAAATGCCCTTGACCAAACTCGATACCGCCCTGTCTGAGAAGTGCCTTATTATTTTTATTGGAAATATAGAGTTCAATAAGTCTTTGAACACCTATAATAAGGACAAAAGCTAAATATAGAGTTTTTAATTCACCCATTGATAGAGTCCTATTTCACTACAAAAAGCAGGTCCAAGCGCGGCCATAATTCCATACTCATGATCAAATTTTTCACTTTCCATTGTTCTTTTAGCGATATCGAGAACACTGACAGAACTCATATTGCCTTTTTGGGCCAGAGAGTTCCAAGAATGTTTAAGAGAGCCTTCTTCTAGTCCTAGCGCTTGTTCCATGGCAAATAAGACTTTTGGTCCACCTGGGTGTGCCATAAAAAAGTTTAAGTCTTCTTTCAATAATTCATTACTATTTAATATACTTTCTAAATCCTTTGGAAGTTTTTCAGAACAAATTTTAGGAACATCCTGTCCAAGAATAATTTTTAGTCCTGTGTTTTTGATATCCCACCCCATAGTGTTTTCGGTATTAGGGTAAAATGAGCTAAGCCCATCGATCCATTTAAGCTTTGATTCTTGGGCCAATTTATGATCTTTACCGACACATAAAACAGCAGCAGCACCATCTCCAAATAAACCCGAAGAAATTATATTGGCCATACTTAAGTCTTCGAGTTGTAGCGTGAGAGAACAGAGCTCAACAGTAAAAAAGACAACCGCTTCAGAAGGATGACCCTCTAAATAATCCATGACTCGGTTAATACCAGCAACACCGGCCAGGCAACCAAGACCTAATAAAGGTACTCTTTTGGTATGGGGAGAAAAATCAATACGGTTCATAAGTCTTGCTTCTAGAGATGGAATACTAAAACCAGTGACTGTATTACTCATGAGTACAGAAACTTCATTTGGCTTTATTTGGGCCTTTTCTAAAAGGTTACCCACTGCTTCTGTACTAAGATCGAGGGCCTTTTCTATGAAAACTTTATTTTTTTTCTCCATATCAAGAAGGTTGAAATACTCTTTAGGCTCTAACGCTAAATGTCTTCCTTGAACAAGAACATTTTTATGAATTGCTTTAACTCTATCAAGGTTAAATACTTTCTCTTTCCAGTAGGTGCTAAGATGGTTAATGAGCTCTTGTTGCTCATAATAGTTTTTTGGAAAAGACGTTTCAATGGAATGAATTAATGACATGACACATTACATATCCTTATTTTTACTGTTTGACTAATCTTTAAATTATAGAAAAAATTTGGACATACTTGATAAGGAGATCAGTAATGGAACTATTGAAGGGCCTAAAAATTAACGAAAAAAAATATGAATTATATCAAGATGAAGTCGAGGAGTTTGTGAAAAAATTCCTGCTTAAGTATCCGAACTTTAACATGGGCCAAAAGGCCCTAGAGGATCAGCTCGCAAGAGAGTTTAAGGAAACTTTCCCTGAACTCATTCGGCAATGATTAAAGTACTGTCTTTTGGTGACAGTGTGACACCAAATTTAGGTATTATTTCAAAAAGTATTATTAACTTTGACTGTTAGCAAAAATCCAAATAGATAGTGATATAGAACACATCATCATTAGGAGAAATAATGAGAAACATACTATTTATTACTTTAATTTTTGCTTCTTTTTCAACGCAAGCGGCCAACGTTAGAAAAATTAAGCACTGTGGAAACGCAGCAGAAAGAACAATTGAACAGGCCCTAGATTTCCTCGATAATAATATAAATACAATTATCAATAGAACAGGTGATCTTAAAAAGGGTGAGAAAAAAAAGCTTAAGAAAAAATTATCCAAACTAAACTATAAATGTATGGATCATAAAAGAGTTTGTAGAGTTAAGCCTGATAGAGGTGGAAAAGACAGACATCTTTTTAATCAGGCCGTTGTTATTTGTTACAACAATATTAGAACAATCCTTGAAGATGATGCTTTTTGTACATTAGCTGATGTTCTCATTCATGAAACAGGACACTCAGCAGGTGTTAAAAAGGATTCAGGCCATAATAATGGGCCAAACAATGACCGAGTTTACAGATTAGGTTTTGCAGCAGCAGATCTTTGCCGTGAGTTAGGGCTAGACAGGTCTATTCCTAGAAACACAAACGATTAGAGTCAATTATCATTAGGGAGGTGATTTAAGCCTCCCGCTTTTTTTGTCGATAGTTAATAGAGATGAAAAGAATAATAATAATTGATGATGAAATTGATTTATTTCCATTAATCAAAATAAAATTTAAAAAAGAAATTAATAAAAAAGAAATTAAAATTAATTTTTTTGACTCCGCTTTAGAAGCTCTCTCTTTTTACAAGGAAAACCCTGAAGTTGAATTTGAGTTAATTATATCTGAAGTGACCATGCCAGATTACTCAGGTCTTACATTGTTTGATGATATAAAAAATATAAATGCAGATCAAAAATTTTATATTTGTGGTGCTGAAAACGATATTGTTGAGGCGAGATGGGTTTTAGGAGAAAAGGTCAATGGATATATTACCAAGCCATTAGACTTTTCTTATCTTGCAGAATTATTTTTAGGCAGAATCTTTTGAGATTTTTTCAACAAAGTTTTTATCATAAAACTCTTTTGCAATTTTTGAGCTTTTTGATGAGAGGTTGACCATATTAATTAACCGATCATTAATTTCCCAATGAAATTCATTTTTATAACTAAATAATGATTCTAAGGCCTCTTTATGAACTTGAGGGTTATCCAAGAGATATTTTTGCGAGATAAGCTTAGGTAAAATAGCAAACCCTTTGGCCTTTACTTCCCAAAAAGCTTTTACCAAAGACTGCCATGCCATTTTGGAGATCCGATCATTTTTTTGTATATATCTATCCCATAAGGGAAAAGCATGAGTTTCTAGAAAGTTTATTCCGTATTGTTCATCTTCATAGGAATAAAAGACGACTATTCTTCCAATGTCATAAAGAATCGTTTCAGTTCCTCTAACAAACCCTTCTTCCAATGAGAGGTCGGCATATCGAATAAGTCTCTCACAGGCCAACTCTCGGGACTTTGGATTAGAAAAAAGAAGCTCTATTGCCAACCTGTAATGATAACTAACGGCCTGAAAGCGATCTAAGTTTTTTGTCTGAATACTATTACGTAGCATTGTATTGAGCGCCATCACGTGAAGCTCGAGAATATCATCTTTTTCTCTAAGAGTGCATTCATCGATTGTTTCTAAGAACTTTTCACAGACATAGGCCACTATTTCATTTTGTGATTTATTGATATTAATAACAAGCCTTATCATTTTTCCTAAAATATAAAACTCAGGCCAATTTTTTCTTTTCTCTAAAAGAAACTTTCCCTCTTCTGATAAACCTGGAATAAATTGAGGGTTATTAATTCTCCAGTTAAACTTTTCACTGCCTTGTAGTTGTATAAACTGTGATAGAACTTCGTGGGCCATATCAATTATTGATATTGTAAGCTGCTTATCATCTTTTTTAGTGGCGGTGGAGGCCACATTCATTAAGGTATCAAAATTAGAAAAGATATGCTTCTCAAGGTCTAATTGAATCGTCTTTTCAGAATGCAATCGATTGATATCTTTTAAAATATTATTTTTAATTTCAGGTAAAAAGAACTTTGGATCAATGAAGTGAAACAAATAATAAAGGTAAGGTAATATGAGTGCTGTGGTAATAAATGTTATAAATAGAGTCATTGTCATGAAGGTGCTGTGCCATACGTGTCCTTCATTAAATAAAGAAGTAGCGATTAAAAGAAGTTGACCCAAAACAATAATGCCTAGGCCTGTTGCTGCAATCGGATGTTTTAGAAATAACTCGGTAATTTTGGGAGTATAGGTTGTGGAGGTTAGGGATATAATAAAAACCATGGCACCGATTAAGGCACCAAAAAAACCTGTTATTGCTCTACTTGCGGCCGCTACTCCTAAATAATTTACTCCTATCGTTTCACCCCAATACCATAAGAAAAATGCCATAATTGTCGCAAAAAAGAGTGAAGCGCCAAATAACCAAAAAAATTTATTGTTAAGACTTTTAATTTGACGATCCATGGGA